>OCZA010000257.1_pt1 | contig 18936 bp, 25 predicted proteins | sample 1539021 | NCBI WGS metagenome assembly OCZA01 (sample SAMEA2619376, study PRJEB22493) | marine metagenome | biome: marine biome (ENVO:00000447); feature: surface water layer (ENVO:00002042); material: "saline water (ENVO:00002010), including plankton (ENVO:xxxxxxxx)" | depth 5 m | reverse complement strand
AAAAACTAAAGTTCCACAAACTTTCGTGATAACCATTTCACCACCAGGGCCTATTATTGTTTTATACTAATTAGAGTTAAATTTAAATTTTAAAATAGTTAAATAGCTAGCTGCAAGCCAGCATGAAAATGATGTCTTTTGTGAGATACTAAAATTTTACTATTTTTAATCATGGAGGTTAAATAGCATTTTAGACTTAAAATGCAAGTATGTATTGTATAGGAATATTCATAGGGTTTACCTACTTTTATTCCTATACAAAATTTTAAATGAAATAAATTTTAAGAAGTTTTCTTTAAATTCACTGCGCTTGGACCTTTGTCTCCATCCTGAATTTCAAATTCTACAGCGTCGTTCTCATTCAAAAAACGAAGTCCTGCTTCACGAACTGCGCTTGCATGAACGAAACAATCTTTTTCTCCGTCTTCTCTTTCTATAAACCCGTAGCCCTTCTTACCGTTGAACCACTTTACTTTTCCTTTTAATGTACTCATACTTTTCTTTTACTCTTTCTTTATTATATTAAACTTAGCTAAACTTCAGCTAGCGGGATAGTTATTAGATTTTAAAATTGAATGCAAGCATTTTTGCTGCAAGGTTTTATTTCTAAAATGGTGGCTTCGGCGGGACTCGAACCAGCGACACAAGCCTTTTCAGGGCTCTGCTCTACCAACTGAGCTACGAAGCCATTATTTAAAACCTAAAAATAATTCTTCCTTTTGTCAAATCATAAGGTGTTACTTCCACTGTTACATTATCACCTTGAAGAACTCTAATCCTATTCTTCCTCAACTTTCCAGCTGTGTGAGCTGTAACAATATGATTATTTTCAAGCTTTACTCGGAACATGGCATTAGGTAATAAATCGATTACTTTACCTTTAAATTCCAATAAATCTTGTTTCGACAAATTTTGTTACTCCTTATTTATTCTAGATTTTATACTCAAAGCATGACCTTTTAATTCTTCATACTCAGCGAGATGTGTAGCGTATTCTCCTATTTTCTCAACACCTTTTTTTGAAAGAGTTATAAGGCTAATTTTTTTATAAAATTCACTTAAACTTAACCCTGATGAAAATTTAGCTGATGCATTAGTTGGTAATACATGATTTGTCCCAACAGCATAGTCGCTTAATGCCATAGGAGAATATTTTCCTATACAAATACTTCCCGCATTAACAATTTTATCTTTATACTTTTTATAATTGCCAACATTTATTTCTAAGTGTTCAGGAGCTATCTCATTAATTGCATCAATAATTTGTCTATCATTATATACTTTTAAAATTAGTCCATTATTTTTAATGCTTTTAGATGCAATATTTTTTCTTGGTAAATCTTTTAATTTTAATTCTAAATCTTTCCTTAATTTGTTAATCAAATTAGAATTTTTAGTGATCAATATACATTGAGAATTTGAGTCATGTTCTGCTTGCCCAATCATAGATGTAGTAACTTCATTTAAATTAGTTTTGCTATCTGCTAATATTGTTATTTCAGATGGGCCTGCAATCATTCCTTCAATACCTACATCTCCAAAAACCTGCCTTTTAGCTCCAGCAACAAAGATATTGCCCGGTCCAACAATTTTATTTACTTTTTGAATATAAGCCAAACTACCTATAGCTTGTGCGCCTCCCATTGAATAAATTTCATTAATTCCTAATTTTTTTGCTGCATATAAAACTGCAGGATTTAATTTTCCATTATTTTTTGGATTTGCTAGTACAATTCTTTTTACACCCGCTATTTTTGCTGGAATAGCATTCATCAACAAAGTTGATGGTAAGTTTGCTGGAACATAAATGCCGATAGATTGAATTGGTACGTATTTATATTCTATTTTATTATTTAAATTATCTTTATAAAAAATGTCTTTAGTTTTTTGTGCAGTATGAAATTTAAGTATACGTTTATAAGCAAAATCTATAGCTCTTTTAATTGTTGGATCTAAAGATTTAATTGCTTTATTAATTTGCTTAATACTTGGCTTAATTTGACTATTTTTACTAAATTTTTTCTCATATTTTAAAAGACTTTTATTTTTATTGTTCTTAATATCTTTTAAAATTTTAGATATTGTTTTATTTTCATTTTTTTTTCCAGATCTTCTAAGATCTAAAAATTTTGTTAAATTATTTAAGTAATTTTTTTTATTACAATTAATTATTTTTATCATTTACTATTTTTTGATCCTCTAGTGTCACTTCAATTACTTCAGCGGCAAGAGTTATAATTCTATTTTTCGAAAATAACATAGTTATTTCAAAATTCTCCCCTTTCTTAAAAATATCAATTGTTAATAGTTCTAATGTTAGATTAGTGTCATTTTGGTCTATATTCTTAGATTTTGACGAATTAATAAATTCAAATTTGATAATACTATTTATTAATTTATTTTTATTTTCCTCTTCTTTACTAAATCTTGCTATTGAAATTAGGAAAATTTTGTTAGAAGCTAAATATTTAACATCGTCAATATTAACTTTACCCTCAGAGCAGCAAGCTGAAATGATATGAAGATCTTCAGGAGTTTGTGCAATTATCTTTTTTAAATACTGGTTTTCCATCAATTAACACGTCGAATGTTTACCCCAACTTTTCTTAGTTTATTCTCTATATTTTCATATCCTCTATCAAGGTGATAAATTCTATTAATTGTAGACGAACCTGTGGCAACTATTGCAGCTAAAACTAATGCAACCGAAGCTCTTAAGTCACTAGACATTAATTCTGCGGCTTGAAAGTTAGTATCACCTGAAATAAATGCCTTATTTTTTTTAATTAAAATCTCAGCACCTAATCTTCTTAATTCAGCTACATGCATAAATCTATTTTCGAAAATACTTTCAGTTATTGAACTTTTACCTTTAGCCTTACAAAGTAGAACCATAAACTGTGCTTGCAAATCTGTAGGAAAGTTTGGATATTCTTTAGTAACTAAATTGGTTAAATTTTTGATTTTTTTTGGACCAGATATATGAATTTGTTTTTTGGCTACTTTAATTTTTGCTCCAACTTTTTTTAGTAATGATAATTCTGTTTTTATAATTTTTGGATCAAAATTATTTATTTTTAAATTACCTCCAGTTAAACATGCTGCTACACAAAAAGTTCCTGTTTCTATTCTATCTGACATCACTGAATAACTTGTACTTTCTAAAGATTTAATACCTTCTATCTTCACAGTACGTTTGCCTATAAATTTTATTTTTGCACCACCTGATTTTAAAAAATTTATTAAATCAATTATTTCTGGTTCGATTGCACAGTTTCTAAGAATGGTAATTCCATTTGCTAAACATGCAGCTATAATTGTATTTTCAGTTGCTCCAACACTAATTTTTGAAAATCTGATTTTTGCACCTTTGAGTTTTTCTTTCGTATGTGCGTGGATATAGCCTTTCTTAATATCATATTTCATTCCAAGTTTTTTAAGTGCATTCAAATGATAATTTACAGGTCTTGCCCCTATTAGGCAGCCACCAGGCAAAGAAGTAATAGACTTTTGATGTTTGGCAACAAGTGCTCCTAAAACTAATATTCCAGCTCTCATCGTTCTAACAAGTGAATATGATGCAAAAAAATTTTGCTTTTTTTTCTTTGTTATTTTAACAATTTTTCTATTTTTATTAAATTTTATTTCAGAGCCAAGAGATTTTAAAAGATTTATCATTGTATCTATGTCTTTAACACGAGGTAAATTTTTTATTATGACCTCTTTTTCGAATAAGATTGTCGATGCCAAAATTGGTAAAGCAGCATTTTTTGAACCCGAAATTGAAATTTCGCCCTTTATTTTGCAAGGACCTTTAACAATAAATTTGTCCATTATTATATTTTTGGAAGTGTAACTCCCTTTTGACCTTGGTATTTACCATTTCTATCTGCATATGAAACAGCTGGATCCTCATTGCCCTTAATAAAAACAAATTGAGCAACTCCTTCATTGGCGTAAATTTTTGCCGGTAACGGTGTTGTATTAGAGAATTCTAATGTTACATGTCCCTCCCAGCCTGGTTCAAGAGGTGTAACGTTAACAATTATTCCACATCTTGCATATGTAGATTTTCCTAAACATATAACCAAAACATTTTTAGGAATCTTAAAATATTCTACTGTTCTTGCTAATACGAATGAATTGGGTGGTATTATACATTCAGATGAGTTTTTTGTAATAAAATTTGAAGATTTAAAATTTTTTGGATCTACAATTTCGGAATTTACATTGGTAAAAATTTTAAATTCATCAGAAACTCTTGCATCATAACCATATGATGAGACACCAAATGATATTTTATCTCCTCTAACTTGTTTGTCTTCAAAAGGAGAGATCATATCATTATCTCTGGCCATTTGTATAATCCACTTATCAGATTGGACCGACATTATTTATTTTTTTTCTTTGTTTTTTTTTGGAATTCTTTTCTTTTTTTTAAATTTTTTCTTAAGGCAAGTTCAAGTTTACTAAAATTATTCTTTTTTGAACTCATTATTTATTTTTTGTCGGGATTTGTAAGATGATCAAGAGTTATAACCTGATCAAGAGGAATAGTTTTATCTTCTTCAATTTTTACTGGGCCAGTTTTCACCTGCTTCTTAGCTCTTTTTTCTGCAAGTTTTTTTTCTCTTTTTGCTTTTTTTTCCATGAGCTTTGCATTTTTATTAGCTCCATATGTGTAGTGAATTCCCATAACATTTTCCTTGAATAGATATAACTTATTTTGAAAAAAAATTAAGGCAATAATTTGAAAAAATTAAATTTATACACTAATTTAAGTAAATATTGCCCCTATAGTTAAATGGTATAACACATCCATGGTAAGGATGAGTTTCCAGTTCAATTCTGGATGGGGGCACCACTATTATTTTGTATAAAAATTTTTTTTTAACAAAAACCCAATTATAACTAAAATTATAATTCCCAGAATTGGTAAATAAATATCAGGAGAAAAAATTAATTCTAAAATACTTGGTACCTCAGAATTTTCCTCCAATATCTTACTCAAACCAGCACCAAGAGATGCTCCAACAAATAATTGTGGAGTCATTCCAATTATTGATCCTAGAAAGAAATTTCTAACCTTAACATTAAATATTGTAGGTAAAATATTTGAAATGAAAAAAGGAATGCCACCTACAAATCTATAGATTAGAAAAAAAACAAACTCATTCTTTTTAAACTTCTCAGTAAAATTGCTAAAACGAGATGAAAATTTTTCCTCAACCAAATCTTTTAAAAAATAGTTTGCAAAAATATAAAGAAATGTTGCACCAATAGATAATCCAAAAACTACTAGTAAAGTTCCTAACCACTTTCCAAAAATAAAACCACCAACTAGAAATACTGGCGATCCAAAGCCTAATAAAAGAACCCAGACTATGGTGCCTATTAAAAAAATAATACTTGATAAAAAAATATTACTATTTTTAATATTCTCTAAAGCTTCTCTATTTTGTCTTATTAATTCATAACTTGAAAAATCCTGAAAGGAAAAGTTGTTAAAAAAAATCAATAAAAAAACAAATACTATCAAAATGTAGGCAGAGCCTAAAAATAGTTTAATTTTTTTTTCTCTATTCATTGATTTTTAACTTATTAAAAATCGCTGTACTTATATATATATATTTGTATAACTACCGAAATTTAACATTAATTTAACAACAATGAAACGTACATATCAACCAAGTAACAGAAAAAGAAAAAAGGCTGTTGGCTTTAGAGCTAAAAAAAAGACAAAGGGTGGAAGAAAAGTATTAAAAAGAAGAAGAGCCAAAGGAAGAAAAAAATTAACAAACGCTTAATGAAAAACAAGATTGTTAGCCTTTCTAAAAATGAGGATTTTAAGTCTATTCTGAGCGGAAAAAAAATTTCTAATAAATACTTAACAATTTTCTTTAAAAAACTTTCTGATAAAAATAATAATAGATTAAATATTAGTTTTGTAGCCAAAAAGAAAATTGGAAATGCAGTAACAAGAAACAGAATTAAAAGAAGACTAAGAAATATTATGAACGAAGCTGTAAAATCAATTAACATTAATCTTAATTACTGTTACTTATTGATTGCAAGGATATCTGTTAGCAAAGATCCTTATGAAACAATAAAAAACGCAACACTAGAAGACTTTAAAAAAATTAAATGACCAATTTTATTAAATTTTTAATGATCAAGATTATAAGGTTTTATCAAATACTTATATCTCCGTATCTAGGTAATAATTGCAGATATCTTCCAACATGTTCTGATTATTTTATTGAAAACATAAAAGAGAATGGAATTTTAAAAGGAAGTATTAATGGATTTAAAAGAATACTTAGTTGTCATCCGATAAAAATTTTGGGTGGTGGAGAGGGATTTGATCCAGTTAAAAAGAAAAAGTAATTTATGGATACAAAAAATGTAATTGCCGCAATATCTCTGAGTGCAGCTGTAATAATACTTTATAGTCTATTCTTCGCTCCAGCAGTAGTAGACCAAAAAGATATTTCTAATGACAAAAATATTACCAGTGAAAATTCTTCAACGGATGCACCATCATTAGTTCAGGACGAGGAAACAATTAAAATATCTAGAAATGATGCTTTAAAAGAAAATGAAAGAGTTCTTTTTGAAAATGACAAAATTAAAGGCTCAATTTCATTAATTGGGTCTTCAATAGACGACTTAACTTTTAAAAATTATACAAATACTTTAAATGGAGATGATAATGTAATCTTATTAAATCCTAAACAGTCTAATAATGGATATTATGTAGAAACTGGATGGGCAACTACTAACAAAAATATTGATTTACCAAACTCAAAATCTCTTTGGAGCATTGAAGGAAGTAACAAACTCACACCTAGTTCACCAGTGATATTAAGTTGGACTAACAGTCAAAATATTAAATTCTTAAAAGAAATAAGCATAGATAAACAATATCTTTTTAACATCAAACAAACGATAATTAATAATTCGGATAAAACTTATAACTTTTATCCATATGGACAAATTATTAGAAATGTAGCCCCTGATGTAACTAATTTTTATATTTTGCATGAGGGTTTAATTGGAGTTTTTGATGATCAATTAGTTGAAGAGGATTATGATGATATCGAGGAAAAAAAATATTCTAAAAATGCACAATCTGGATGGCTAGGTATCACTGATAAGTATTGGCTTACTAGTCTTATACCCGAAAAAGATAAAAGTTTTAGATCTGATTTTGATTACAAAAATAAGTTCAGAGCAAATTTTATTGAGACGAATGCAACAGAAGTTGGTGCAAACGAGACAAAAAGTAACTCAATTAGGGTAATAATTGCAGCAAAAGAAGTAAACGTTATTGATGGATATGCTGAGAGTGAAAATATTAATAAGTTTGATTTAGCAATAGATTGGGGATGGTTTTACTTCATTGTGAAACCTTTATTCTTTGCAATTCAATATTTCTTTAATCTAGCTGGCAATTTTGGAATAGCAATTATAATGATAACTGCTTGTATAAGATTAGCATTTTTTCCACTTGCAAATTACTCATTTAGGTCAATGGCTAAAATGAAAGTTCTTCAGCCAGAAATGACAAGACTAAAAGAGTTGCATAAAGAAGATAAAATGAAACTCCAACAAGAAATGATGGCATTATACAAAAGAGAAAAAGTTAATCCAATAAGTGGGTGTCTTCCAATTTTTATACAGATACCTTTTTTCTTTGCAATTTATAAAGTTTTGTTTGTAACAATTGAGATGAGACATCAGCCATTTTTTGGTTGGATAAAAGATTTAAGTGAAAGAGATCCTACATCCATATTTAATTTATTTGGACTAATTCCATGGGATCCCCCTTCTTTTTTACTAATAGGTGTATGGCCATGCTTAATGGGTGTTTCAATGTGGATGCAGCAAAAACTAAATCCAACACCTCCCGATCCTGTTCAAGCAAAAATATTTATGTTCTTTCCGTTATTTTTGACTGTAATACTAGCTCCTTTCCCAGCAGGACTAGTTATTTACTGGACTATAAATAACATATTAACAATGGCACAACAGTACATAATAATCAAAAGAACGACTGTCAAAACTGTTTAATAGAAATGGAAATAGAAAAAATAGTACCAAAAGATGGTCCTTCCATCGAAGAGGTTAAAAAATATATAGATAAATATAAAAATGAATTAATAGTTATTAAATATGGAGGAAACGTTTTTATTGATAGAAATATTTTTAACAATTTTATTTCAGATATAAGTATTCTAAATAAGTTAGGATTATCAATAATAATAGTCCACGGAGGTGGTCCTAGAATTAAAAGAGAATTAGAAAAATCAAATATTCAATCAAAATTTATTAGAGGTTTAAGGGTTACGGATGAAAAAATTATAAATATAGTTGAGGATGTCCTTATTGATTTTAACGAGGACATTGTTAATTCTTTAATTGAAAAAGGATCAAATGCAGTCTCGATAAACACAAAAAAAAATAATGTTATTGAAGTTATTCCAGAAACAGAGGAACTTGGATTCGTTGGAAAGCCAAGTAAAATCAATATAAATATAATAAAAGATATAATAAAAGTAAGTTCAGTTCCAATAATATCACCTTTAGGTTTAGGTAAAAATAATCAAACATTTAATATTAACGGAGATACAGCTGCTGGTGCTATAGCTAAATCTTTGAAATGTAGAAGATTATTATTAATGACCAATGTTGAAGGTGTACTTGATAAAGAAAAAAAGCTCATTGAGGAAATTACGTCATCTGAAATTTTAGAGATGATAAATAATGAAATTATAACAGAGGGCATGATTCCTAAAATCAACACTTGCTTAGATGCAGTAATGAATGGAGTTACAGGTGTCGGAATTATTGATGGAAGAAAAAAACATTCAATTCTTTTTGAATTATTCTCAGATAAAGGTGCTGGTACATTAATAAGAAAATGAAAAATATAAAAAATATTTTATTTGATTGTGATGGTGTTCTTTATCAGGATTTAGAATCTGTATTTGGTCAAGTAAGTAAAAGAATGACACAATACATTTCTGAAAAATTAAAAATTAACTTAGTTGAAGCTAAAAAATTACAAACTGACTACTTTCATAAATATAATACAAGTCTAAATGGATTAATGATACATCACGATATTCCTCCTAAAGAGTTTTTAAATTTTGTTCATGACATTGACCTATCTTTTATGGAAAAGGATGTTGTTTTGAGAGGTGAAATAGAAAAGTTGGATTTAAGAAAGTTCGTTTTTACCAATGGTTCTAGTGAGCATGTTAGTAATATAACTACACATTTGGGGATTGATGATCTCTTTGAGAATGTATTTGATATAGTAGACGCGGAATACAGCCCAAAACCTGCAGCGAAAGCATTCGATCTGATGGTAAAAAAATTTGATATTGACCCAAAAGAAACAATTTATATTGAAGATATTGCAAAAAACTTGTCAATTGGTAAAGAAAGAGGAGCTACGACAGTCTGGCTAATCAATAATGAATATTGGGGTAAAAAAGAATCTGATAAAGACTATATTGACTATAAAATAGAAAATCTCTCTTTATTTTTAAAAGAAATAAGGTTATTAAAAAACTCATAAATTATGAGTATAGAAAATGTAATAAATGAAGCTTGGGAAAAAAGGGATCAAATAAATCCTGCTTCAGATCAGTCTTTAAAAGATACTATAAATCAAGTTATTGATGATTTAGATAGTGGAAAGTCACGAGTTGCTGAAAAAATAAATGGTGAATGGATAACTCATCAACATTTGAAAAAAGCAATCATGTTAAGTTTTAGATTATATCCAATGGAGAATTTGAATGGTCCATATAGTAGTTGGTATGATAAAGCTCATTTACTAAAGGGTAAGACTGCAGGATGGACAAAAGAAGATCATGAGAAAGCGGGTTTTAGAATGGTGCCTAACTCACCAGTAAGAAAAGGAAGTTTTGTTGGCAAGAATGCAGTTTTAATGCCATGCTACGTTAACATTGGGGCATACATAGACGAAGGAACAATGATTGATACATTTGCAAGAGCAGGTAGCTGTAGCCAAATTGGAAAAAATTGTCATATCTCAGCAGGTTCAGGTGTAGGTGGAGTATTAGAACCTGCACAAGCTCTGCCAACTATTATCGAGGATAATGTTTTTTTAGGTGCGATGTCTGAAGTTGTAGAAGGTGTAATTGTAGGAGAAGGATCCGTACTGAGTATGGGCATGTACATAGGACAATCTACAAAAATTGTTAATAGAAAAACTGGAGAAATTACTTATGGAAAAATTCCTCCTTATTCAGTTGTGGTTCCAGGTTCACTTCCTGATAAAAATAACCCAACTGCACCTTCACTATATTGTGCTGTAATAATTAAGCAAGTAGATGAAAAGACAAGATCTAAAACTTCTATTAACGATCTCTTGAGAGAATAGTTTCGATGAAAATTATAAATGAACTTCAGTTAGCTAAAGAGCTAATTAGATTTCCAACTGTAACTCCTATAGATGCTGGAATAATGAAATTTTTGGAAAAAAAATTAAAAAAACTTGGATTTAAAACTAAAATTCTAGAGTTCAAAGAAAAAGGAAATGCTCCAGTTAAAAATCTATATGCAAGATTAGGGAACAAAAGTCCTAATTTTTGTTATGCTGGACATCTTGATGTTGTTCCTGCTGGAAATTTAAGAGATTGGACAGTAAATCCATTTAAACCATCAATTAAAAAAGGACATTTAATTGGAAGAGGTGCAAATGACATGAAAAGCTCAATAGCTGCATTTGTATCTGCTATAAGCGTTTTTGTTGAAAAAAATAGAGGATTTAATGGATCAATAAGTCTTTTAATCACTGGAGATGAGGAAGGTGTTGCCATTAATGGAACCAAAAAAGTTGTAGACTATTTAAAAAAGAAACGAGAGAAAATAGATTTTTGCTTGGTTGGAGAGCCAACTAATCCTAATAAATTAGGTGAAATGATTAAAATTGGTCGAAGAGGAAGTATGAACGGTCGATTAACAATTACAGGAGTTCAAGGGCATGTAGCATATCCTCATAGAGCAAATAACCCTTCAACTGCTCTAGTGAGAATACTTAAAGAACTAAAAGATTTACGATTTGACAAAGGCACGAAGGATTTTCAACCAACAAATCTTGAAATTACAAAAATTAATATAAATAATACCGCAGACAATGTAATTCCAGGTCTTGCATATGCTTCATTTAATATAAGATTTAATAATATGCATACTTCAAATTCCATTAAAAAAAAAATTAATAAAATTTTAAAAAAAGTATGTAATAAAACTAAATCTAAATATAAAATTGATTACAGTGTTTCAGGTGAAGCTTTTCTTACAAAGCCTAATAGTACAACATTTATGATACAAAATGTTATTAAAAAAGTTACTAAAATAAAACCTAAACTTTCAACTACTGGAGGCACATCAGATGCAAGGTTCATTAGGAAAATAGCTCCTTGTTTAGAATTTGGCTTAGTAGGAAAAACTATGCATAAAGTTGATGAGGCTGTCTCACTAACCGATTTAAAAAAATTGAGTTTAATATATTCAAAAGTTTTAAAAAATTATTTTAAGTGAAGACTGGTCTAATCACTTCAGATACTTATAAAAACCACAATACTGGGAATGGCCATCCAGAAAAAATTGATAGGGTTACCGCAATAATTGATAACTTTAAAAAAGTAGATAACAAAAATCTTATATGGAAAAAACCAAATAAATTTGATGAATTTTTTTTAAATAAAACCCATTCAATAGAATATATTAATCATGTTAAACAGTCTTTTCCAAAAAAAGGTTTAGTATTTTTAGATGGTGATACAATTGTTTCCCCTGGTAGTAAAGATGCTACTAAAGATGCAGTAGGTTCAATTATTACAGCAATAGATGGAGTACAAAATAAAGAATTTAAGAATGCTTTTTGTGCTGTAAGACCCCCAGGTCATCATGCAGAAAAAGAAAAAGCTATGGGATTTTGTATCTATAATAATGTAGCCGTTGGTGCTAATTACTTAATTGAAAAGTATAAATACAAAAAAATTGCAATAATTGATTTTGATGTTCACCATGGTAATGGAACTCAAGATATTTTTTATGATAATGAAAAGGTATTATATGTTTCTACTCACCAATACCCTTATTACCCTGGCTCAGGTTCACATAAGGAAAATGGAAAATTTAATAATGTATTAAATATTCCATTAGAAGCTGGAACAACATCTGAAGTATATTTAAATGCTTATGAAAATGTTTTAACTAAAATAAAACAGTTCAAACCTGAATTTTTGTTATTTTCAGCGGGTTTTGATGCACATATTGACGATCCGTTAGCACAAATGAGATTAAGTACAGAGGATTTTTATAAAATTACCAAAAGGACTTTGGAATATTCTAAATCTTTTTGTAATGGTAGGGTCGTTTCAATTCTTGAAGGTGGTTATGATCTTAAAGCCTTACAAAATAGTACTCAAAGGCATGTTGATGCGTTGTTAGAATTTAATTGATAATATTTTTTTAAGCTCTAAACACAAACATATGAAATTATATAAGATTAAAAAGTCTGATATTGATAAAAAAGGTAAAGGACTTTACGCCACAAGAGATATAAAAGAAGGTGAAAAAATAATAGATTACATTGGTAAATTAATTACCAAAAAACAAACTGAGAATTCTGACAAATACGATAACAGTAAGCCAATATATTTATTTACAGTAAATAAAAGATATGATCTCGATGGGGATTTCCCATGGAATACAGCTGGTCTAATAAATCACTCATGTGAAAATAATTGTGACTACGATGGTAAGGGGCTTAAAATTTGGGTTAAGGCTATAAAAGATATTAAAAAAGGTGAGGAATTAACTTGTGACTATGGATTTGGTTATGACAAAGATTACAAACAATTTCCTTGTAAATGTAAGTCAAAAAATTGTTGTGGCTATATTGTAAGAGCAGAATCAAGGTGGAGAATTAATAAAAAATTCTCAATGGGTAATAGGAAAAATTAGTATAAAACTTTTTTCAAAAATAATCCTTCTGCTGGTGCTGGCGGTGCGCATAAATTTCTATTTTTTGATTTAATTACACTTGTAAATTTTTTTAATGTCCACTTTTTTTCACCAATATATTTTAAACAACCAACCATTGATCTAACTTGTTGTTTTAAAAATGATTGAGATCTAAACTCTAATTCAATTTTGTTTTTTGTCTTTTTAATTTTAACTGATTTAATTGATCTTATTGGGCTCTTTGCATTACATCCAGATGCTCTAAAAGTTGAAAAATCATGAGTTCCAATTAACTTTTTTGCTGCTTTTTTCATTATCTCTAATTCGAGGTTTTTAATAACAAACCATCCTCGCTTATTTTGAAGGATCGGTTTACTTAATTGATTGAAAATAACATATTTATAAACTCTCTCTTTTGCAGAAAAACGTGCATGAAATTTCATATTTTTTCTTTTTATTTTTAAAATGGCTATTTCGTATTTATTTAAAAAATAATTAATTGATTTTAAAAATTTATTTAAATTTTGGATTTTTTCAGTGACATCAAAATGTGCAGATTGCTCAATTGCATGAACACCGGTATCTGTTCTTCCCGAACCAATAAGTGTAATTTTTTCATTTAAAAGATATGAAATTTTTTTTTGAATTAATCCTTGTATAGTTTTGCCTTTTGTTTGTACCTGCCAACCTATGAAAGAAGATCCAACATATTCGATTAGAATTTGATATCTGAACATGTTTAATTCAAATCAGTGCCTTTAGTAATTTGGCTACCACGCAGAAATTCCTTAGTTTTTTGAACTGTTTTACCTTGTCTTTGTATCTCAATGATCTTTATTGAATTTTCACCACAACCAATTTCAAAATTATCTGATAAGACATATCCTGATTTTCCACTTAAAATTGATTTTTCTGCTTTTAGTATCTTGTATCTTTCCCCTTTAAATTCAAACCAACCTCCTGGATTAGGATATAGACCATTAATTTTTCCTATTATTTTTAAATTACTGTCCTCCCAATTTATTTTTCCTTCTTCTTTTTTAATTTTTTTTGCATATGTAGATTTACTATGATCTTGTTCTTTAAAATGTGCTTTGTTATCAAATATATCATCAATATTTTGTAGTATTTTTTCAGATGCTAAATTACTTAATCTTTGAGATAAATCCTCAGTATTTTCATTTTCTAAAATATTTATTGAATATTGATTACAGACGGGACCAGAATCTAAACCCTCATTAATTTTCATTATAGAAATACCTGTTGATGTTTCATTTTCCATAATTGCTCTTTGAATGGGAGCTGCACCTCGTAATTTTGGTAAAAGTGAATAATGAATATTTATCCATCCATATTTTGGAATTTCTAAAATATCTTTTTTAAGAATCTGCCCGTAAGCAACAACGATACCTAAACTTATATTTTGTTTATGAAGAAAGTTTTTTTCTTCAGTATTATCTAATACAATTGGAGTTCTAACAGGAATATTTAATATTTCAGCCATTATATGAACGGGTGACTTATTTAATCTGTGTCCTCTATTTGATGCTACAGGTGGTTGAGTATAAACAACCTCAATATCAAAACCATTTTGATACAATGATTTGAGTATTTGCCCAGAAATGGTGGGAGTACCCATGAAAGCAATTTTTTTGCTCATTAAACAATAATTCTATCAGGAGGATTTTTTCTTTTTGATAATTTTTTAACAATCATTGTTTTTTTCAATTTTGATAAGTAGTCTATAAATAAAATTCCTTCAAGATGATCCATTTCGTGCTGTATACAAGTTGCAAGGAGCCCATCAGCTTCTAAAATTTTATTTTCTCCATTATAATCTAAATATTCAACCTCACAATATTTAGGTCTATCAACTTCTGCGAAATAATCTGGGACGGATAAACATCCCTCCTCATATGTTGTTTTATCTTTATCTTTGTTTTTAATTATTGGATTTACAAAATACATTGGATTTTTCTTTCCATCTTTTGAAATATCCATCACTATAATCCTTTTAGGGATACCAATTTGAATTGCTGCTAATCCAATACCATTAGCTGCATACATTGTTTCCAACATGTCATCCATTAACTTTCTTTCTTCATTACCCACTGATTGTACTGGTTTTGAGACTTGTCTTAAAATCTCATTAGGTTCAGTTATAATAGTTTTTATTGTCATGATTGATTGAAGTATTTTAAACTTTTAATGGAAGAATTTCCAACAATAGTTCGTTTCTCAAGCTAATTAATTTTGTTCTATTCATAATTTCAATTACAAAATTTAGTGACTCACTGTTTAATTCATTCAATTCTTTTTCACCAATAATCTCAACTAATTTTAATAGTATCATGCCCGATTCCTTATTCTCAATCATTTTGTCAATTTCTGAATTTAATTCAGATTTGTATTGAGAAAGTTCATCAATTTGATCTATTTGAATTCCATCTGATCTCAATGATTGTAGTAATACAACATCTTTAAAGTTGAAAGAGTAATTTTTATCTTTTTTCATCTTTGATAACAAATTGTCAGTTAATTTTTGTGTTTTAGGTAAGCTTTGCTTATTCAAAAAATAATTTAATACTTTTGATTGATGAAAAACTTCATTATTAAACTTAATTTTATTTTTTCTTTTTTCTTCAGTAATTAAATTAGTTTGGTAGAAGTCAGAAAACTTTAAAGGAATTTCTTTTTTATCCATTTTTTTTAACAACTTAGATAATTCATCGTCAAATGATTTTTTAAAATTTGAGTTTTCAAAGGAATTATTCAATTTTGACAATAATGAAAGTTTATTTTCAAGATTATCTGTTAGTAAAAACCTCTGATACATCAGAGCTCTTCCTTCATAATCTGGTAAGTTTTTTAATGCGTCTTCATAATTAATAAGGTCATCAATCTCAAATTGGAATTTTTTGTACAAATTCAATAGATCTTTTTCATCAAAAATACCTTCACTGGTTGCTTTCTCTAGAAACTTAACCTGATCAATATCACTGAGATTAAAATCATTTAAATTTTTAAGTAAATTCGAGTTAGACAAATATTTCCAAATAAATTCATCAGACTCTACAGATGGATAGTATAAAAAATTCTTGTCTGTTTTATGAGATAGGTGAAAATAAAGAACATTTTCATCAGACAATATAAAGTTATTATCCTCATATCCCATCAATACTTCAAACTTTTTAACAAAAAAGTCATTTAAAGAATCTAGCTCAGAGTTAAGATCAAACAACAACTGAGCCTCATCTTTTTTATTCTGAGTTATTAAACAATAAATTTTGAAATATGTTAAGTATTCATCAGTTATTAAACTTAAACTATCAATAGCAGAGCATGAATTTTCTATTTTGTTTAATGACAAGTAATAATCAGCTACGTGTTTTATGAGTCTTTCTTTATCTTTTATTGATGAATTTTTTTGAATAAATTCTTCAACTAAATCAAAATCTTTTTTTTTAATTAGATGGTCAAGTGTAAAATTTTCGAATTCATTTAATGAAAAATTTTGATTTGGAACATAAGAGTTTGTTAACAATGCTACATCCATTAACCTTTCAGAGAAACTTGATAAATTTTTAGACTGTATTTTTTCCAGTAACTTTTTAATTTTTATTCCATCAGTCTTTGACCACATATCTAGGTTTAGATCATTGTCATCAGGGTCAAATAATCCAGCCAATAAAATATTAGAATTGTCTAAATTTTGATCTACTACAATATTCTCATCAGAAAGTTTTACTTTAACGCCTTCAAGCTGACCTGTATTAATAGATGTATCTACATTATTTTTTGATTCAGTATTTTTAATCTCTTTTTTTTCTATTTCTGACCAAATCTCTTTAACTTCCTGAGCCTGGACAGATAGAACAAACAAAAAAAAAGAGGCAGAAATTAAAATTTTACTTAATTGTTTTGAAATTTTCATTTGGTAAAATTTTTTCAATTTGTTTGTCTGGAGCGGGCAAATTAATCTGGTTAATCATAATAATGCCAAATACAATTATGAAAATTGCTATTATAATTTTTAAAATTGTGCCTAAGCTAAAAATTTTGTCTTTACTTGTATTTTTTGTAAATTGCATATAATTTAATAATTTCAAAATAAGACATATTTGTGTTTTTTCAATATAGAAACTCATGAAATCAAATAAAAATATTGTATTAATTGGAATGATGGGATCTGGAAAATCATCAATTGGCAAAATTTTGTCAAAAAAATTAAACTTAACATTTATTGATATTGATCAAAAAATTGAAGAAACTGAGGATTCTAAAATATCAGAAATTTTTACTAAATATGGAGAGAAGTATTTTCGTAAAATTGAAGAAAAAATATCTTTAAAATTTCTTAGTTCAGAAAATTCTGTAATATCTTTAGGTGGAGGAGGTTTTATAAATGCCTCAATCAGAAAAATGTGTAAGAAAAATTGTTTATCTTTTTGGCTAGATTGGAAAAATGAAACAATAATAAAAAGGATATATAAGAGCAAGAAAAGACCATTAGCAATAAATCTTACTAAGGGTCAAATTAACAATTTAATAAAAGAAAGATCAAAATTTTATAGCTTGTCGAGTCACAGAATTAGTTGTGATAAATTAGACAAAGTTGAAATTATAAATAAGATATTAGATATTTATGAATACAAATAAAATTTCAATTAAAACAAGCACTAAGAACTACTCAATTATAATTGGAAGAGATTTAATAGGTAAAATTGATAAAATTTTAAAAGCTAATAGTCTAAAATTTGATAAATGTTTAATTGTTACAGACAAAAATATTCCTAACAAGTTTAAAAGACTTTTATACAAAAAGTTAAAAATAAATAAACTTTTTAAAATAGAAATAACGGCATCAGAAAAAAACAAAAATTACCGAACAATTGAAAAAATTCATACAGTTTTATTTGAAAATAGGTTTAATAGAGAAGACTGTGTTATTTCTTTTGGTGGAGGAATTATTGGAGATATAGTTGGTTTCGCATCTAGTACATTTAAAAGAGGCATGAAATACGTAAATATTCCAACAACTTTACTGTCTCAAGTAGACTCATCCATAGGAGGCAAAACAGGTGTAAATAATAAATTTGGAAAAAATTTGATTGGAAGTTTTTATCAACCTGATTTAGTTGTTTCTGACATGAATATTTTAGCTTCTTTACCAGAAAGAGAAATTATTTGTGGATATGCTGAAATATTAAAAAGTAGTATTATAGATAATTTTAATAATTTTCTCTATTTAGACAAAAATTTAAAAAAAATTTTAAAATTAAAATCACCTTTCATTGAAAGATCCATAATTAAAAGCTGTAATTTAAAAAAAAGAGTTGTAGAAAAAGATGAGAAAGAGAAGAATTACAGAAAGGTATTAAATTTAGGTCATACCTTTGCTCATTCTTATGAGTCTACTTTAGGCTTTTCTAAAAAATTAAATCATGGAGAAGCTGTAATTTTGGGTATTAAAAATGCGGTAGAATTTAGTTTTAAAAGAAGAATTTTATCAAAACAAAAATTTAATATTATTATAAATCATATTAATAAAATTGAGATGAAACCAAAAATTGAAAAATTGTTTAAAAAAAAACATGTATCTAAAATTATGAATTATATGAGGAGCGATAAGAAAAATAATTCAAACAACATTAACCTAATTTTAATAAAAGATTTTGGAAAGATAATAGTTGACTTTCAGATCAGTCCTTCAAATTTAAAAAAATATATTTCTAACAGTTTAAATTAATTTGATCTGCAATGAATGAATATAATTTTTTAATTCATTATCTAAAATTTTATAGATAAACCTTGTTGAGTATAGCTTACTTTTATTCTTTAACTCATCAGACTCAATCGAAAGAACAATGTGAAATTTTCCATTTTCATTAGATTTGTGATTTTTGTGCAAAAATGACTTGTCCT
>OCZA010000256.1_pt1 | contig 18983 bp, 18 predicted proteins | sample 1539021 | NCBI WGS metagenome assembly OCZA01 (sample SAMEA2619376, study PRJEB22493) | marine metagenome | biome: marine biome (ENVO:00000447); feature: surface water layer (ENVO:00002042); material: "saline water (ENVO:00002010), including plankton (ENVO:xxxxxxxx)" | depth 5 m | reverse complement strand
AAAAATATTAACAATCGGTGAAGTATCGAATTATTTAGAAGAAATAGTAAAATCATTGAAAAATGTGCGACTTGAAATTGATGATAGATCAATACGCTTAGGCGAAAAAATTCACGATTCAACTAAAGAAAAAGTACCAGTATCAATAATCATTGGAGAAAAAGATGTTAGTTTGCGAACAATGGCGTTAAATATTCATAATCAAGATAATCAAAAAGATATCAAGCTAGAAGATGGAATTAAACAAATTAAAAATGTTATTAAAGTTCCGAAGTTTAAGCTCTAATGGCTGAAGGAATCAATATTAATGAGGAGGATGTTCAAAGGCAGAATGTACCAGATGATTTAAACTCTCTAGCAGTTGGTAGTTATGTTATTCCCGATCCAATTCGTCGTAGAAGATTTGGTCACTTAGTATCTGTAATCGCATTCTTAAATTTATTACTTAATTATTTTATAGATTGGATTAATTTTGCTACAACGTCCTTAATATTGTTTTTAGTTGCCATATTCATATATTTAATTGATAATCGAATTTCATTAAATCAAAATTCTATTATTGAACATCTTGAAAATATCATTACACATTCAATTGGTTATTACTCTATTGCTTTAACTTTTGAATTTAAATTAAAGCCTTTATTTTTAAATCCTGTTTGGACTGTGATAGTTTATAGCCACGAAAATCCTCCCAAGTTAAAATCAATTGTTGAAATAAATGCTTATAGTCTTGATTTAATAAATGATGTTTACACAGAAGATGTATTAGATGCTTGAGAAGTATTTAAAGGAGCATTCTGAAAAGTTTGCTTCACCTTTTATTAAATTTTGTATATTCATTGGTATAAAACCTAATGTACTTTCAATAATTGGTTTGTTAGTCGTAACCCTAGGATGTTATTTATTATTTATAGACCTTAAAACTTTAGGTGCCATTGTTATTTTTCTTGGTAGTGCAATTGATGGTCTTGATGGACCATTAGCTAGAAAAACAAATACTATGTCGGATAAAGGAGCATTAATTGATTCATTTATCGATAGAATTGGTGAACTTTTTATTTGGAGTGTTGTTGCTATTAAATTTACAGAATCAGATATTCATTTATTTTTTATATTCTTAGTACTTTCAGGATCAACGCTAGTACCTTATTTGAGAGCAAGAGGTGAAACATTAGGAATAGATAATAAAGTAGGTTTAGCTGCAAGACCAGAAAGAGTTATTTTTGCAGTGATTTACATGTTATTTTCATTACCTTTTACAGCTGTTTATATCTTTACTCTTATTTTATGGACTACAGTTTATCAAAGATTTATTATCCTATACAAGAATTTGTAATGAAACTTTTTCAATATCTGTTTATACGTTTTTTTCATGGGGTATTAAAAATCCTACCTTTTAATTTTGTTCGCTTTCTTTCTTATCCAATTGGATTTATATATTTTATTTTCACATTCAGAACTTCAGCAAAACTATATAAAAGAAAAAAAGAAATATTCGAACCTAAAAAATTACGATATGATCCTTTGTTAGTAAAAATTAATTATTCTAGATACTGGTTAGAAACGCTTTGGTTAACTAATAATAATTTCGATAAATACATATCTAAGAATATGGAAGTAATCAATCATGACAACGTCAAAAAACTAAAAAAACAATATCCTGGTCTTATTTTTGCATTACCTCATATGGGTAATTGGGAATTTGCAATTCCAGCTGGTAATAATATTAATTTAGATTTATTAGCTGTAGCAGAACCATTATCAAATAAGTATGTTCTAAATTGGTTTAAAAAATTGAGAGAGAGTCTTGGAATAGAAATTATCATTGGTGGAAAAGGTCAAAATACTTTCAATACCCTTGAAGAGAAATTAATTAGTGGGAAAGACATATGTTTGTTGTCTGACAGAAGTGTAAACAAATCTGGCGTTGCTGTTGAATTCTTTTCTAATATTGCATCATTCCCGAGAGGACCAGTTGCATTATCTTTAAAAACGGGGGTACCAATAGTTCCAACAGCAATGATTAAAAAATCGTCAGGTTACATGCTTTATTTTCACAACCCTTTTTATGTCCCACTATTTGAAAATGAAGCTACAAGCATTCAACAAGGTCTCAAGACATTATCAAATAGTTTCGAGGAGCTGCTTTCAATGGACATCAATGATTGGCACTCTATACAACCAATATGGACAGCTGAATATTAAAGTCTTACTCGTCTGTCCTTACGATTTAGATCATCATGGTGGTGTACAGAATCAAGTTAAGTTATTAAAAAATGGACTCGTTAATAAAGGTATCAATACAAAAATACTTGGACCATCATCTTATGATTACGACATCGGAAATTCTGTCAAGATTCCGTTTAATGGTTCACAGAACCCAATAAATTTTTTTCCTAGTAAGAAAATAATTAATGAAGCCATTTCTTGGGCTGATGTCATACATGTGCACGAACCATTCATGCCTTTTTTCTTTTGGAGATTACATACTAAAAAAAAGATTATTGTTACGCATCATGCAAATATTGGAAATTTTATCAAAGCATGTTTAAAGATTTTATATTTATTTACGAGAAATAAAAAATTGTATTCAACCGCTGTAAGTAGTGAAGCTTTAAATAATGCTACGTCCTTAAACAAGGGAATAGTAATTATTCCAAACATGATTGAGATTAATAAAGATATTAGATACGAAGATAATGGTAACTTTCTGTTTATTGGTAGAGATGAAAAAAGGAAAAATCTAAAACTTTTTGTTCAATTAGCTAATTTTTATGAATCAAAATTTAAATTTATAGCTGTTACTAATAAAAAAACGGATAATAAATCTGTTATTTATCATATAAGTCCATCTGAAATAGACAAAAAATCAATAATTAGTAATGTTGGCATATACATAGCTCCAAACAACAAATCTGAAAGTTTTGGCATTACGATATTAGAGGCAATCAATCAGGGTAATGTTGCTATTTGCTCAAATATTAAAGCTTTTAAAACTTTGTTAAATGACTCTGGCATTTTTTTTGCTAAAGATAATTTTGAAGATCTTAAAAAGACAATAAATAATCTTAATGAAGAAAATTTAAATGAAATTTGGTCGAAACAATACAATTATATTTCTCAAAATTACAGCATGGACAAAGTATTGCAAAAATGGATTTATGTCTATAAAAATATATAGTTATTATTAATAGTATGAAAATTGAATCGACTTTTAAAATTAAAAAAGGTTTAGCAGAAATGTTAAAAGGCGGCGTAATCATGGATGTGGTCAACGCTGAACAAGCTGTGATAGCTGAAAAGTCTGGGGCTGTAGCTGTTATGGCCTTAGAACGTATACCTGCTGATATTCGTGCTGAAGGTGGTGTAGCTAGGATGTCATCTGTTGAAACTATCCAAGAAGTTATTGATTCCGTAAGTATTCCTGTAATGGCTAAAGCAAGAATAGGTCATTTTGTTGAAGCACAAATGCTTGAATCACTTGGTATAGATTTTATTGACGAAAGTGAAGTTTTAACACCTGCTGATGATAAAAATCATATTTATAAACATGATATAAAAACTCCATTTGTCAACGGTGCTACTGATATAGGTGAAGCATGTAGAAGAATTGGTGAAGGTGCTGCAATGATTAGAACTAAAGGTGAAGCTGGAACTGGTAATGTTATTGAAGCTGTAAGACACATGAGAAGTATGACCGATGGTATAAATAAAATTATTACTGCTGATGTAAATAGTCTTATGTCAATAGCTAAAGAAATAAGAGCACCTTTTGAAGTTGTTAAAGACATACACGAGTCAAAAAAATTACCTGTTGTAAATTTTGCTGCAGGCGGAATAGCAACACCTGCAGATGCAGCTTTAATGATGCAGCTAGGTTGTGACGGTGTATTTGTTGGTTCAGGAATCTTTAAAAGTGGTGATCCTAAAGAACGTGCTGAAGCTATTGTGATTGCAACTACAAACTTTGACAATCCAGAAAAACTTGTTGAAGTATCTAAAGAACTAGGTGAACCTATGGTTGGACTAAATATTGACGATTTAGATGAGACGGAGAAACTAGCCAAAAGAGGTTGGTAATGAAAACTGGAGTATTAGCTCTCCAAGGATCGTTTTTTGATCACGTAAAATCATTAGAACTTATTGATAAAGAATATCAATTAATAAAATCTGTTTCAGATCTTGATAGCATAGATTCATTAATTCTCCCCGGTGGTGAATCAACAACAATGATGAAAATTCAAAAGAATGATGATTTGTTCGAATCCATTAAAATTAAAATAAATGAAGGAATGCCAACTTTGGGAACATGTGCTGGATTAATTCTCCTAGCAAATGATGTTATTGACGGTCAATCATCAATTTCTTGTTTAAACACAGTTGTAGAACGAAATGCATATGGACGTCAAAATGAATCTTTTGAGGGCTTGGTTGATTTCAATGGAAATAAGGAAATGTATTGTTTTATTAGAGCACCAAAAATAATATCTTACGCTCAAACAGTCACTCCTATTGCATTAATAGATGAAGAAGTTGTTGGTATACATGAAAATAATATTGTTGGGTTATCATTTCATCCAGAACTTTCAAATGATATTATTTATCTAGAATGGCTTAAAAATTTTCTAAAGGACGGTTTAAATGTCAGGTCACTCTAAATGGTCAACGATAAAACGCAAAAAAGGTGCTAACGATGCCAAAAGAGGCAAACTTTTTGCAAAACTTATAAGAGCAATTGAGGTTGCTGGCAAAACTGGAGGTGCTGATCCAAATAACAATGCATCGTTATACCAGGCTATCAGTAAAGCAAAATCAAATTCTGTTCCTAATTCGAATATTGAAAACGCGTTAAAAAGAATAAACGGTGATTCATCAATAGGTGTATTTGATGAAATTACCTATGAAGGATATGGTCCTAGTGGTGTAGCGATATTGGTTGAATGTTTAACAGACAACAAGAACAGAACGTCTTCTGACGTTAAAGCTACATTTAATAAATACGAAGGAAGTACTGGATCTCCAGGAAGTGTCAATTACCTATTCGCACGTAAAGCAATTTTCCAATTTGATGAATATAAAGAAGATATTATAGATATAGCGATTGATAATAACTGTGTTGATATTCAAGAAAATGAAAATGGTGTAACCTTCGAATTTAATCCATCTGAATTTCAAAAAATTGACGAACTATTTAGATCTTCAGAATTCAATTTAGTTAATTCTGAAATTGCGTATTTACCATCTACTTCAATTAATTTAGATTTAAATGCATTTAACAAGTTATCTAAATTAATTGAAGCACTTGAAGATTTGGACGATGTACAAAATGTTTATGCAAATTTTGACATAGATAACAAACTCCTAGAAGAAGCAATAACACAATAAATTTAGCTACAATTAGTTTGTGGTCAATAAAGCAAAAAAACAGGGTACTACTTACGAAACTAATATAGTCAAAAGATTAAACAAAAATTCGAACATGAAAGCTCAAAGATTTGCTGAGGGTGGTTCAAATGATCTTGGCGATATACAACTATTTGTGGATGGAGTCGAATATTTTATTGAAGCAAAATCAAGACAAAATTTAAACATTCATCAATCATTAGAAAAAGCTTTAGAAAAATCTGGAGATAAAAATACAGTCTTATTTTGGAAAAAATTAAAAAGGCAATCTGGCAATAAAAGGCGCAGTAGCGATGGTATGCCAGAAGTTGTCTCTATGTCTTATGATTTGTTTATTAGCTTACTAAATAAGTAAGTGAATAAAACACCAGTATCTGAATTAGATTATGAATTACCTATTGAATCTATAGCTCAAGAACCATATAAAAACCCTGAAGATTCAAAGCTACTTGATGCTTCAACAAAGGAAATTTACAAATTTTCAGAAATAAATAAAATAATTGATTCAAAATCTTTAATGATATTTAACTCTTCACAAGTAGTTGATGCAAGAATCAGAACACGAAAGTTTGAAACAGGTGGACAATTTGAAATTTTTATATTGGAAGTTTTAAATGAAGACACAGCATTATGCCTTATAAAAACTAGTGGAAAAAAGAAACTTAATGAAGAAATCAAACTTGAGAATTTTAATATAACATTAGTTTCACATGAAGAAGATAGGTTTAAGGTAATATTTTCTACGCCAGTAATAGATATCATTCAAAAATTTGGAATTACTCCTTTGCCTCCGTACATCATTGATGAAAAACATAAATATAAATACTATAAAAACTTTTTTAGCAAGAAAGGTTTTTCTACAGCGTCATCTACAGCTGGCTTACACTTTACATCAGATATTTTCCAAAAATTAAAGGATAAGGGTATAGAGATTGATTTTATAAATCTAGATATAGGACTTGGTACGTTTAAGCCCATCTCAACAGATTATGTTGAAGATTTTAATATTCATTCAGAAAATTATCAGATTCAAAGAAATACATATGAAAATATTATTAAAAAGAAAAAGAACGGATATAAAATTTACTGCGTTGGGACTACAACGTTAAGAGCATTGGAGTATGTAAATATTACGTCTGAATTAAAGGGTTCAACTGATTTATTTATAACTAAAGATTTTAAATTCAATATTGCAGACTATTTAATTACTAATTTTCATGCTCCAAGAAGTACTCTAATTTCTATTGTTCATGCAATTTATGGAGATAATTGGAAAGATCTATACAGCTATGCACTTAAAAAAGAATTAAAATTTTTAAGTTTTGGTGATGCCGTGCTATTTAAAATAACAAACAAATGAAATTTGAAATAATCAAAACAGATAAAAAAGCTAGGGCAGGACTACTTTCCTTAAATGGAAATACAGTTGAAACTCCTACATTCATGCCTGTTGCTACAAGAGGAACTATAAAATCAACACCTCACGAATATTTAAATAAAACTTCTATTTTATTGGCAAATGCGTATCATTTACATTTGCGTCCTGGACCAAAAATAATCAGCGATCATGGTGGCTTACATAAATTCATGAATTGGGATAAATTAATTCTTACCGATTCAGGAGGCTTTCAAGCATGGTCATTACCAACAAAATTATATGATGATGGGGTTGAATTTAAAAACGTATATGACGGATCGTACTTTAAACTAACTCCACAAGATTCAATAAAAACTCAGAATTTGCTTGGAAGTGATATAGCAATGATTTTTGATTGTTTAATCGACATTGATAAACCTGATGAAGAACAAAAAAAAGCGATTGAGATCACAAAAAAATGGGCATTAATAGCAAAAGAAACACACAATAATTCACTACAAAGTTTATTTGGTATTGTTCAAGGTGGATTAAATCTTAACCTAAGGGAACAATCCGCAAAATCTATGATTGATCTAAATTTTGATGGATATGCAATAGGTGGATTAGCTATTGGCGAATCAAGAGAAGAAAGGAAATCTGTTGTTGAATTTTTATCTAATGTACTTCCAGTTGATAAACCTCGTTATGTTATGGGCTTAGGTGACACAATTGGATTGATAGATCTAATTGATTCTGGTGTGGACATGTTTGACTGTGTATGGCCTGCACGTTTAGCAAGACATGGAAAACTCATTATTAAAAATCAATATATAAACATCAAAAATAATAAATATGAAAAAGATACAAGTCCTCTTGATGAAGATTGCAATTGTTATGTCTGTAAAAATTTTTCTAAAGCATATTTAAGACATTTATTTGTCAATGAAACCACATCTTCGTGGCTTTATCTTACTGTTCATAATATAATTCAAACTGAAAATATTATTCAACAAGCTAGGGATAGTATATTAAACTCAAGTTTTGATAGTTTTAAAGAGGAATACTTAAATGGATGAATTTATTAATTTATTACCAATAATTCTGGTTTTTGTAGTTTTTTATATTCTTCTGTATTTACCACAAAGAAGAAGAGCTAAGAAACATGCTGCATTCATAGAAGATTTAAAAATTGGGGATGACGTATTGACTGATGGTGGCGTTTTTGGACGTGTAACATCAATAGAAGATACGACAGTTACCTTAGTTCTTAAAAAAGGTGAAATAAAAATTCAAAAAGCTTATATTAAAAATATTTCATGAAACGATATTTTAAATTACTTTTTCTCCCATTCATTGCTATTGGTTTATTTATTTATGTTCAACAAACCAGTCTTTCGCCGAAACTCGGTCTTGACTTACAAGGTGGCATATCCGTAATACTTACTGCAGATGAAGAAACTGATCCTGAAGTTTTACAGAAAGCTGTTGAAATAATGAGAACTAGGATTGAGGCTTTTGGAGATGTGCAAGAACCTGAGATTTCTATTAGTGGTAATAGTGCAGTATTAGTTCAGCTTCCTGGTGTTACAGACCAAGAAAGAGCTATCGAAGCATTAGGTGCAACAGGATTATTGACTTTTAGACCCGTCCTTGATTCATCTATTGATACCGGCTATTCACCGGCATTTCAGTATATTCCAAATGAAGATGATCCTGACAACCCTACAAAAATAGCTGTACCTGGGGTTGATGAACAAATAGGTATAACAATATCAGATAATCCTAATTTTGATTCTTACTTACTTTCAATAGACCAAGGATATCCAGTTATTTATCATTTAGGTCCAGCTGAATTAACAGGTGGCGATATAGAAGATGCCATTGCTGTTTATCCTGAAAATGAATGGATAGTATCACTTGATTTTAAACCTGAGTCAGAGGATAAATTTACAAACCTTACCAAAAAATTAGCACGTGAAATCGGAGAAAGAAGAAGATTAGCTATTGTTCTTGACGGAGAGATAGTATCAGCACCAGGAATTGCTTTGGACGTTAATCCAGATATTGGTATTACAGGTGGAACAGCTGCTATTTCAATGGGCAATACTGACACAGGTGAAGCAGCTAACAATTTAGCTGTAATTCTTCGTTATGGTGCATTACCAGTATCATTTGAAAGATCATCAATCCAAAAAGTTTCAGCTAGTTTAGGTGAGGATACTTTGAATCTAGGACTACAAGCAGGTTTAATCGGATTAATTATTATATCTATCATTATTATTCTTTACTATCGCTTACTTGGATTTGTTTCCGTATTTGGTCTATCAATGTTTGGCTTATTATTTTATTCAGTAATTTCATTACTTGGTGAATTTCAAGGGTTTACTCTAACATTGGCCGGTATTGCTGGAATAATAGTTTCTATCGGGTTGGCTGCAGATTCATATATTGTTACATTCGAAAAACTAAAAGATGAGATAAAAGTTGGTAGATCTTTTGAATTTGCAGCAAATAAGGCAGTTGACGATTCATGGAAAACTATATTAACAGCCGATTTTGTATCTCTTTCTGCTGCTTTTTTACTTTATATACTTGCTGTTGGTCCAATTAGAGGTTTTGCTTTAGCGTTGGGTATTGCCACGATTTTTGATCTATTATTTACAAGGCTATATACAAGGAACGCTGTACCAGTAATTGTCGCTAAATTAAATAATACAAGATTGATGTATCCAATAAAAAATAAGGACATTACAAATGTTTAAAAATCTATTTTTAGGTAATACATCAATTAACTTTTATGAAAAAAGAAAATTATTACAGAATGTATTAATAATTGAGGTTGTCTTCTTTTTAATTGTTTTTGTCAGTGCGTCATTTGGATTATTAAACCTAAATTTTTCTGTAGATTTTACTGGTGGAACAACATATCAATTTTCTTCTGATTATGAGAAATCGGATATTGATGAAATTTTAGCCAATGAGATATTAGAAGTCTCAAGATATCAAACTTTTGAAAATTCAAACTCAATACTGTTCAGAGCTGTTGAGGGTACACAAGAACAAGAAACCCAGTTTCTTAACTATTTAGCTAATAAATTTGATATAGATGCTAACGAGATAGAATTTCAACGAGTGGGACCAACATTTGGTCAAGAAATAACGAGCAGTGGTATTCGTGCATTGATTATCTTCCTATCTTTTATAGTTTTATTGATATCTATAAGATTCCAGTTTAGGTTTTCAATTGTCGCACTTATTGCATTACTTCATGACTTATTTATATGTACTTCGATATATCTATTGTTAAATTTTGAAATAACGCCATCTACAGTTATCGCCTTATTAACTATTCTTGGTTATTCACTTTACGACACGGTTATTTTGTTTGATAAATTAAGAGATAGTCAAAGATTGAATAAAGAATCTGATTTATCTATCAAAACATTGAATAAAACGTTCAATGAAATTCTTATGCGAAGTATCAACACATCAATTACATCAGCAGTACCAATTGCGTCTATATTATTTTTGGGTAATGTAATTGGGCTTTCTGGTACGCTAACTGATTTTGCATTACCATTATTTATCGGAATTATTTCTGGTACTTACAGTTCAATATTTGTAACAATTCCCTTTTTATCAAAGATAATTAATAAATAAAAAACTTACTACCATTAAATTATGGTTAAAAATCCAAATATCTTAAGTGCTGATGAGCTATTTAACGACTTAAGTTCAAAATTTATTGATGATAAAGATCTGTTAGAAAAAGCATATAATTTTGCTTCCGATGGACATATGAACCAGAAAAGAGCTTCTGGAGAACCGTATATTACTCATCCCTTACAAGTAGCCCTTTACTTATCAGATTTAAGTATGGATTTAGAAACAATAATTGCTGCTATTTTACATGACCTTATTGAAGATACTGATATAACGTATAAAAACATTAAAAAAGAATTTGGATCTGATGTAGCAAATATTGTAGATGGAGTCACGAAGCTAGACAGGATTCAATACAACTCAAACGAAGAAGCAAAAGCTGAAGCTATCAGAAAAATGGTAATTGCGATGTCAAAAGACATAAGAGTCCTTATCTTAAAACTTGCTGACAGACTCCATAATATACAAACAATAGAATATTTGGCAGATCACAAACAAGAACGAATAGCAAGCGAAACACTTTATGTGTATGCACCGTTAGCTCATAGACTTGGGCTACAAAATATTAAACATATATTAGAAGATATCTCCTTTGGACTTTTACATAAAAATCAAAACTTGGAGATTGAAAGTTTAATTGAGAAATCTGCACCCAATAGAGATAAAAATATTAAAAAATCTGTAAAAGTTATCGATAAACTTTTATCAGACAATTCTTTATCGGCTGAAGTTATTGGACGTCCAAAACACAACTATTCAATTTATAAGAAAATAATAAATAATGGATTATCATTTAATGAAATTAATGACCTAGTAGGTTTAAGGATACTTACGGATGATGTTAAAAATTGTTACACAATATTAGGACTGATACATGCTAATTTTCAACCCGTATTAGGTAGATTTAAAGATTTTATTTCTATGCCCAAATTTAATTTATATCAAAGTCTTCATACGACTGTTTTGACTGAAACAGGTCAAAAAATGGAAATACAAATTAGAACTCATGATATGCATTACAGAGCAGAATATGGGGTAGCTGCTCACTGGAAATACAAAGAAAAACCTCAAAATGACGTTCAAAAATGGGCTTCTGATTTATCTGATTTAACTGCCGAATATCCTGACCCAAATGAATTTTTAAATCACATGAAATTAGATCTTTATGAAGACGAAGTATTTTGTTTAACACCAAAAGGAGATGTAATTACATTACCACAAGGATCAACACCTGTAGATTTTGCATTTTCTGTACATACTCAAGTTGGTGAAAAACTTATTGGTGCAAAAATTAATGGAAAACTAGTGAATTTAAGCACCACATTATCAACAGGAGATACGATTGAAGTATTAACAACCAATGAAAATAGTAAAGGTCCAAGCAGAGATTGGTTATCTTTTGTTAAAACCTCTCGTGCTAGATCTAAAATTAAACAATGGTATCAAAAACAGCTAAAAGATGAGGATATACAAAAAGGAAAACAAATTCTCAATACATGGCTAGAAGAAAATGATGAAATTTTTAACTACTCAGACAAAGAAACAATTTTAAACGAACTACTAAACATTTTAAAATATCCAAACTATGAAACGATTTATCAAAATCTTGGTAACGGTAATATAAAAATCACAAATGTAGGTAATAAAATTCGTAAATTTGTATTTCCTGAAGAAATTACTGAAGAAGAAGATATTCTGTCTCCTGATAAATACCAGACAACAGACGATAAATTAGTAATTGTCGAAGGATACGATGATATCAAAGTACGTATGGCAAGATGTTGTGTTCCTGTTCCTGGTGATGATATTCTTGGATTTATTACGATCTCAAATGGTATATCTATTCATAGATCTGATTGTTTAAATATAAAAATCGATAGTTCAAGAGGTGAAAGAATTATTGATGTTAGCTGGGGATTCAATGCACAATCCGGTTCTATAGTATGGTTAGAAATTGAAGCGATAGATAGGCCTTATCTTCTTAGAGATGCAACTATAGCAATATCTGATAATGGCGGTAATATTCTTGTAGCTAAATCACTTACCAACAGCAAACGTATTGTAACTTTGTTATTCCAAGTAGAAATAAGTGGTAATGAACAACTCGATTCAATAATTACTGATGCCAAAAATATTGAAAATGTATTTGATGTTCAAAGAGTTAATCCAGGTAATTAAAATTGGACGATATTTACACTTACACAAGTTTCACAACATCAAATTGTTATGTATTAACACCAGATGTAAATGATGGTATTTCTTATGTCATTGATTTACCTCCAGATTTAGGTGATGTATTAAATTACATTAACTCAAAAAATTTCACTATTGGCGGGGCCCTTTTAACTCATGGTCACTTTGATCATTCTTTAGGAATGAGTGCGTTTGACGGTTCTATATATATAAATTTGGATGATGAGCAATTAGCACGTAATCCTGAAGAACAACTTAAAGGATTTTCAGGTCTTAATTTAAATCCATCAAAGTATGAAGGTGATTTAATTTCTGTTGATAATTTAAATAACGATATAAAAGTTCACAGTAATCCTGGGCACACTAAGGGTAGTACAAGTTTTGAATTTCCAAATATGGGTGTTGTGTTTACTGGGGATTTTGTATTTAAAGATGGCATAGGAAGGACTGATTTATATTCTGGAAATACTAGTGAAATGATCCATTCATTAAATAGTGTATTTACAGTGTTTCCAAATGATTATCTCGTCTATCCCGGACACGGAGATAAAGACACAGTAAAATCAATTAAAAATAACAATTTGTTAGTAAGAGAATATTTGAATGATTGAACAAGTAAAAGGTACAAGAAACCTTTACGGGCTAGAGGCTGAAAAATATCTATATATTTATGATATATTCCGTAAGTCCTTTAACACCTATGGATATGATTTAATAGAATTACCAACAATTGAATATAAAGAATTATTTAATAAGTCTATCGGTGAAAATTCTGAAATTGTTACAAAACAAATGTATGAATTTAAAGATAAAGGTAATAGAGATCTTGTTTTAAGACCAGAAGCAACGGCAAGTGTAGTTAGATTTCATAACGAATTTTTTAAGAATGAATCAAAAAAATATTCATATTTTGGAAAAATGTTTAGGTATGAAAATCCTCAAAAAAATCGATACAGAGAATTCATACAGGCTGGAGCAGAAATAGTTGGTACGATTGATGAATACTCGAACTTACAAATACTGAAATCTTCAATAAGATTTTTGTCATTATTAAACATAAAGTCGAAATTAAATCTCAACACAATTGGAACTAAAGAAGAACGTGAAAAATATATAAGAGAACTAGATAAGTATTTCAGTAAAAATAAAAGGGAACTATCCAAAGAAAGTGTAGATAAAATTGGAAAAAATACTTTAAGAATTCTTGATTCAAATGATCCGTTTGATAATCAAATCATCGATTTAGCACCAGTTATTTATGACTTTCTTAGTAATGAAACATTATCCCTATATGAAACTTTTAAAAAACAATTGAAAACGAACAGTATAGATTTTGTTGAAAATCCAAAACTAGTTAGGGGATTAGATTATTACAATGATTTAACTTTTGAGTTTGTAGCTAATGGAACAGTTGTAGGCGGTGGTGGTAGGTATGACAGTCTTTCAGAAATTCTTGGATTAGGAAAATTATCAGGGATAGGTGTAGCATTTGGAGTTGATAGATTAATAAATACTATAAGATCTATTCCTTCTAAAACAAAAGTTATGTTGATAGCTCAAAATTTGTCTGATTTGACTCTAGTTAGTTCTAGATTAGATAAAGCTGGAATAAATTATTTATTACCAGTTAGAGACAGTAAGGAAAATACTCAATACAAAGAAGCTATCAAAAACAATGTTGACTATGTTGTAAATTGTTCTGAAAATACTATTAAGAATATTAACAATAACGAATCTATCAAGTTTAATATAAGTAACTTACGAAAATTATTATGAAAATATCAGAGTTAAAAAATAAAAAAATCAACACTGAAGTAACCAATTTAATGGGTTGGGTTAATAGCGTTCGTGATCACGGAAATCTTATATTTATTGAATTAAGAGACGCAGATTCAAGAATACAATTAGTCTTAGACGCTGAAAAAGTTGAGTTAGATACATTTAAATCAGAATACTATATCTCAATTGACGGAGAATTTATTAATAGAGATCCTGAAATGATAAATGATTCACAACCATTAGGTAAATTTGAAATAAATGTTAAAAATTTTAATATTCTTTCAAAAAGTAACACTTTGCCATTTCAATTAGATGACTCACTTGATACAGACGAAAATATACGACTTAAGTATCGGTATCTTGATCTAAGGCGAGAAGACATGAAGAAAAATATCGTTACTCGATCTAAAACGTTTAGATCTATAAGAGAATCAATGAACGAATTAGGATTCCTTGAACTTGACACTCCAACATTAACTAAATCTACACCAGAGGGCGCTAAAGATTTTCTTGTCCCTTCACGCAAACAAAATGGAGCCTTCTATGCATTGCCACAGTCACCACAAATGTATAAACAATTATTCATGGTGTCAGGTTTTGATAAATACTATCAAATTGCTAAATGTTATAGGGATGAAGATTCTAGAAAAGATAGACAACCAGAGTTTACTCAACTTGATTTAGAAATATCGAATGGATCCCCTGAGATAGTTAGGGATATTACTGAATCAATAGTAAAAAATCTTTTAACCGACGTATATGAACAAAAAGTTGAAGTACCTTTTATTGACATGACATATGATGAAGCCATAAATACATATGGAACAGATAAACCTGATCTTAGAATAAAAAATACAATTCAAGACTTTACAAATATCTTTAAAAATACTGAAATTAAATTTATAAAGTCAGCAATAGAAAATAATGGATTTGTAAAAGGATTTGTTACAGAAGAAATTTTATCTAGATCACAAATAGATAAATTAGATGAAATAGTAAAAGACAATGGTAGCAATGGTCTTGGTTGGTTCAAGATCGAAAATAATGAAGTTAGTGGTCCTTTATCTAAAATTATTAACGAAGATGAAAAAAATAATATATTAAAACTTGGTGAAGGAATGCTAATTTTTCAATCAGGTACGAAGGAAATATATCCAATACTTGATATTTTAAGAAGGTCAATATTCAAACCTGATGATACTTTAAATTTTTTATGGATTTATGACTTTCCTTATTTTGAAACAGAAAATGGGGAAATACAGCCATCACATCACCCCTTTACATCACCAAAAGATGTTGATAGCTTTGTAAATGATCCTTCTGCTTCAAAGGCATTACATTATGACTTAGTTCTTAATGGATCTGAACTAGGTTCTGGTTCACAAAGAATTAATGATCCAACTATTCAAACTAAAGTACTCGAAATGTGGGGTTTGTCAGATAGCGATATTAAAAATAGGTTTGGATGGTTTATAGAAGCTCTATCTTATGGCACTCCACAACATGCAGGGATAGCACTAGGCATAGACAGATTTGTTGCTGTTATGTTAAATACCGAGTCAATAAGAGATGTAATTCCTTTCCCGAAAACTCAATCAGGTTTAGATCCTTTAACTGGTGCACCAAGTGTTATCTCTGAAAATGAACTTACTGAATATAATTTAAAATATATTGAGGAAATTAATGAAGAGTAATGAGATAAGAAACGCCTTTTTAGACTATTTTAAAAATTCAGATCATAAAATCATGCCGTCTGCTTCACTAATACCAATTGATGATACATTGCTATTCACAGCTGCTGGTATGGTGCCGTTTAAAGATTATTTTCTTGGTAATGCAAAACCGCCAAGTAATAACTTAGTATCCTCCCAAAAATGCATAAGAACTGTTGATATTGACATAATTGGAGATACAGATAGACATTTAACTTTTTTCGAAATGTTAGGAAACTTTAGTATTGGTGAATATTTTAAAGAAGATGCAATAAAACATGCGTATAAATTTATTACAGAAGATTTGAAAATAAATCCAGAAGATTTGTGGTTTACGGTATATAAAGATGATGATGAGTCATTTAATATTTGGAAAAACGTTATAGGTGTTCCTGAGGAAAAAATCCAAAGAGGAGATAAAGATAATTTCTGGCAAATGAATATACCTGGACCCTGTGGTCCGTGTTCTGAAATATTTATTGATAGAGGTGAGCAATATGGTGATGACGGTGGACCTATTGGTGGTGGGGAAGATAGATTTATAGAGATTTGGAATCTAGTCTTTATGGAGTCAATACAAGATGAACCATATAACGTAATAGGTGAACTCCCAGCAAAAAATATTGATACGGGGATGGGTCTTGAAAGAATTGCTATGGTCCTACAGGATAAAAATTCTCCATTCGAAATTGATACATTTCTACCAATATATGACCTTTTGAAACCAAAAATTAAAAATGAAAATTCTAAATTTGAAAGAATTGTATTAGATCATATGAAGGCGTCTACTTTTATGTTATCTGATGGAGTTGTACCTACAAATGAAGGAAGAGGTTATATTTTACGTCGATTAATCAGGAGAGCCATTAGGGCTTTTTATGGCTTAACAACCAATATTGAAAGCTTAGAGTTTTTAATTAGCCCGATAATTGATATATACACTGATCAATATCCTGATTTATTAAAAAATAAAGACAAGATATTAAAACTTTATTTAACTGAGGAAAAATTATTCCATAAAACATTAGAAAAAGGGACAATCGAAATTCAAAAGTTAATTAAAGATAAAAAATCTTTTAACGAAGATAAAGCTTTTTTCTTATTTGAAACATTTGGGTTTCCATATGAATTAACAAAAGAAATAGCACTTGAGAATGGTATTACACTAGAAGATAGTAAATATATGAAAAAATTTGAAGAACATCAGACTAAATCTAGTTCATTTAAGAAAGAATCTACTGAAAGTTCTAATTTTGACGTTGATTGCAATATTTTTACAGGATATGAAGAAACAAGGACTCTCAGTAATGTATTGATGGTTAGTGTGGATGAATTATCTACAACTATTTTTATGGAAAAAAATCCATTCTATTACGAAGCTGGAGGTCAAATATCTGATAAAGGTAAAATTATATATGAAAATAATGAATACCAAGTAGATGAAGTAATACAAACAAATTCTGGAGCAATAGGCTTAAAAATAAATAAAAGCTTAAATATTTCCACAGGAGAAAAGATTGAATCAGTAGTAGATGATTCATTTAGAAGGGCTGTCTCTAAAAGTCATACATCTGCACATATTGTTCATTCTTCTCTCAGGGAAATTCTTGGAGATCATGTCGCACAAGCGGGTTCATATGTTGCACCAGGAAGATTTAGATTCGACTTTAGTCACTCCGAGAAAGTGTCCTCAGAACAATTATCTGAAATATTTTCATTAAGTAACAAAAATGTATTTCAAGATTTAGATGTTTCTACAAAAGTAATGAATATAGATGATGCAAAAAAAGAAGGTGCATTAGCTTTTTTTGGGGATAAATATGAAGACGACGTAAGAGTAGTCAACATAGGTGAATTTTCTAAAGAATTATGTGGAGGAACTCATGTCGGAAATTCCAATGAAATTGGATTAATTGTATTATTGAATGAATCATCAATAGGTTCTAATTTAAGAAGAGTAGAGATGTTATCTGGTTATGAAGCCTATGATTTTATGACTAATGCTTACAATTCCTACAAAAATGTAAGTAACATTCTTAAAACTAATATTGATGATGTACCAACAAAATTAGAAACTTTTTTAAATACATATGAAGAGTTAAAAGCAAAAATTGATAAATATAAACAAATTGAAAATAATCAGATTGTAGAAAACATATCTAATAATTTAAACGTAATAAACAAATTTAAAACATATGTTGGCTCTATTGAAACTGATAGTGTCGATAGTTTGAGAAATATAGCTGTTAAAGCTATTAATAATGAGGTAGCTGATTATGTTTACTTGATCTCGAAAATAGATAACAAATATGTAATTGTTTCGATGAAGAATGAAAAGACAATAAAAGATTTTAACGTTTCTGATTTAGTAATTGAAACATCTCAAAATTACGGAGGTGGTGCATCAAAAGATGAAACTTTATCTATTGGTGGCGGACCAAAAGATTATTCAATTGATAAAACTTTAATTTTCGTAAACGAGAACCTAAATAAAATACTCAAGTGAAAAATATAATTGGTATTGATTATGGTGAGCGCTTTATAGGTTTAGCAATTAAGAAAAAATCATTAAACACTCCATATCCATTGAAAATATTAGACAGTAAAAAAGCTGACATTTTGGATGAAATTAAGAAGGTATTAGATGATAACGAAATTGAAGAAATTGTAATTGGATATCCAATAGGATTAAATAATCATGAAACTAGGATGACAAATGTTGTAGATAAGTTCATATCAAAAGACCTAAGCAAGATATGTGAACTTCCAGTTATAACAGTTGATGAAAGAATGACATCAAAATTAATAAACGATAATACTAAAAGAACTGACGATCTAGCAGCTGTTGAAATACTCAATTCTTATTTGATAAATGA
>OCZA010000255.1_pt1 | contig 18992 bp, 31 predicted proteins | sample 1539021 | NCBI WGS metagenome assembly OCZA01 (sample SAMEA2619376, study PRJEB22493) | marine metagenome | biome: marine biome (ENVO:00000447); feature: surface water layer (ENVO:00002042); material: "saline water (ENVO:00002010), including plankton (ENVO:xxxxxxxx)" | depth 5 m | reverse complement strand
TATCTGCAACAACAAAGGAATTAAATCCGCTTTGAACTACGCCTAAATTTGGGCTCAAAGTCGTAAATGGGTAATCAGCAACTTTGGGTTTTGCAGAGGAAATTTTAGAAATAAGTGTAGATTTACCTGCATTAGGCATGCCCAATAGACCAATATCCGCTAAAACTTTTAACTCAAGTTTTATATTAAATTTTTCGCCTTCCCCGCCATCAGTTGTTTTCCTTGGAGCCCTGTTTGTGGATGTTTTAAAACGAGAATTTCCAAATCCTCCTTTCCCTCCTCTAGCTAAAATCACAGACTCTTTATTTTCGACTAAATCTGCTACTACCTCTTCGGTCTCTTCATCTATTATTAAAGTTCCCATGGGGACTTTGAGAATGGTGTCTTCAGCATCCTTTCCATGTTTATTTTTACTTAAGCCTTGACTGCCATTTTTTGCTTTATATTTTTTTTGAAGCCTAAAGTCTTGAAGAGTAGTCAAAGACTCGTCTGTTTGGACTAGAATATTTCCACCTGAGCCGCCATCACCTCCATCTGGTCCCCCTTTTGGGATGAATTTTTCTCTTCTAAAACTAAGGCATCCTCTCCCGCCATTTCCTGCGGTTACTTCTATGAATGCTTCATCTATGAAGCGCATGGTTTTAAGTTTGTGATTCGATATTTACAAATTGACGAAGGTTTTTTCCTTTCTTTTCAAAAGATACCTTTCCATCGCACTTTGCAAATAATGTATGATCTTTCCCGATTCCAACGTTAGATCCAGGATGAAATTTTGTTCCTCTTTGCCTAACGATTATCGATCCTGCAGAGACAGTCTGTCCTCCATAAGCTTTAACTCCTAAAAACTTTGGATTCGAATCTCTTCCGTTTCGAGTGCTTCCACCTGCTTTTTTATGTGCCATTATTTAATCTCTATTGATTTGATTTCTATTTTAGACAAATTTTGTCTGTGACCTTGCTTCTTTCTCCAATCCTGTCGTCTTTTCATTTTTATAATAGTTACTTTGGGAGCTTTGATATGGTTTATAACTTTTCCGACAACTTTGGCTCCTTCTAACAATGGTTTTCCAACTTGCAAATTTCCTTCTTTATTAACAGCCAAAACTTCAGAAAACTCAATATTTGAGCCCTCTTCAGCATCAATTTTTTCTATAGTGATGACTTCTCCTTCAGCTACTTTATGCTGCTTGCCACCACTTTTTATTACTGCATACATTTTTAAAAATCCTTAAAAAGATGGGCATCTTATCTAATAAACTCTCTACTCGCAATCTTTTCAAATGCTGTAATATATAGAGATGGGAGAGAATATTTTTAAACCAGCTAGTAGCTATTCCAAGGAGGATTTAATTAAATGCTCTGAAGGAAAATTATTTAATCCCTCAGACGGCAAACTTCCAAATAACGAGATGTTAATGATGGACAGAATTACAGAAGTAGATCTAAAGAAAGGTGCTTTTGATAATGGATTAATAAAAGGTGAATTAGATATTACTCCAGACCTTTGGTTTTTTGATTGTCATTTTACTGGTGATCCTGTTATGCCAGGATGTTTAGGTTTAGATGCTATGTGGCAATTGCTTGGTTTTTATTTATTGTGGGAAGGTAACTCGGGAATTGGAAGAGCACTTGGTGCAGGTGAAGTAAAATTTTTTGGGCAAGTTCTACAAAAGGCTAAACTAGTAGAGTATGAGATAGATATAAAAAGAATAAGAAAACAAAGTTTAGTAGTTGGCTTTGCTGACGGTTTAATGAAAGTTGATGGAAAAGAGATATACACGGCTAAAAACCTCAAAGTTGGTTTATTCAAAGATCCTTCCGGTTTTTAAAGAAGAATGGAACTAAAAAGAGCAGTAATAACAGGTTTGGGGGCTGTCTCCCCAATTGGTATTGGGATTAGTGAAATTAATAAATCATTATTAGAAGGAAGATCTGGAATTGCATTAAATTCAGAATATAAAGAGATGGGTATGAAAAGTGAAATTTCTGGATCCATAAATTTAAATCTTTCTGAATTGATAGATAGAAAATTATTCAGATTTATGGGTGAAACTGCTGCATATTCTTTTTTAAGCGCTCAAGAGGCTATTGAGGATTCAGGAATTTCAGAAGAAATTTTTAATTCTGATAGAGTAGGAATTATAGCTGGGTCAGGCGGAGCTTCATCTAGGAGTCAAGTAGAAGCAGCAGATATAGCTCGAGAAAGAGGAATTAAAAGAATAGGTCCTTATCGAGTAACTCAAACTATGGGAAGTACTGTTTCGGCTTGTCTAGCGACTTTTCTTGGAATAAAGGGAATTAATTATTCTATATCTTCAGCATGCTCTACTAGTGCACATTGTATAGGTTCAGCGTGGGAACAAATACAATTGGGAAAACAAGATATTGTTTTAGCAGGTGGAGGTGAAGATGAGCACTGGACTCAGTCAGCCCTTTTTGATGCTATGGGAGCCTTATCAAGTAAATTTAATGCAAATCCTGAAGAAGCGTCTAGACCTTTTGATAAAGGAAGAGATGGTTTTGTTATCGCTGCTGGCGGCGGAATTGTTATTTTAGAAGAGTTAGAGCACGCTAAAAAAAGGGGAGCAAAAATTTATGGAGAGATAGTTGGCTATTCAGCTACTTCAGATGGCGAAGATATGGTTGCTCCTTCTGGCTCTGGAGCTATAAATTGCATGACAAAGGCCTTACAAATGAGCAAATTAAATTCAGTAGACTATTTAAATGCTCATGGCACCTCTACCCCCGCTGGAGATCCAACTGAATTAAACGCAATAAAAAAAGTATTTAAAGAAAGGCCAATTATTGGCTCTACTAAATCACAAACTGGTCATGCTCTTGGTGCAGCTGGTGTTTTGGAATGTATCTACAGTATATTGATGCTAAAAAATAAATTTATTGCTGAGTCGTTAAATCTTTCAGACCCTATTGATGAGGCTGAAGACTTAGTAATGGCTAATCAGTTAATTGAAAAAAAGGATTTCTCGTCCTTCATGTCCAATAGTTTTGGATTTGGAGGTACAAATGCAAGTATTATCGTAAAAGAATTTAATTAGTTAGAAAGGAATTTCATCATCCATCGGAGTTTGGTCCATGGAAGATTCTTCTGAAGAGTTAGATTGAGTCTCGCTATTATTTCTACTACCTAGCATCTGCATATCTCTGGCAACTATTTGAGTTGAATATTTTTTTTCGCCTGTGTTTTTGTCTTCGTAACTATTAGTTTGAAGTTGTCCTTCAATATACACAGAAGAGCCTTTTTTTAAATATTGACCAACTACTTCTGCCATTCTTCTAAAAAAAACAACCCTATGCCATTCAGTTTTTTGTTGTTCTTCTCCGGTATTTTTATCTTTCCAACTATCAGAAGTTGCTATAGATATAGTTGCTACAGCATCTCCTCCTGCAGTAGTTCTTAGTTCTGGATCGGCTCCTAAATTACCAAGTAATATAACTTTATTAATTCCACTTCTTGCCATAATGTTTTCTCTTAAAAGATGTTATTGTTTATTATATTTGATATTAGTCTAAATCATAGCAATTCATAAATGAAATACATAAGCGTCAAAGGAGCACGTCAACATAATTTAAAAAATATCGATATTTCTATTCCCAGAGATGAACTTACTGTAATTACCGGTCTATCTGGATCAGGAAAGTCGTCTCTTGCATTTGATACTCTTTATGCAGAAGGGCAAAGAAGATACGTTGAGTCTTTGTCGGCTTATGCTAGGCAATTTCTCTCTGTAATGGATAAACCAGATGTAGACACCGTAGAAGGGCTCTCCCCTGCTATATCTATTGAACAAAAATCTACATCTCATAACCCAAGATCTACAGTCGGAACTGTTACAGAAATTTATGATTATCTTAGATTGCTATTTGCAAGGACAGGAACTCCTAAATGTCCCGATCATCATGTTTCTTTGGAGGGTCAAAGTTTAGATCAAATAACTGATAAAACTTTTAAGAAATTTTTGAATAAAAGAGTTTTAATCTTATCCCCCTTATTCAAAGAGCAAAAAGGAGAACATTTACATTTATTTACTGATCTTAAAGCAAAGGGATATGTAAGATTAAGAATAAATGGTCAGATTTATGATATCTCTGAGCTGCCGAAATTAGATAAAAACAAAAAACATAATATTGAAGTCGTTGTTGATAGGCTTTCTATAAAAAAAGATAATTTAAGTAGATTAGTCCAGTCAATTGAAACAGCTCTTAATGAATCAAATGGATTGGTAGAATTTCTTTCTGCAGACGAAGATCAAGAAGTTCTAACCTTTTCTACTAAAATGGCATGCCCAGTTTGTGGCTATAGCATTCCTGAGCTTGAACCAAGATTATTTTCTTTTAATAGCCCAGCAGGCGCATGCAAATCTTGTGATGGTCTTGGTTTCAAAGCCGAAATTGATCTTAAAAAAGTAATTTCAAGACCTGAATTAAGTCTTAATCAAGGAGCAGTTAGAGGGTGGGATGCGAGCCATATGTATCGTCATTACTTGCTGAGATGTGTGAGTAACCATTTTGATTTTTCTTTGGACATACCTTTCGAAGAATTACCAAAAAAAACACAAGAAATGGTTCTTTATGGAAGCGCACCTGATGATGTAGATTTTAGTTACACATCTAAAAGAGGCAGAAGAATTGAAATTATTCGCCCTTTTGAAGGCATAGTAAATAACATCAATAGAAAATATGCTAATTCTGACTCTCCTTTAATAAGGGAAGATATGTCAAAGTTTATGACTCATCGTCCGTGTTCCTCATGTGAAGGCTCCAGACTTAACGAATCAGCTAGAAATGTTTTTATAGAACAAACTTCATTGCCGGAAATTTCGGAAATGACCATTGAAGAAGCTTATGATTTTTTTGATAAATTAAATTTAAAAGGAGCCAAAGGAAAAATTGCAGAAAAGATTGTTAAGGAAATAAAAGAACGTCTAAAGTTTTTAATAGATGTCGGTCTTAATTATTTAAATATTTCTAGAAGCGCAGAATCACTGAGCGGCGGTGAGGCACAAAGAATAAGGCTCGCTAGTCAAATAGGAGCTGGATTAGTTGGAGTTACATATATCTTAGATGAACCCTCCATTGGCCTTCATCAAAGAGACAATTCTAAATTACTTTCGACTCTTAAAAGGCTCAAAGATCTCGGAAATACAGTCATAGTAGTAGAGCATGATAAAGAGACCATAGAAAATGCAGATCATATTATCGATATAGGACCAGGAGCTGGAGAGCATGGTGGGAAGGTATGTTTCTCTGGAAATTATAAAAAACTTTTATCTAATAAATCTTCTTTAACAGGTCAGTATCTCGCAGGTACAAAAAAAATATCCATAGAAAAATCTTTATCTAATGGTGTAGATAAAAGCATCGGCATCTCTAAGTGTTCAGGAAATAATCTCAAGAATGTTGATTTAAAAATACCTTTAGGGAAAATGGTCTGCATAACTGGGGTATCAGGATCTGGAAAATCAACTCTAATAAATCAAACTTTATATCCTGCTTTAATGAACACACTCCACTCTTCTGACAGAACTGTGAAGCCTTTTAAGAAATTATCAGGAATTGAAAATATAGATAAAGTCATTGATATAAGTCAAAGTCCTATTGGCCGAACGCCAAGGTCAAATCCAGTAACATACACAGGGATTTTTACCCCTATAAGAGAACTTTTTTCAGATACTCAAGATGCAAGAGCTAAAGGCTATAAACCTGGAAGATTTAGCTTTAATGTGAAAGGAGGAAGATGTGAAGCATGTGAAGGAGATGGCGTGATAAAAGTTGAAATGCATTTTCTACCAGATGTTTACGTGAAGTGTGACGTTTGCGATGGAAAAAGATATAACAATGAAACTTTATCCATAAAATTTAAAGGAAAAAATATTTCTGAAGTTCTTAATATGACTGTAGAACAAGCATTAAAATTTTTCGATGCTGTTCCTGTAATTAAGAAAAAATTGAGTACGCTTAATGAGGTTGGATTAGGGTATATAAGATTAGGTCAACCTGCGACTACTCTTTCTGGAGGCGAAGCGCAGCGAGTAAAGCTTGCGAAAGAACTTTCTAAAACTGCAACAGGAAGAACTTTATATCTTTTAGACGAACCTACCACAGGACTTCATTTTCATGACGTTTCTCTTCTATTGAATGTTCTACATAGATTGAAATCTCAAGGAAATACCGTAGTTATTATTGAACATAATTTAGACGTAATCAAAAATTCAGATTGGATTGTTGATATAGGCCCTGAGGGTGGAAAAAATGGGGGGATGATAATTGCAGAAGGACCTCCTGAAAAAATTATGAAGGAGAAGAAGTCTTTTACTGGAACTTTTCTTAAAGATTATTAGGCAGATTTCTCTGAGTCAACTTCCTCTTCCAGAGAAGAATCCTCGCTTTTTGAAACCATTTCTATTAAAGCCATTGGAGCTGAATCTCCAGGTCTATAACCAATTTTTATAATTCTTAAATAGCCTCCAGGCCTTTCTTTAAATCTTGGTCCTAGTTCGGAGAATAATTTTCCTACTGCGCTTTTATTTCTTAAAATAGAAAAAGCCCTTCTTCGATTAGAAACTGAATCTACTTTAGAAAGGGTTATAAGAGGTTCTAAATGACCTCTTAATTCTTTGGCTTTTGATAACGTAGTTTTAATAGCCTCGTGCTCTATTAAAGAAATAGATAGGTTTTTAAACAGAGCAGCTCTTGTTGAGCTAGTTCTGCCAAATTTTCTTCCTGTTTTTAAATGTCTCATTACCCTTCTATATTTGATGGAGGCCAATTGTCTAGTTCCAACCCTAAAGCTAAACCTCTTGCAGCAAGAATATCTTTAATTTCATTTAAAGATTTTCTACCTAAGTTTGGTGTTTTTAGAAGATCAGATTCTTTTCTAGTTACCAAATCACCAATATAATAAATCTTTTCTACTTTTAAGCAGTTAGCTGATCTAACAGTAAGTTCTAATTCATCTACCGGTCTTAACATTATAGGATCGACTGGAGGAGTTTCGTCTTCCTCTTCCTCTTCAGTTTCAAATCCTAGTTCAGCAAATGCCATCAATTGTCTTTGCAAGATAGTTGCAGCAAGTCTTAAAATTTCTTCTGGGTCTATTGTTCCATTTGTTTTCACATCAAGAGTTAATTTATCAAGGTCTGTTCTATTTTCGACTCTTGTATTTTCAACAGCGTATGACACTGTCTGAATAGGACAATATGAAGCATCAATCTTTAAAAGGCCTATTTCTTTATTTTCTCCGTCTACATTTTCTTTAATGTCTACAGGATCATAGCCCCTTCCTTTTCTAACTTTAACTGTCATATTAATTTTTCCATCATCAGCTAAAGTAGCTATCTTATGTTTAGAATTAATAACCTCGACGCCAGCTGGAAGTTCGAAATCCCCTGCAACTAAATCTCCAGATCCACTTTTCTCTACGCTCAACTCTACTTCTTCCTGATCAAACATTCTTACACTCATGCCTTTTAAATTAAGTAAGATATTTATTACATCCTCTTTTATACCGTCTATTGAAGAGTATTCATGAAGAACTCCATCTATTTTTGCTTCAACCACAGCTGATCCTGGTGTAGAAGACAAAATTATTCTTCTTAGGGCGTTTCCTAAAGTATGGCCAAATCCTCTTTCAAGAGGCTCAAGTACAATCTTTGAATGATTGGTATCTATTTCTTCAACGATAATTTCTTTAGGGGTTAAGAAGTCTTTTATTGCATCAAAGTTATCTGTCATGTATCTATCCTCTTTAATTTATTAAATTTATCGAGAGTAAAGCTCAACGATATAATTTTCGTTAATTTCAGTACTTAAAAGGTCTCTGGTTGGAAAACTATCATAAGTTCCTGAAAATTCTTTATGGTCTACTGAAATCCAATCGCAAGTTTCTCGAGTAGCAAATAATTCTATTGCTTGCACAATTCTTTTTTGATTTTTTCCTTTTGTAGAAACTGAAATAGAGTCTCCTTCTGTTACCTGATATGAAGGAATGTTGACGTTAATTCCATTTACTAAAATTGCTTTGTGATTTACTAATTGTCTGGCTTCCGCTCTGGTTGCCGCAAATCCCATTCTGTAAACCAAGTTATCCAATCTTGATTCCAAGGAAACTAATAAATTAGTACCTGTTTCACCTTTTTTTCTTGCTGCTTGTTTGTAGTAATTTCTGAATTGCTTTTCAAGAACTCCATACATTCTTTTAACCTTTTGTTTTTCTCTAAGTTGGACGCCAAAATCAGAAAGTCTTATTCTTCTAGCTCCATGAACTCCAGGCGGATTTTCAGATCTTGCTTTAGATTCATAAGACCTATAGCCGCTTTTCAAAAGAAGATCAGTTCCTTCTCTTCTAGATAATTTATTTTTTGGTCCAGTATATTTAGCCATTTTAAACTCTTCTTTTTTTAGGTGGTCTGCAACCGTTATGAGGTATTGGTGTTACATCTGATATTTTTGTTACCTTTAATCCACACCCATTCAATGCTCTTACAGCAGATTCTCTGCCAGAGCCTGGCCCAGAAACTTCTACTTCTATTGAAGTCAATCCAAGGGATAACGCTTTCTGTCCTGCTTTATCTGCCGCAATTTGAGCAGCAAAAGGAGTACTTTTTCTTGAGCCTTTAAACCCATTAGCTCCAGCGCTAGACCAAGCAATAGTATTTCCCTGTTTATCAGTAATATTAATAATCGTATTATTAAAAGTTGCCAAAATATGAGCAACGCCATCACTAAATGTTCTTTGAGTTTTTTTTCCTTTGTTTTGTTCGCTCATATTATCTTCTTATTGGTTTCCTAGGTCCTTTTCTAGTTCTTGCATTTGTTTTTGTTCTTTGGCCTCTGACTGGAAGTCTTTTTCTGTGTCTGATTCCTCTATTAGTTCCTAAATCCATTAACCTTTTTATATTTGTACTAATGTCTCTTCTTAAATCTCCTTCTACCTCAAATTCTGCAACTGCTTTTCTTAATTTTTCTAGATCAGCTTCATCTAGAGTGCCAATTTTTGTATCATGAGCAATTCCTGTTTCAGCACATATTTTTAAAGCCCTAGTTCTTCCAATCCCAAAAATATGAGTTAAGGAAATCCAAGCTTGTTTTTTATCTGGAATATTAACTCCTGCTACCCTTGCCATTACCCTTGCCTCTGTTTATGTTTGGGATCTGTTGGACAAATAACATAAAGAACTCCACGTCTTTTTACATGTTTACAGTCTTTACAAATCTTTTTTACTGAAGCTCTTACTTTCATATTTGTTACCTTTGATAACCTTTTAAATTAGCTTTTTTCATTAGCGATTGATATTGACTAGATAAAAGGTGTGATTGTACCTGAGCCATGAAGTCCATTACCACTACTACTGCAATTAATAATGAAGTTCCTCCTAGATAAAAAGGAACATTAGCTGATGCAATTAAAAATTGAGGAGCTAAGCAAACAATTACCATATAGATAGATCCCCAAATAGTTAGTCTAGACATGACGTTATCAATATATTCGACTGTATGATCTCCGGGTCTTATGCCAGGTAAAAATCCTCCTGATTTTTTTAAATTATCTGCAATATCTTTTGCTGGAAATTGAATGGCAGTATAGAAAAAACAAAAATAAGCTATAAGAATTGCAAAAACTATTGAGTACAAAGGTTGTCCAGGACTTAAAGCCAAAGATACTTCCTGTAACCAACCAAATCCTTCAGCTTGGCCAAACCAAGTACTTAATGAAGCAGGAAATAAAACTAAGCTACTGGCAAATATAGCTGGAATAACACCGGCCATGTTAACTTTAAGAGGCAAATGAGAGGCTTGACTCATGCTCATTTGATTCGGAGCCCTTCTTGCATAATTTACACTAACTCTTCTTTGAGCTCTCTCAACCCAAACAATAAATGCAATGGCGATTAAAGCAAATAAACCTATTAACAAAAGCAGTATAAGACTTATTTCGCCTTGTCTCGCAGATTCAAATGATTGGCCAATAGCTCCAGGCAAACCTGAAACTATACTTGCGAAAATGATAAGAGATATTCCATTTCCTATACCCCTTTCATTGACTTGTTCTCCCAACCAAACTAAAAACATTGTTCCAGTAACAAAAGAAACTATCGCAGTAAAGATAAAACCATACCCTGGCTCAACTGCTAGCCCCTGTGACGATAAAGCGATCGCAAACCCAGAAGACTGAAAAATAGCCAAGACAAGAGTTCCCAGTCTCACGTAATTAGTTCGTTTTCTTCGTCCAACTTCACCTTCTTGTCTAAATAATTTTTTTAAACTTGGGGTTGTTGCTTCTAATAGATTCATCACAATTGCGGCTGTTATGTAAGGAATAACATTAAGCGCCATGATGCTCATTCTTTCTAGCGCTCCTCCTGAAAACATATTAAAAAGTCCTAGAAGAGTGCCTTGATTTTGATCAAAAAGTGAAGAAATTTTTAACGGATCAATTCCAGGAACAGGAATATGGGTTCCAATCCTATAAATAATAATTGCCAGCAAGACAAATCTTAGTCTTGACCATAGTTCCTTTAAGCCATCAGATTTAATTGCTGGAGAAGCCATTAGTTTATTTCTCCCCCTAATTTAACAATTAATTCCGCAACAGATTTAGAAGTTTTAATTCCTTTGAGTTTTATTGCTTTGGTAAGTTCACCACCATTAACTACTTTCACATCCTTAATTTTTTTAGAAACAATTTTTTTTGCTTTAAGTAATTCAATATCTATTGAATCCTCTTTAATTTTCTCAAGATCTCTCAATTTAATGTGACATTTATACTCGGAAACTTTAGAAGTAAATCCAAATTTTGGAAGCCTTTGTTGAATTGGCATCTGGCCGCCTTCAAAACCTGGACGAACTTTTCCTCCTGATCTTGCTTTTTGTCCCTTATGACCTTTTCCAGAAGTTTTTCCGTTACCAGATCCTGCGCCTCTTCCAACTCTTTTTGCAGATTTATTATTGGATATGGCTTTTAACTCATTAAGTTTCATTTTAATTCTCGACTATCTCTACTAAATGTTTAACTTTGTTGATCATTCCTCTATTAGCAGGTGTATCAACAACATTCACCACGTGATTAATTTTTTTTAATCCAAGTCCTTTTACAGACTTTCTATGAAGTTCTCTGGATCCTGAAAGACCTCTAACTTGCTTAACAGAAATAGTTTTTATCGTTTCGTTCATTTTATGACCTTCTTAAAGCAACCTTTTCAGGTGATTCAATACTTGCTAATCCTTTAAAAGTAGCTCTAACAACATTTATTGGGTTAGTTGATCCATAGGATTTAGCTAAAACATCCTTTACGCCTGCTAATTCGAGAACTGCCCTCATTGCTCCCCCAGCAATAATCCCAGTCCCTGGAGAAGCAGGTTGCATATAAACTATTGCAGAACCATGCCTCGCTTTAACTGAGTAGTGAATAGTCGATCCGTTTAGCTCAATATTTGTAGTATTTCTTCTCGCACTTTCAAGAGCCTTTTGAATTGCAATTGGAACTTCTCGAGCTTTTCCTCTGCCAAATCCTACTTTGCCTTTTCCATCGCCAACAACGGTTAAAGCTGTAAATCCAAATATTCTTCCACCTTTTACAACTTTTGCCACTCTGTTAACTCCAACCAGCTTTTCTTCTAAAGCTTCGCCAGATTGTTCGTAATTTTCTTTCATAATTTTTTCCTAAAATTCCAAGCCAGCTGTCCTTGCAGCTTCTGCTAAAGCTTTTACTCTCCCATGATATTTATAACCTGATCTGTCAAAGGCTACTTTCTTAATTCCTTTAGAAAGACCTTTTTCTGCTATCGAAGTTCCTACTTTCTCCGCAGCTTCTGAATTCGATCCACTTTTTAATTTTAATTCTTTATCTAAAGTTGAAGCTTGCACAATTATTTCTGTGCCATCTATAGAAAATATTTGAGCGTATATATGTTGACTAGATCTAAAGATAGATAATCTATTAGTAGAAAGATCTATGCTTTTTGATCTCAATTTTTTTGCTCTTCTGTTTCTAGCAGTTATTTTATTTGTCATTTTATTTAAGCTTTCTTAGATTCTTTTCTAATAATTCTTTCATCGGCATATTTAACACCTTTGCCTTTATAAGGTTCTGGAGGTCTAAAAGATCTTATCTTTGATGCAGCATCTCCAAGAAGTTGTTTATCAGCCGAAGTTAAAACTAATTCAGTATTCGTTGGAGCTTCAGCGGATACTCCTTCAGGTAGCTTATAGATTACTGGATGAGAGAATCCCAAGGATAATTCAAGAGAATCTCCGTTTACTTTTACTCTATAACCCACTCCATTGATTTCTAATTTTTTTTCAAAACCTTTTGAAACTCCAATCATTTTGTTTATAGCCAAAGCTCTCATTGTGCTTGTAAGGGCAATAGACTCTTTTGATTCTTCTTTAGGGTTGAAAGTGATGTTTTCCTCTGAAGCTTCTACATTAACTTGATCGTTAACAACAAGCTCCATTGAGCCTTTCTGGCCTGAGAAGGAAAGCACTTGCCCTTTAAGTTCAGCTTTAACGCCCTCTGAAATTTGTATTGGTCTGTTAATGTTTCTAGCCATAATTAAAAAATAGTACAGATAAGTTCTCCGCCAATATTTTGAGACTTGGCTTGTTTATCAGTAATTACTCCTCTACTGGTAGTTAAAATTGCTATCCCTAATCCGCCTTTTACTTCTGGTATATCTTTGCTACCAAAATATCTTCTTAAACCTGGTTTACTTTCCCTTTGAAATTCTTTTATCACCGGCTTATCTTCAAAGTATTTAAGAGTAACTTCAATATTCTTTTTTGAGTCATCTCCTATAACTTCAACTTTTTTTATAAAGCCTTCATCAGATAACACCTCACAAATAGCTTTTTTTAATTTAGAGGAGCCAAAAGAAACTTTTGAATGTCCTCTTGACTGAGCATTCTTTATTCTTGAAATCATATCTGAAATAGGATCTTGTAAACTCATATTTTCTCCTTACCAACTGGCTTTTACTAAACCAGGAACATCTCCTTTCATTGCCAGTTCTCTTAATTTATTTCTTGATAAACCAAACTTTCTATAAACAGCGTGAGGTCTTCCTGTTATCTGACATCGCCTTTGAAGTCTTACAGGGCTTGCATCTCTGGGAAGTTTTTGTAACTTCAATCTTGCAACTTGTTTCTCTCCTTCAGTTTTTTTTGTATCGGATAAGATAGCCTTGAGAGCTGCTCTTTTTGCAGCAAACTTTTTAACTGTTTTTAGTCTTTTATGCTCACGAGCAATCATAGATTCTTTAGCCATTTTTCCTCACGTCTTAAAAGGAAATTTTAAAGCCGTTAGTAGCTTTAAACCTTCCTCATTATTTTCTGCAGTTGTTGTTATGCACACATCTAAACCTCTTATCTTTTGAACTTTGTCATAATCAATTTCTGGGAAGATGATATGTTCTTTTATTCCAATAGTATAATTTCCTCTTCCATCAAAAGATTTAGGATTCAATCCTCTGAAATCTCTTTCTCTAGGAATAGCTATACCTAATAAACGATCTAAAAAATCAAACATCATTTTTCCTCTGAGAGTAACTTTACATCCGATAGTAAAGCCTTCTCTTAATTTAAAACTTGCCACAGATCTTCTGGCATTTGTTTTGATTGGCTGTTGCCCAGAAATTAATCTAAGCTCCTCCATAGCATTTTCAACGACTTTTCTATCGTTTATAGCTTCTGCTCCTAGACCCATATTTAATGTAACTTTGGAAATCTTTGGCACGGCCATTGGAGACTTAAGGCCTAGATCAGTCATCAGAGACGGCAAAGCTTCTTTGTAAAGTGAATTAATTATTGAAGTACTCATTTGATTTCTTTTCCATCAGATTTAAAGATTCTCTTTTTAGCTTTTTCGTTAAATTCTATTTTTACTTTGTCTGCTTTTTTTGTTTTTTTGTTGTAAATGGCAATATTAGAAATATGAATTGGAGATTCTTTTTCAATAATTCCTCCCTGAATATTCGCCTGAGGATTTGGTTTTTGATGCTTTTTAACAATTTTTATCCCCGATACTTCACATTTGTCATTAGACAAAAATTTAGTGATAGTTCCAGTTTTTCCTCTATCTTTTCCTGAAATAACAATTACTTCATCGCCAGTTCTTAACTTATTCATCATATAACCTCTGGCGCTAAAGAAATTATCTTCATAAAATCTTTACTTCTTAATTCTCTAGAAACCGGCCCAAAAATTCGTGTACCAATTGGCTGTTTTTGAGTATTGATTAGTACTGCAGCATTATCATCAAATCTTATACTTGAGCCATCTTCTCTTTTAATATCCTTTCTAGTTCTTACAACTACAGCATCAGCGACTGAACCTTTTTTTACCTTTCCAGTAGGAATTGCTTCTTTTATAGCTACTTTAATTACGTCTCCAACATGAGCATAACGTCTTTTAGAGCCGCCCAAAACTTTGATGCACATTACTCTTCTTGCCCCGCTGTTATCGGCAATAGTTAGCATTGACTGTTCTTGTATCACTCTACTGCCCCTTCAAATTTTTTAATTATTTCCACTAATTCCCAAGATTTATTTTTTGAAATAGGTTTAGTTTCTTTAATTTTTACCTTGTCGCCTAAGCCACATTGATTTTCTTCATCATGAAAACTAATTTTAGTAGAACGTTTCATTATTTTTCCTAATAATTCGTGTTTAACAGTCCTTTGAATAAGAGCAACTCTAGATTTATTTCCAGATAGACTTACAACTGAGCCAACCATTGTTCTTTTTAAGCTATCAGTCATTTATTTCACCTTGCATATTAAGTTTTGTTTTAAGTCTTGCTATATCTTTTTTAGTTTCTCTTAGTTTATGAGTCTCTTTTAAAGCCATGGATGAATGTTTGAGTCTTAAATCAAGTAGATCTTGATTTAATTTTTCAAGCTCAGTAACTTTGGTTTTCCCTTGTTTTTTTGCCATTAGACTGTTTTTCTTGCGATAAATTTAGTTTCAACTGGTAATTTAGATGCAGCTAATCTGAAAGCTTCCATTGCTACTTCTTCTTCCACGCCTTCCATTTCATAAAGAACTTTCCCAGGCTTTATAGGACAAACATAATATTCAACATTTCCCTTACCTTTTCCTTGTCTAACCTCTAATGGTTTTTTTGTTATAGGTTTGTCAGGGAAAATTCTTATCCAAATTTGAGCTCCTCTTTTTACGTATCTAGTCATTGCTCTTCTTGCAGCTTCTATTTGACGTGAGGTTATCTGTCCCCTTGAAGTAGCTTTTAGTCCATATGTACCGAAATCTAAAGTATTAGCTCTATTAGAAAGTCCGGTATTCCTACCTTTCATTTGTTTTCTATATTTTGTTCTTTTAGGTTGAAACATAATTATTCTGCAATTTGCTTATTTTTTTTTGGACTTACTTCTCCTCGAAATATCCAAACTTTAACTCCAATAATTCCGTAAGTAGTATTAGCCTCGGCAACACCATAATCTATATCAGCTTTTAAAGTTTGAAGAGGCACTCTTCCTTCTTTGTGCCACTCGGCCCTGGCAATTTCAGCTCCTCCTAATCTACCTGCAACTCTAACCTTTACTCCAAGAGCGCCCTGTCTAGTGCAGTTTTGGGCTGCTCGCTTAATAACTCTTCTAAACATAGCTCTTTTTTCTAATTGAACTGCAATATTTGCAGCTACCAATTGAGCATCTAAGTCAGGTTTTCTAATTTCTTTGATATTTAAACTTACTGGGACTCCCATAATAGATGTAAGTTTGTTTCTTAATTTATCTATATCTTCTCCTTTTTTTCCGATAATCATTCCGGGTCTAGACGTATGAATCGATACCTTGGCGCTTTCAGAAGGTCTTTCAATTTCTATTTTGCTAACAAAAGAACTATCTAATTCTTTTTTTAGAAACTCTCTAACTGCAAAGTCATTAAGAAGAAGTTCTTGATATTTGCCTTTTTCTGCGTACCAAGTTGAGTTGTGGTCTCTTGAAATACCTAATCTAAAGCCAACTGGATTTACTTTTTGTCCCATTTAATTTCCTGTATTTTCTAAAGTTATATTCACGTGGCAATTTCTTTTTTGAATTCTGTCAGCTCTTCCTCTTGCTCTAGCTTGAATTCTTTTAAATAAAAGAGCTTCATCAACAGTTATCTTAGAAATAAATAAATTATCAACATCTAAGCCTTTGTTGTGCTCCGCGTTAGCAATTGCAGAATCCAAAAGTTTTTTTACGTTTTTTGCTGATGCTTTTTTACTAAATTTTAGGATTTCAAGAGCTTCTCCAACCTGTTTTCCTCTAATTTGATCGGCTATCAGTCTAACTTTGAAGCCAGATACAGGAAGTCTACTTAGTTTTGCTGTAACTTGTTCCATCTTAAGTTTTCCTATCGCCTGAATGAATTTTAAAAGTCCTAGTTAAAACAAACTCTCCAAGTTTATGTCCTACCATGTCTTCCTTAATTGACAATGGCACATGCACTCTTCCGTTATGAACCGATATTGTTAGGCCTACCATCTCAGGGAGAACCATTGACCTTCTAGACCAAGTTTTAATTGGCCTTTTATCGTTTGCAGATGATGCTTTTACCACTTTATCCATTAAATGATGGTCGACAAATGGTCCTTTTTTTATTGATCTTGGCATTATTTTTTCCTTCTTCTTATTATTAAAGAATCTGTTCTTTTATTACTTCTTGTTCTATAACCTTTAGTTGGAGTACCCCAAGGAGAGACTGGATGCCTTCCACCAGAAGTTCTTCCTTCTCCCCCACCATGAGGATGGTCAATCGGATTCATAGCTACTCCCCTGACAGTTGGTCTTACCCCTACCCATCTTTTAGCACCGGCTTTCCCAAAAGATTTTAATGAATGTTCCTGATTAGATACTTCACCAATTGTAGCTCTACAAGAAGTTAAAACTTTTCTGAACTCTCCACTCTTTAATCTTATTGATGCATAGCCATCTTCCTTGGCTACAAACTGAACTGAGGTTCCTGCACTTCTTGCTAATTGTGCTCCTTTTTGAGGCTTTAATTCTACGCAGTGAATTGTAGTTCCAACCGGAATATTTTCTAGTTCCAATGTGTTTCCAATGCTAATTTCAGCATCCGAACCTGACATTATTTTTGAGCCTTCTTTAATTCCTTTAGGAGCAATAATATATTTTCTCTCTCCATCTTGATAAAGAACCAAGGCTATAAAAGCTGATCGATTAGGGTCATATTCAATTCTTTCTACTACAGCGGGAATGCCATCTTTATTTCTTTTAAAATCAATTACTCTGTAATGATGTTTATGTCCCCCACCAATATGACGGGTGGTTATTCTTCCATTATTGTTTCTACCCCCACTTTTAGATTTCTGCTGAGTAAGAGGAGCAAAAGATCTGCCTTTATGAAGACCTAAATCGGACGAAAGACTTCTAAATCTTCTTCCTGGTGATGTTGGTTTTGCTTTCGTTATTGCCATGTTAATCTTGAGATATCTCTATCCTGTCTTCATTTTTTAGTGAAATATATGCTTTTTTCCAATCAGATCTTTTTGTTAGTTTTCCTTTACCGCCTCTTTTCATTTTGCCTTTAACATTTAAAAGATTGACTTTGGTTACAGTTACATTGAATTTATTTTCAATTGCTTTCTTAATTTCAAGTTTTGTTGCTTTACCTGCTACTTTAAATACGTATGTATTGGCAAATTGCCCAACTAAAGAGGCTTTTTCAGTCAAATGGGCAGAAACTATAACTTGATTTGGATATAAAGAACTCATACGAATAACTCCTCAAGCTTTGGTAAAGAATCTTCAGAAATAAGAATTGAATTATGTCTAAGTAGCTTAATTGGATCTATAAATTTTGAGTCAATTATTTCGATATGAGGTATATTTCTTGAAGCCAATTCCAAATTTGAATTCATCTCGCTAACGATAATTAATCCCTTATTGAAATCAATCTTTTTAAGCACTTCTAATAATTCTTTAGTTTTTGGATTTGGTATGCTGATTTCCTTAGTAAGAGATATTTTGTTGTCTTCTGCTAAGGATGAAAAAATAGATCTCATTGCTGATTTATACATTTTTTTATTAATTTTCTTCGGGTTTGCACTTTTTGATCTTGCAGCAAAAGTAACTCCGCCTCCTCTCCAAATTGGGCTTCTGATAGTTCCTGCTCTAGCCCGTCCTGTCCCTTTTTGTCTCCATGGTTTTTTGCCTCCACCTCTGACATCAGACCTATTTTTTTGGGCTTTGGTGCCTTGATGACTATTAGCAACAAAACTATTTACTAATTGAGTAATTAACTCGTCATTTACGGGTTGTTTAAAAATTACATCTGAAACAGAAGTTTTAGATTTAGAATTTATTACCGGCAGATCCATTATTTAGCCTTTATAGCTGGTTTAATTATTACTGATGAGCCATTAAAGCCAGGAATTGCTCCTTGAACCAAAAGAAGGCTATTTTCCTCGTCAACTTTTACAATTTTAAGGTTTTGAACAGTCTTTTTTACATTTCCCATATGCCCAGCCATTTTTTTTCCTTTCCAAACCCTTCCAGGAGTTTGGCATTGGCCGATGGATCCAGGTTTTCTGTGAGCCAAGGAATTACCATGTGTGGCATCTTGCGTAGCGAAGTTCCATCTTTTGACTGTTCCCGCAAAACCTTTCCCTTTTGAAATTCCAGAGACGTCTACAAGTTGGCCTTCCTCAAAGATTTTTACGTCAAATTCTTTGCCTAACTCAAGGCCTTCTAAATCATCATCTTCAATTTTAAATTCTTTTAAATATTTTTTTAGAGAGATATTGTTTTTGTTGAAGTGTCCTATTTTTGATTTTGTTTGATTTTTTTCTTTTTGGTCTTGAGTGGAAAGTTGAACTGAATTGTAGCCGTCGGTCTCTTTTGTTTTAATCTGTGAAACAAAATTTGTAGCGACTTTAAGAACACTAACAGGAAGGGACTTTCCATCTTCTTGGAAAAGTCTTGTCATACCCTCTTTTGTCGCTATTAAACCAA
>OCZA010000253.1_pt1 | contig 19035 bp, 21 predicted proteins | sample 1539021 | NCBI WGS metagenome assembly OCZA01 (sample SAMEA2619376, study PRJEB22493) | marine metagenome | biome: marine biome (ENVO:00000447); feature: surface water layer (ENVO:00002042); material: "saline water (ENVO:00002010), including plankton (ENVO:xxxxxxxx)" | depth 5 m | reverse complement strand
TTGCTTTAATCATCGCCTCAATTGAATTTCTAGTTAGGTTATAAAAGACTTGCATGATGAGAGAAGAGTCTATGTCTACTAAAGGTAAACTTGGATCATAGTCTCTAATAAACTTTATATCTTTGCTATCTAAAGAACTAATGAAATCAGGTAATTTTTCTAAAACAACATGAATATTTTCTCTAGCCAAACTAAGTTGAAATTGTTTTTTGGAAACTTGATTTACAATATTGGTAATTCTGTCTGACTCCCTTGAGATAATATTTAGCAGCTCTTGATTTTCTTTTGTTTTTAATTTGTTTGATAACAATTGCGCAGCTCCTTTAATTCCGCTTAAAGGATTTTTAATCTCATGAGCTAATCCTTTAGAAAAAGCAGCAGTAACAACTCCTCCTGTAGATTTTCTTCTAGCCTCTTTTTCTAAAATTTGTTTCTCTGCATCGAAAAATTCAAAAACAATTGATTCGCTTTTTTCTCCTAAATAATAGGCAACAAAGGAACACTTTTTTTTCAATCCTCCGTCTAAGAAAAGAGTTGTTATGTGCCTTTTGAGATAGGTTTTCTTTTCTAGAAGATCGAGTAATTCAAGATTGTTAGTTGGCTTTTCAATGAAAACATCATGAACTAATTTCCCTATACATTTTTTAGAAGTTGTATTTAAAAAGTTTTCTGCAGAATTATTTATGAATAAAACTTTTAAATCTTTGTCAGTTATTAGTAGTTTAGAAGAGATCTTCTGTAAAGCTATTTCTAAAGATTTTTGCATTATTATAAAAAAGTTGAGCAAATCTCAGGCACTAATTCAAAGACATTTTTTTGTCTTAGTATTAGTGAGTCTGAGATCAACTCATATCACTTTTCTCCCAACTTTTTATTTAGTCAGAGTCCCTACAATGTGTGAAAGTATTTTGTAAGGGTCTGCGTTAGAAGCAGGTCTTCTGTCTTCTAAATATCCATTCCAATCATGTTCTACTGTGTAAACAGGAATTCGAATACTCGCTCCTCTATCACTCACTCCATATGAAAATTCAGTAATTTTTTGAGTTTCATGAAGTCCAGTAAGACGCATATCATTGTCTGAACCATAAGAAGCTATACCTTCATCATGCACAGCACCAAGTTTCTCACAAATAGATGAGAACAATTCTTCTGATCCTTTTGATCTCATTTCTTCATTTGAAAAATTACTATGCATTCCCGAACCATTCCAATCTCCTGTTTTAGGTTTAGGATGAAGATTTACTCCAACGCCGTATTCTTCAGCAATTTTAAATAAAAGGTATCTGCTAATCCAAAGATCATCAGCGGCCTTTATTCCTTTACCAAAGCATTGATACTCCCACTGACCTAAAGCAACTTCTGCATTGGTTCCAGTTAATGTAATTCCAAGATCAAGACATGCTTGTAAGTGGGCATCAGAAATTTCTCTTCCGACAACATTTCCTGCACCTACACCGCAATAGAATTCTCCTTGTTCTTTAGGAGTTCCATCTTCCCATCCTAAAGGCTCACCCGTTTTGGGATCAGTAAAAAAGAACTCTTGTTCGAATCCAAACCACCACTCGTCTGTAACTACTTCTGCAGCGGCAGCTCTAAAATTCGATGGATGAGTCGTATGATCAGCTGCTTGAACTTGAGTTAGCACTAAGTCATGACCATTTGGATTAGAATAAGTTTGAACAGGAAGCAATAAACAGTCGGAACTTCCGCCTTCTGCCTGTTGAGTTGATGAACCATCGAAAGACCAGTCAGGGGCTGTCTCTTCGTCAGTAGCCTTTACTTTACTTCTCATATTAGCTTCAGGTGTATAACCGTCTAACCATATATATTCGTATGTTTTGAAATCTGCCATAATTTTTTCTCCTATCTAATTACAGTTTTTAAACGAGGGGTAATGTTATCAAAATAAATGCAACTAAATAGTGCATTAATTGTATTATTTTAATGCTCAAATTGCACTATTTTATAGCAAAAAATCTAAAATATAAGGTATTTTATTCTCAAATCCAATATATTCGTGAGATCCTTCTGTTTCAGCACATAAATGACCGTCTTTATAATAAGACATTGTTTTTATATGATTCAGAACCTTGTCTTCGAGCTGAATTAAAGCTAAATGATTTTGAGGGTTTTCTAATTTATTAATTTTTATTTTATCCAGAAAATTATACATTTCTTGTGTAAAGAAATAATTTTCGTTGGTCTGATAATTTTGATGTTCTCCAATAAGATTTTTCATATTTACTAAATGATTAGGTACAACTGGATTTATATTCACTGATTTTAAATTATAGGTATCAGAAATATAGGTAGCGTAGAAACCTCCTAAAGAACTTCCAATGAGAGAAATAGTAAAATTATGTTTCTTTACTAGATTCAAGATATCTTTTATTGCTTCCTTTGGAGATATAGGCAGATCAGGAAAAATAACTTCTACCTTTGAATTTTGAACAAATTTAGAATTCTTAAAAATTTGTGCTTTGTTTGAATTCGATGATGAATTAAATCCGTGAAGGTATAAAATTTTCAAGCGATCTTCCAGATTCTTTACAAATTATTAAAAATTTATTTAGGAATGAATTCCATTGAAACTTTTCATCTTTAGTAAATCCAAATTTAATCTTACTAGGAAAAATTGAAATTAAACTTTGATGAAATCCTTGAAATCTAATTACTTCACACATTTTTGCTTCATGATACAAACGAACTTCTATTTCAATCTTTTCCGATAGTTCTGCTGAAAAACAGATTTTAATATCGCTAGTAAATTTAGAAACTTCACTTAAGTAAATGGAAACTTCATTTAATTTAAAGTTTCCCAATGGAATTCCAAAAGATAAAGTTTTTTCTTTTTGTAAATCAGGCAGTAGTTGGGAAAATAAAAGATAGTTCTTCTCACATATAAAGTGAAATTCTTTAAGCTCTAAATACTTTTCCTTATTTTTCATATATGTAGTCTACTTTTAAAATCACTATTTTTAAATCAGTCGTGAGAAGCCCATAGCACATTGGCTGCTATCGATCTATAAGGCATCCATGAAATAGCTAGCTCAAGCATTTTTTCCTCATCAGGCCTAGAATTTAAATTTTTTATTTCTTTTAAGGCTGCCTGTAAGCCCAGATCTTTTACGGGCCATATATCTTTTCTTCCAAGTGATGCAAGCATATAGCATTCTGCAGTCCATTCACCTATTCCTTTAATTTCACATAATCTTTTTTTTAATTCATCGTCATCAAGCTTATGTAAAGATCTAAAAGAAAGTTCACCAGATAAAATTTCATTAGCTAAAATATTGCAATAATTTATTTTAGGGCGGCTTAGCCCAGTTTTTTTTAAATTTGAGTTACTAATCTTTAAAAATTGTTTAGGAGAAAAAACTGGTATAAGTTTTTTAATTCTCAAAAAAATAGCTTTAGCTGAAGCAACTGAAAGTTGTTGTTCTGTTATTAATCGGACCAAACCTTCAAAACCCTTTGGTCTTTTAAACGAAGGAAATTCTGGATATCTTAAAAACAAGTCTTTTAGATCTTTATCTTTTTCTGAAAGATAAATGATTTCTTTCTTATTCGGATGATCTTTAAATAGATTTGAAAGGGAGATATTTTTTTGCTTCTTTGACATATCGTTTGATTTGAGACTCTTCTCGTATAACAAAATCTTCAATTGCGGTTTTAAATTTTTCGTCTGCAATCCAATGAGCAGAATATGTTTCAATAGGTTTGAAGCCTCTTTTAATTTTGTGTTCTCCTTGAACACCAGGATCAAATCTTTTTAAGTTATTTTTAATGCAAAAATCAATGCCTTGATAGTAGCAGCATTCAAAATGCAAGCAGTCAAATTCTTCATTGCACCCCCAATAACGTCCGTACAGATTTTCTTTGTCTTTAAAAAACAATGAGCCTCCAACAACTTCGTTTGAATTTTTTTCGCTAGCCATTATCAAAACAATATTTTCAGCTATTGATTCAGGCGCCATTAAAAAAAATTCTTTAGAAAGATATCCTTCGTGACCACTTCTTTTTAAATTTGTTGATAAATAGAAATCATAGAAAGAATTCATAAGATCATTATTTAAATCTGATCCTGAAAAATGATTTATCACCAAATTTTGACTAGATAATTTTTTTCTTTCCTTTTTAACATTTTTCCTATGTCTAGCCCTAAAAGACTCTAAAAAATCATCAAAACTTTTATAATCTTCATTAAACCAGACAAATTGTGCGTTTTTTCTTATGCTTAAATCATTTTCTTGATAGTGATCTATTTCGTTTAGTTCAGGAAATAATATATGCCAAGAAGAAATATTGTTTGATTCTGATATAGATTTGATGCCGTCGATAATAATTGGAAGAACGTCTCTTTTATTATAGTCTTCGCTGACTATAACTCTTGGCCCAGTAGCAGGAGTATAGGGAATAGAGCTTACTAACTTAGGATAATAATCAATCCCATGATGATAAAAAGCATTAGCCCAAGAATGATCAAAAACAAATTCACCTTGAGAGTTGTTTTTTAGATATAAAGGCATCCCAGCTATTAATTTATTTTTATGTTCTAAAGTTAGGTGCATCGGTACCCAACCTGAAGAGATTCCAGTTGAGCCAGTAAGTTCTAAAAGTTTGAGAAATTCATATTTTAAGAAAGGGTATTCATTTTTAGGAACTATGGCATCCCATTGTTCTTTATCAATTTCGTTAATTGATTTGTTAAAGATTATTTTCAATTAAATTAGTCCTATGTAAAAAGAGATAAAAATTAATAATCCTATGTAGTTATTTTTTTTAAAAAAAATAAAAAAAGAATGCTTATCTTTTTCTTCAATAATAATAATTGAATAAACTAAAAATAATCCATTAAGTAAAAAAAAGATATAAAAGTATGAATTTATATTTTCTCCTAAACCTAGAAAAAAAAGTAAAAGAAGATTTATCAAACTGCCGAAAAAAATAATAAGTTTTTCTTTTCCCTTTAAATAAAGAGCTGAATTTCCAATATTCAGAAGTTGATCATCTTCTCTATCAGCCATTGCATATGCAGTGTCATAAGAAAAAATCCAACAGAAGTTTGCAAGCATCAAAATAAAAGCGGAGTAGGGTAAGTCATTTAAAGTTGCTGAGAAAGCTAAAGGGATTCCACCTGAGAAAACTATGCCTAAAAAAATTTGAGGCATTTTCATTATTCTTTTAGCCAGAGGATAAAGAATTACCAATATTACAAAAACTAATGCAATTAGAAAACTTAAAAAATTTAAAAAAGAAAGGAGCAAAGAAGATATTGTTATTAAAAAAATAAAAAGAGATAAAGCCTCAAAATTTGTTACTTTTCCAGAAGCAAGAGGTCTTTCAATTGTTCTAGAAACTTTTTTATCAAAATTTTGATCTAGATAATCATTTATAACGCAACCCGCAGACCTCATCAAAAAGGTGCCAAGACAAAAAACTATAAGCAGGTATGCCTCTATATTTCCATCTCCCGCAATAATCAATGCAGTTAATGTCGGCCATAACAAGAGAAGAGTACCAATAGGTTTGTCAACTCTCATTAGCAGGAAATAGTTTTTCAAAGAATTAATCACAGTGTTATATAATTTTAAACTTATAGCTTAACAATATTTATATTATGGAAGAATTTAAAAAATGGGAATGCATAGTCTGTGGCTGGATTTATGATGAAGAGCAGGGATTGCCGGAAGAAGGAATTCCCCCAGGCACTAAATGGGAAGACGTGCCAGTCGACTGGGTGTGCCCTGATTGTGGAGTTGGAAAAGAAGACTTTGATATGATTCCTTTAGAAGGCGGAAAAAGTTACTAAAAATGTCTTTTACCATAAGAATTTTATTGGCGATGTTCTTAGGTATTTTTCTTGGAAGCTTAACTAATAACTTTCAGAGTCTTTTTCTTTTTGAATTAGTTTCTAGTTATCTTGTTTCAGGATTGTTTGATGTAATTGGCCAGATTTTTATAAATCTTTTAAAGCTTCTTGTCGTTCCTTTAGTTTTTGTCTCTCTTGTTTGTGGTGTTGGACAAGTAAGCTCAGGAACGCAGTTGGGATCAATAGGTTTTAAATCAGCTTTTTTGTATATGCTTACGACATCATTTGCTATATGTAGTGCTTTATTAATTGCTTCATTTTTTAGTCCGGGAGCAGGAATAAATATTGAATCTGCGAGTACTTTTTCTGCACCTGAAGCACCTTCTCTGAAGGATACGTTTATAAACATTTTTCCTACAAATCCCGTCCAAGCTATGTCGGAAGGAAATATGCTTCAGATAATTGTTTTTGCCCTATTATTTGGATATGGACTTTTGAAAATTGGAGAAAAAGGTGAAAAGATAAAAAACTTTTTTGAAAATCTTTATCAAATTATTCTTCAAATTGTAAATATAGTAATTTTAATATCTCCAATTGGAGTTTTTTGTTTAATTTTCAATATATTTGCAACATTAGGAATTGAAATAATAACTGATTTATTAGAATATTTTTTAGTCCTAAGTTTTATATTAGTTTTTCACGCATTTTTCACTTACAGCATTATTTTGAGTCTTTCAAAGTTAAATCCATATATCTTTTTTATAAAGATGCGAGAAACGATGTTATTCGCATTTAGTACTTCATCTAGTAGTGCCACTATGCCAATAACTCTTAAAACAGTAGAAGAAAAATTAGGAGTTGGAAAATCTGTTAGTTCTTTTTGTGTTCCTTTGGGTACTACTATAAATATGGATGGCACGGCAATAATGCAGGGAGTTGCTACAGTTTTCATAGCTCAAGCATTTTCTATAGATTTGTCGTTTTCTGAATATTTGATGGTAATTTTAACAGCAACCTTAGCCTCGATTGGAACTGCAGGTGTACCTGGCGTTGGATTGATTATGTTGGCAATGGTTCTTCAACAAGTTGGATTGCCCGTTGAAGGTATAGCTTTGATAATCGGGGTAGACAGATTGTTAGATATGATCAGAACAGCAGTTAATGTTTCAGGAGATGCTATGGTGTCTTGTATTGTTGCTAAATCAGAAGATGAATTAAATGAAGCTACTTTTAACAAAGTTTAATCAATGAAATTGAGTTCGCTTTCTGTTAAATTACCTTTCTTTTAAGAGGAGAAGAGTTATGGATTCTATGTTAATTATTCCGCCACTATTTGGAATGGCAGGGCTATTAGTCGCGCTTTTTATATATTTTGTGGTCCTTAGGTATGATGGAGGGACAGATAAGGTAAAGAAAATTGCTGACCAAATTCACCTTGGAGCAATGGTATTTATGCGAAGAGAGTATTCATACCTTTTTCTTTTCGTTTCTGTTCTGATAGTTCTTTCCTACTTAGCGTTAGGATTGAATACAGCGATTGCTGTTACTGCAGGGGCAATATCATCTTCATTAGCTGGTTGGCTTGGAATGTTTTCTGCAACAAAAGCTAATTCAAGAACTGCCACAGCTGCAGCAAATCAAGGAGCTAAAACTGCTTTATCCATAGCTTTCTATGGAGGGTCCATTATGGGTCTTTGTGTAGCTTCATTGGGATTAGTAGGTTTAGGAGGTTTATATTTTTATTTTGGTGGTGATCCTGATACTGCAAGAGCGATTGAAGGATTTGGAATGGGCGCTTCATGTGTGGCTTTATTTTCAAGAGTAGGAGGCGGAATTTTTACTAAAAGTGCAGATGTTGGAGCAGATTTAGTAGGTAAAATAGAGGCAGGAATCCCTGAAGACGATCCCAGAAATCCTGGAGTTATTGCCGATAATGTTGGAGATAATGTCGGAGATGTTGCTGGAATGGGATCGGATATTTTTGAATCTTATTGCGGTGCAATGATTGCATCTATTGCGATTGCTGCAACCCTAGATGACTCCGGAAGAATGCTTTTACCTTTAGCATTAGCATCAATAGGTTTGATTTCATCAATTTTAGGAATTCTTATTGTTAAGGCTGCTTCATCTTTAGATGCAGACGTTGCTTTAAGAACTGGAACTATAGGATCAGCTGTAATATTTATAATTATTGCTTTTTTCCTGACTCAATCAATGTTGGGAGACGACGGACTTAATGTATGGTTAGCCGTTTTAACTGGAGCTGTCGGAGGAGTATTAATTGGATTAATTACAGAATATTACACTGGTAGTAAGCCTGTAGAAGATATAGCAAAATCTGGAGAAACAGGACCTGCTACTGTCATGATTACTGGACTTGCAGTAGGAATGCAATCAGTAGTGATACCAATTTTGGTTCTTGCATCAATAATTTGGATATCAACATATTTAACAGGTCTCTACGGAGTTGGTATTGCAGCTGTAGGCATGCTGGCAACTGTTGGGATAACTATGGCAATCGATGCTTATGGGCCTGTAGCAGATAACGCAGGTGGAATAGCAGAAATGGCTGGAATGGGAGAAGAAACTAGGAAAATTACTGACTCTTTAGATGAGGTAGGAAATTCTACTGCAGCAATTGGTAAAGGATTTGCCATCGGTGCTGCAGCTCTTGCGGCTTTAGCAATCATTGCAGCTTTCGTTGAAACTATTGCTCATAGCAGGGGAGGAGAGTTTGTTTTACTAATGTCAGATCCAAAAGTTCTGGTGGGCATGTTCATAGGTATTTCCATTCCTTTCTTAATTTCTTCAATAACAATGACTGCAGTAGGAGATGCTGCTTTTGAAATGATTAATGAAATCAGAAGGCAATTCAAAGAAATACCTGGTCTTCTAGAAGGTAACGCCGAACCAGACACAGAAAAATGTGTAGACATAGCTACTTCTGCAGCATTAAAAAGAATGCTGCTTCCTGGAATAATAGCGGTCTCTGCTCCGGCAATAGTTGGTTTTGGTCTTGGAGCTGAATCTTTAGGAGGAATGTTAGGTGGAGGATTGATTGGTTGTGTATCCATGGCGCTCATGATGGCCAATGCTGGTGGAGCGTGGGATAACGCAAAAAAATATATAGAAAAAGGAAATCTTGGTGGGAAGGGGACAGATACTCATGCAGCAGCTGTTGTAGGGGATACTGTCGGTGATCCTTTCAAAGATACATCTGGTCCTTCTATGAATATTTTAATAAACGTTATGGCAATAGTGAGTTTAGTAATTTCTCCACTGCTATAGGTCTTATAAAAAGTCGACCCATGGTCGACTTTTTATTGTGCAGCTATTAGATTCTGTTTATGTCCCACCCATCTTTTCATAAGAATTTCTACTTCATTTGGGCGTGAGATAAGAATATTTGCAAGTTTTTCAGCACTATTTAAATATTGAGCGTCTCTCATTAAGTCAGCTATTTTAAGTTCCATTCCGCCAGACTGTTTGGTGCCTAAAATTTCCCCCGATCCTCTTATTTTCATATCAATTTCAGATATTTTAAAACCATCAGTAGTCTCTTTCATGGCAGTCATCCTAGCTTCAGCAATTTCTCCAAGTTTTCCTTGATAAAGAAGAACGCAATGAGCGTTCATATTGGGACCTCTTCCGACCCTTCCTCTTAATTGATGCAATTGAGATAATCCAAGTCTTTCTGCATTTTCAATAATCATTAAGCTGGCATTTGGAACATCCATACCAACTTCTATCACAGTCGTACAAACCAAAACATCAATTTTTCCTTCTCTAAAATTTTCTATAACAGAATCTTTTTGAGACTTATTTAATTTACTATGAACCAAGCCCACTTTTAGATTTTTACTTTTCTTCGAAATCCATTCTTTTGCTGATTCTGCGGCCTGAACATCAAGACTTTCAGATTCTTCAATCATTGTACAAAGCCAAAAGGCTTGATTTCCTTCAGAGCAGATAACTTCAAGGCGATCAACAAGTTCGTCTTTTTTATCATTTGACATCACTGAAGTGATAACAGGATTTCTACCTGGAGGCATTTCATCAATTTTGGATACACTTAAATCAGCAAAAATAGTCATAGCTAGAGTCCTGGGGATTGGAGTAGCAGTCATAAAAAGCTGATGAGGCAAAACTGCTTCCTTTGATTTTTGAAGCATCTCAAACCTTTGTTTCACACCAAATCTCTGTTGTTCATCTACTACGACAAGAGAAAGATTCTTCATTGAAACTCTCTTTTGAAAAACTGAGTGCGTACCTATTAAAATTTTTATTTTTCCAGAACGCAAATCATAATCTATTCTTTCCCAGTCTTTCTTTTTCGTTTTGCCAGTCAATATTTCTATATCAATGTTTTCACTAGCAAACCAAATTGAAAAATTTTTAAAATGCTGTTCTGCTAAAACTTCTGTAGGACAGAGAAGAACAGATTGAAGATTATTTTTTGCACAAGTTAGCATTGCTCCAGCCGCAACTACAGTCTTACCAGACCCTACATCTCCCTGAACTAGTCTTCTCATAGGTCTAGATTTATTCATATCATCTTGAATCTCTTTGATAACTCTTTCTTGTGCGTTTGTAAGAGAAAAAGGCAAGGCTTTATAAAAAGAATTAAAAATTTCTTTATTGTTATTAATAACCGTAGCTTTCATTTTATCTATTTTTTTAGTAGAAATTTTTACGCCAATCAAATTTGTGATTAATTCTTCAATAATTAATCTTTTCTGTGCAGGGTGCTCAAATTGCTTTATTTTTAAAATATCATCGCTAACAGAAGGATTATGGATAATTTTCAAAGCTTCTTTTATAGATAATTTAGAAATATTTTGACTTAAAAAAGTTTTGTCTATTTCTTCTTCATTAAGATTAGATTCATCTATTTTTTCTAAACAATTATGAATGATTGACCTCAACCTATATTGAGTTATCTTGCTCGATCCTAAGGAATATACTGGGGTAAGAGTATTATCGAGAGGAGGCCTAAATTTAGAGTTAAAAATTTTATAACTCGGATGAAATACTTCATATTTATTTCCGGTATTCCTGATAACTCCGTAAAGTCTTACTGAGAGTCCTTTTTCGAAAGATTTTGCTTGTTGTTGAGAAAAGAAAAATAATCTAATTTGCAAAAATCCTGTGCCATCAGTAATTTTTGCATAAAAGGCTCTTCTTCCAGGGTAATAAATTTTACTTTCAATTATTTCCCCCTCAATTTGAAATGGATGGCCTGGGATTAAGTCTTTGATTTGAGTGAGTTTTGTTCTATTTTCGTAACTTTTTGGAAGCAAAAATAAGGCGTCTTCCACGTGAGTAATACCTATTTTTTCTAACTGAGACTTAATTTTTGGGCCAACACCCTTTATTTTTTCTATTGGCGAATTTAATGAAGTATTATTCACTTCCTTGATACGCGATAGTTTCTATTTCAATAGAACTATTTTTTGGAAGTTTTGCAACTTCATATGCTGCTCTTGCTGGGTAGGGTTTATCAAATAATTGACCCATAATTTCATTAACTTTTTCAAAATTTTCTAAATTGTCTAATAAAATAGTAAGTTTGATTATATTCGAATAACTCATGTTTGCTTCTTTTAAGATCTCTTTTATATTTTTAAAAACCATTCTAATTTGATTATCTATTCCTTCTACCAATTCCATTTTTTCTGGATCTAGAGGAATTTGCCCGGAAATAAAAAGAAAATCATTGGCAAGAATGGCTTGTGAATATGTACCTATTGCCGAGGGTGCATTATCGGTAGAGATTATTTTTTTCATTTTGAAATTAATTCTATATTTTGGTCTTGGTTGTGAATTCTTGAAACTGAAATTACATGATCTAATCTTCTTAATCTTCTCATAATCTTTGCAAGATGTGGTCTATCTTTGAGCTCTATAATAATAAACATTTGAATTGAGCTTCCCGCAGGGGGGTCCATTCTAAAATTCACAATATTGGAATTCGCTTCACTAATTGAAGCAGATATCTCCGCAAGGAGTCCAGGTCTATCATCTGAAATTATTTTTATTTCTACAGAAAAATCTCCACTGACTTCATCTTCCCATTGAACGGGCGCACAATGTGCAGGATCTTTTCTTAACGAGGTCATATTTTTGCACCGCTCAGTATGTATGACGATGCCCTTCTGATTAGAAAAATGAGCAATAATATTGTCACCTGGTATTGGTTTACAACAAGCTGCATAAGAAAGAACTAAACCTTCGGAGCCACTGATTTGTATATTAGAAAACTCAATCAAGTCTTTTTGGTCGTAATCTAAAAACTGAATAATTTGGTGAGCAACAACTAAACTTGATCTTTGGCCTGACCCAATTTGCTCTAATAATTCTCTTACACTTTTTACATTGATTGCCTTGAGAAGCTTACTCATTCTAGCTTTTGGAACATTTCTGAGCTTTATTCGATGGGGTCTAAGAGATTGTTCTAATAAATTTTTTCCAAATTTCCTTGCTTTAGAAGCTTTTAAATTTTTTGTTGAATTTCTAATAGCACTTCTTGCTCTTGAAGTTCTCACAAATTCTAACCATGTTGGATTTGCTTGAGGATATTTATCAGTAATGATGTTTATTGTTTGACCACTTTCAAGAGGAACACTAAGAGGAGCAAGATTTTTATTAATTCTGCAGCCTTTACAATGAAGTCCAATATCCGAATGAACAGCGAAAGCGAAATCAATAGGCGTTGAATCTTTTGGTAACTCAACAATATCTCCGTTTGGAGTAAAAACATATATTTCGTTTGGAACTAAGCCAGTTTTTATTACATCAATAAAATCTTGCGGATCGTCAACATTTTTTTGAACCTCTACTAAAGTATTTACCCATCTTCTTGCTCTGGATTGAGCAGGATTATCAGCGTGACCTGTTTTATAAAACCAATGAGCTGCAACACCAAATTCTGCTAATTCATCCATATCGTTAGTTCTAATCTGGATTTCTACCGGGAGACCATCAAAGGTCATAATTCCAGTATGAAGAGATTGATAAGAATTGGATTTAGGTATTGCAATGTAATCTTTGAACCTTCCTTCAATGGGCTTAAAAGAATTATGCAAAATACCAAGAACTTTATAGCAGTCCATTACGTCATTGATGGTAATTTTAAATGCATATACATCTAAAACTTCTTCCAAAGATTTAGATTGTTTTTTCATTTTTTTAAAAATCCCATACAAATGTTTTCTTCTGCCATGAACTTGGCAAGGAATGTCGTTTTCAAGCATTTTTTCTTTAATTGAAGACTCAATTTTAGAAAGAATTTTTTTTCTTCCTTTAGTCTTTTTATCAATAGCATTTTTTAAAACTCTACTTCTATAAGGGTTTATGACTTGAAATGCTATATCTTCTAATTCCCTATAAATCTGATGCATTCCTAATCTATGAGCAATCGGAGCATAAATTTCTAAGGTTTCAAGTGAGATTCTTTTTTGCCTTTCTTCGCTCAAAAATCCAAGAGTTCTCATATTATGTAATCTGTCTGCAAGCTTCAGGACAATTACTCTAATGTCTTGCGACATAGCCATAACCATTTTTTGGAAATTTTCAGCTTGCTCTTCTTGTTTTGAATTTAAAGATAATTTATCTAATTTGCTTACTCCATCTACTAATTCAGCAACATTTGAATTAAATTCTTTTTTTAAAAAAGACTTTGGAATTCCTGAATCTTCTATTACATCATGTAGCATTGCCGCGGTCAGGCAATCTTCATCCATTTTGAATTTGGCTAATATCTCTGCCACTGCCACGGGATGGGTTACATATGGATCGCCACTGGACCTAAATTGGCCAGAATGAGCATTAGCTGCATAGAGATAGGCTTTATTAACTTGCTCAAGTTGAGAATCGTCAAGATAAGAGCTTAAGTTTTTATTTAGTTTTTCTAATGATTTTTTATTTGCAACCATAATTGCAAATTTTAGCAAAATGAGAGCTTAACTGAAGGATTATAAATCTTCGTCGGAAATAAGTTGCTCTGAAAGCTCTTCTTCTAAAGCATCAAAGTTGAAGCTATCGATATTTTCAAAGGTTACTAATCCCGCAGCAATTTCCCTCAATGCGATAACCGTAGGCTTATCATCTTCAGGGTCAACTGTAGGTTCTCTTCCGTCTACTGCTAGTTGTTTTACTCTTTTTGCAGCAAGTTTTACCATTTCATAACGATTTGGTATTTGTTTTAAACAGTCTTCTACAGTAATTCTAGCCATAATTTGAAAAAAGAAAGTGATTCTACTGAAATTATTTAGTTAAATCTAGTAAGTATTTAGTTAATTCGTTAGAAACCCTTGATTTGAAATTCATAATTTCTAAGTTATTAAAAATAATATCTTTTAGATCTTTCAAAGCCTTATCAAACTCATCGTTAAGAATTAAAAAATCAAAGCCTAAACACTTAGAAACTTCTTTTCTTGATTGGGACAGTCTTTTAGAAATAATATCGTCTGAATCTAAAGCTCTCCCTCTAAGTCTATTTTCTAAATCATCGTAAGATGGGGGTATCAATGAAATTAGAAAGGCATCTGAAAATATTTTTTTTATACTTTCTGCTCCTTGCCAGTCAAGTTCTAAAATTACATCAGAAGATTGCAATTCTGAGTATATAAAATTTTTATCAGTTCCATAAAGATTTCCAAAGACATTTGCAGTTTCAATAAAATCTCCATTCTTTTGCTTTTTTAAAAAATCTTTTTCACTGATAAAAAAATAATCTTTTCCTTCAAGATCTCCGTCTCTTCTATCTCGTGTGGTATGAGAAATAGACATCGTAATCTCTTTCGCTCTTTGATCTTCAAAAAAGGCTTTCAAAAGACTAGTTTTTCCTCCTCCTGAAGGACTAGAAATAACAAAAAGTTTGTGGAGATTTTTATTCATTAATGCAAAAATTCTTATAAAGAGATTATATGCAACCTTTTCTAGAAAAAGCTATCGAATTAAATGCGCTAAAATTTGGTGATTTCACTTTAAAATCGGGCATGAAGAGTGATTATTTTTTTGATATATCCTCTTTTTTTAAAAATGATTCTTTAAAGCTATTATCTGATTTTTATGTTGAAAAAATAATAGAGGAAAATTTAATTTTTGATGTAATTTTTGGACCAGCTTATAAAGGAATTCCCTTAGCGAGCGCAGTCGGAATTAGTTACTTTGAAAAAACTGGCAACAAAGCTGACCTAGTTTTTGATAGAAAAGAAGCCAAAGATCATGGAGAAGGAGGTAACCTTATCGGCTCGCTTCAATCAAAGAAAGTTCTCATAATAGATGATGTTTTGACTGCTGGAACTGCAATCCAAAACAGTTTAAACCTCATTAAAGAGCAAAAGGCGGAACTTTCCGCTGTAATTGTCGCTCTTGATAGAGAAGAAAAAGATGAAAATAATAACTTTTACAAAGATAATTTAACCAATAAAGGTATAAAAATATTTTCAATAGCAAAAATTTCAGAATTAAAATAACTAAATTATGTTTACAGGAATAGTTCAATTAAAATCTAAAAAGAAAAAAATAATTAAAAAAAATTTTGGAGCTGAGCTTTCCGTTGATGTTGAAAATGGATTTACAAATAATTTAAAAAAGGGCGACAGTATTGCTGTCAATGGAGTTTGTCTTACGGTTTGTTCTTTTACAAAAAAAAATATTAAGTTTGAAATAATTCACGAGTCTTTAAGGCTTACAAATTTAATAAAAAATAGTTCTATGCCTTTGAATTTAGAAAGATCTTTAAAAATGGGAGACGAAATCGGCGGACATTTAGTATCAGGACATATTCATGGAATGGGAAAAGTCGAAGAATTTAAAAAAGGGAAAGAGAAAATTTTAACTATTTCAAAACCGGCGGCAATAAAAGAATATATTTTTAAAAAAGGATACGTTGCTATTAACGGCATAAGTCTGACCGTTTCAAGTTCAAGTAAAAAAAATTTCAGTGTTTCTTTAATTCCTGAAACAATTGAGAGAACTAATTTAGCAGATATAAAAAAAGGGGATTACCTAAACATTGAAGCAGATCAACAAACAATAGCTATCGTTGAGACTGTAAAAAACATAAAAAAATAATTTTTAATTCAAAGCTTTTTTTACTTCAGAACTTATATAGCCTGCGTCTGCTTTTCCTGAAGTCAATTCTTTAAGTTTTCCCATAACTTTTCCCATTTCTTTCATAGATTTTGCTTCAGTTTCTAAGATAACTTTTTCTATAAGTTCTTTTATTTCTTCTTCACTAAGTTGTTCAGGCATAAATTCTTGAATAATTAAAATTTCATCTGCCTCCTTTTTCGAAAGCTCGTCTCTTCCTGCAGATTCAAATTGAGATATAGAGTCTTTTCTTTGTTTAATCATCTTCTCTAAAATTTCTATGCATTTTTTATCTTCAAGCTCTATTTTTGTATTTATTTCTTCAACTTGGAACGCAGAAACTATCAATCTTAAAGTTGTTGTTCTAAATTTATTTCCTTCTTTCATAGAAAGAGATACTTCATGCTTTACTGAAGCTTTAATATTTTCAGGCATTTTTTTTAGAATCTAGCTCTTAATGGGGGCATGGTTCCCATTTTTCTTTTTTTAGATGCTCTTTTTACTGCAGCAGCAGCTTTTCTTTTTCTGACAGCTGTGGGTTTTTCATAGAATTCTCTTTTTCTAACCTCAGCAATGATTCCTGCTTTGTCACAAGATCTTTTAAATCTTCGTAATCCCGCATCGAATGATTCTGTTTCTTTTAGCTTAATAACTGGCATAGTATTTTTATAAGGAGGCAATTCTAGCTATGAATAGAAATTTTTGCAAAATATTTAGAAGTCTATTTCTATCTGTTAATATTTTAGTATGCAAATTTTAGGTATAGAAACTTCTTGCGATGAGACAGGAATAGCTTTGTTTGATAACAAAAAAAATAAATTTATTTTTGAAACTCTTTTTAGCCAAGCAGCAAAACATAATTTATTTGGCGGAGTCGTTCCTGAATTAGCTGCAAGAGATCACGTCAATAAATTATTACCTTTAATAAATGAAGAACTTTCTGCTAAAAATATTGATGTAAAGAATATTGATGCAATTGCATACACAAAAGGACCAGGTTTGAGAGGTCCTTTAATGGTTGGAACAGCTTTCTCAAAAGCTTTAGCTTTCAGCTTAGACATCCCAACAATTCCTATCCATCATATGGAAGCTCATTTGATAATGGCGAAATATGAATCAGATAATTTACTATACCCATTCATGACTTTACTTGTATCTGGAGGACACACCTTGCTTGCAAAAGTTAACTCTCCAAGTAATTATGAAATAGTTGGAGAATCAATCGACGATGCGGTTGGAGAAGCCTTTGATAAAACTGCTAAATTACTCGGCTTTAATTATCCAGGAGGTCCTGAAATAGAAAAAAATGCATCGAAAGGTAATTCATCTAATATTAGGTTCCCAAGACCAATGATTAATTCTCCGGATCTGAATTTTAGTTTTAGTGGATTAAAAACAGCTGTTCTGTATGAAGTAAAGCGCTTAAAAACAGAAAAAAAATTCGACAAACAAACAAAGTATGACATCTCTTTAGCTTTTCAAGATGCGGCAATAGATTGTCTAGTAAAAAAATCTATAAAAGCTATGAGGCGAGAAGATTGCAATCAATTGGTTCTGTCTGGAGGTGTTGCAGCCAATAAAGCTTTAAGAAAAAAATTCAAAGAAGAAATTGACGAAAAAAATATTTTTTATCCAGATCTTTCCCGTTGCACCGATAATGGTGCAATGATTGCCTTTGCAGCAAGTGAAAAATTAAATTTTGAAAATGATCATTTGATAAAAGTAAAGCCAAGGTGGAGCTTGGAGGATATAAATAATGGATAAAGTTTTTATAAAAGATCTAGAAATAGAAACAATAATCGGTATTTTTGGATGGGAGAGAGAAGTAAAACAAATTGTCAAAATAAGCTTGGAAATGAGCTTCGATATTTCTAAAGCAGGTAAATCAGATCAAATAGAAGATGCACTAGATTATAAGAAAATTGGCAAGTCGATAGTAAACTTAGTAGAGAATTCGTCTTTTTTCTTAGTAGAAAAGATGGCAGAAGAAATTGCTAAATTAGTTCTTAAAAATAAACAAATAAAAGATATTTCACTAAAAGTTGAAAAGCCTGGAGCGCTCAGGGGCTCAAAATCTGTCGGCGTTGATATTTTTAGAAGACAGCGATGAACGAAATTACTATAAGTTTAGGCAGCAATGTTAATCCAAGTGATAACCTTAAAAGAGCAGGCGATTTAATAATAAATAAATTTAATCTTATAAAGTCTTCAAAAATTTATTCTAGTAAGTCGGAAGGTTTTGAAGGAGAGGATTTTTTAAATCAAGTGATTCTCTGCGATACAGACTTAACATTTGAAAATGTAATTAAAACTCTCAAAGGTATTGAAGCCTGCATGGGCAGAAAAAAAGAAAAGAAAAAGTTTTCAGATAGATTAATTGATTTAGATCTTTTAACTTTTGGAGAGGAAATCATAAAAAAGAATAATCAGGAAGTTCCTCATAAAGATATTGAAAAATATTCTTTTGTTTTAGTCCCACTTGCAGAAATTTGTCCGAGAAAAATACATCCTCTCAATGGATTAACTTTCAAAGAAATGTTGATAGAAAAAAATAACTTTTATAAAGAAGTTAAAGAAATTTAGTTAGCAAATCTCTCCTAACTCTCTAGCTCTGTCAAATTTACTTTTTTCCTCAGAAGGAAGATTTTTAACTGCAAAAAAGAGAAGCGTAAGACTAATTAAAAAAACAGTCGAAAGCGTTTGCATTGATAAACTCAACGCTTCAGCTGTTGAGTTACCATAAGAGATATATATGTCTGCTACTTTTCCAACTGTATAGGGTCCTAAAGCAAGGCCAACAACAGAAGCCATTAAAATGAAATAAGCTGAAGCCATGCCCCTCATTCTTGGCAAAGCAAGGTCAGTTGCAGTTGCAACACAAAGACCTACCCAAAAAGTTGATACAAAAGACCAAATAATATGATGAACGTAAAATAAAAACAAAGTTTCAGCGTGAAGGGCAAGAATTAAAAATATGGGAGATAAGACGACTGATATCATTCCCACAACCAGTCTTCCATTAGCATAAGATTTTCTTAAATAATCAGAAAAAACTCCTCCAAACAGCAAGCCTAGAAAACCAAAGATTGCACTTTGTAGTCCTAAATTTCTTCCAGCTATAGTTT
>OCZA010000251.1_pt1 | contig 19137 bp, 21 predicted proteins | sample 1539021 | NCBI WGS metagenome assembly OCZA01 (sample SAMEA2619376, study PRJEB22493) | marine metagenome | biome: marine biome (ENVO:00000447); feature: surface water layer (ENVO:00002042); material: "saline water (ENVO:00002010), including plankton (ENVO:xxxxxxxx)" | depth 5 m | reverse complement strand
AATTATAAATGCAATGTAAAAGGAATTTCATTATCCGAGGAACAAATTAAATATTGCAATCTTCAAAAACAAAAACATAAAGATACAGATTTACTGGAATATTCTTTAAAGGATTATCGTCATGAAAATGTAAAATACACTAAAATAGTATCTGTTGGAATGTTTGAACATGTTGGTAAACCTTTTTTTAATTCCTATTTTAAAAAAATATATGATTTGTTAGAAGATGATGGAATTGCGGTTGTTCACACAATAGGTAATATAAGAACACCTAAGATAACTGCTGCATTTATAAGAAAGTATATATTCCCAGGGGGTTATATACCATCTTTATCAGAAATTATGCCTGCTATAGAAAAGTCAGGTCTTATCATTTCTGATATAGAGGTCTTAAGACTTCATTATGCAAAGACATTGTCTCATTGGTATAAGAACTTTAAGAAATCAGAGAGTAAAATTTTAAAGATTTATGACGATAAATTTATACGTATGTGGGAGGCATATTTAAATTTAAGTGAACTTTCTTTTACCAAAGGCGATAATGTTATTTTTCAATTAGTATTAACTAAAAAAAGAGACTCTTTTCCCTTGGTTAGGCCTAAAATAACTAATTAAGAATTATATTTTTTTATTTCTTTATCTATATTTAAACTATAGTGAAAATAATCTTTTTTAAATTTTTAAACTTTGATGGATATAGAAGAAAAAATTATTAAAAATTTCTCCTCTAATAATAAATATATTGGAGATGATTGTGCCTACTTAGAAGATACTAAACAGTTAATTTCTACAGATAGTATTGCTGAATATACACATTTTGACATAAAAAAATTTACTGCTATTCAAATTGCCCATAGATTATTTGTTTCTAATTTTAGTGATATTCAATCAAGCGGGGGAGAGCCTAAATATGCCTTATTTAATATAAGTTTTCCCAAAAAAAAATCTATTTTAGCCTTATCCATCTCTAAACACCTTAGGAATATGATTAAAAAAAATAAAATTACTATAATTGGTGGAGATACCACTAGTTCTAAAGATATTTTCCTATCATTAACTTTAATAAGTAAAAAAATAGATAGATCAAGAGTTATATTGAGATCCAAGTCTAAAGTTAATGATGAAATTTATTTATTTAAAAATATAGGATTTTCAAAATTAGGTTTTTTAAATTTGTATCAAAATTTAGATATACCATCATCTTTAAGAAAAAAATCTTTAAAACAATTTCTTCATCCAAAATTTTATAAATATTTTGATATATTTAATAAATTACCAATCAATAGTTCAATGGATATTTCCGACAGTCTTTATATAACAATTAAAGAAATGGCACGTCTATCTAATAAAAAGTTTGTTATAGATAATTTATCATCAGTTAATCCCTCTTTATCTAATAACTTAAATTATAATAAATATATGAAATTAATACTTAGCTCTGGAGAAGAATATGTACCAGTATTTACAATGAAAAAAAATAATTTAAGAAAAAATATAATTGCTCTTTTTAAGAAAAGAGGAATTGAAATAGTAAAGATTGGAAATGTTAAAAGAGGTAAAGGACTAGTATTTCAAAACTATAATACAAAAAACATCTATTCTTATAATCATTTTAGCGAAAATTATTTAAAGCTATAACTTTCTTTATATTTTTAAGATTTATTTTCTCTAAATTTATCTCAACAGATATATCACTGTGATTTTCAGCTCTAGTTTTTTTGTAGGCTTTGTCATAATGATAAATAATTAGCGATTTTACTAATTCGTAATAATTCTTTTTCTTCAACGAAAGCTCTATATTTTTATAGTCCTCTTTAGGTATAATTTTTTTTAAAACCCTTAAAGCTTCAATCATTAAATCTGGATTTGAAGTGAAGTATTTATAGTCATTTAGAATATAATTTATTCTTTCATCTAAACTACTTACTAATTTAATATTTTTTCCTAATGGCATAGATTTCCAAATCAAACTTGGTATATTTAATTTTCCTACTTTAATGCTTTCAGCTTCCACCCATATCTTTTTTTTTAAATTAAAATTTCTTAATTTTTCATAAATAAGTGTTTCAAAGTATTTTTGAGTTGGTTGAACTTGATTTGGAATATTTCCCAAAATAGAACCTTTATGTTTAGCTAAACCTTCAAAATCAATAACTTGATACTGTTTAGATAACTCTTTAAGAAATAAAGTTTTTCCTACTCCTGTTATGCCCATAATTTGATTATAATTATAATTTGGTGCATCTTTCTCTAAAAAATTGACAACAAACTTTCTATATGATTTGTACCCACCATTTAGCAGAAAAACTTCATAACCAATTTGCTTTAATACTAAATACAGACTAAGAGACCTGAGTCCACCTCGCCAACAATAAATTAAGACTTTATCTTTTTTTTCAAATTTAATTTTTGAAATTATATTAGAAATATTAGCACTAATTAATTGTGCACCTATTTTTTTAGCTAAAAAAGAATTTTCTTTATATTGAATACCAATTTCATGTCGTTGAATATTACTTAAAACTGGCAGATTTACAGATCCAGGGATATGATCTTCTTTGTATTCAAGTGGTGTTCTTACATCAATAATTACACTATAATTATCAAATATTTTATTTTTATATTCTATTTTGTTAATGCGCATATTCTTCATTTTAATAGCAACACTATATCCATATTATCTACACTCTAAAGATATTAATCTACAATATGAAATTGACTGGAATTCAATTCATTTAGCAGATATTTTTTGGAGTATTAGCATTGATAAAAATGAATATGAAATTGATTTTTTAATTAAAAGCTATGGTTTAACTGACAAAATATATAACTATGAATCTTTGACATCAGTAAATGGTTATATTCAGAAAAATCACTTAAGGCCTTTAAAATATTCCAGTAAAACAAAGAGCTCAAATCAAGACGTCTATTCAAATATTGAATTTGATAATGATGGTAAGATAGCTAGCTTTGATATTTCAAAACAAATAAGTGAAGATCAAGTTCAAATGCAAAAAAAAATACTAGACAAATATCTTTATTTTACAGATCCAATTTCTCAAATAACTCAATATTTCATATATAAAATTAATTCTGATAGAAGTATAGTAGATGGTCTAAATATATATGAGCTTATTTCTGAAGCACTACCTTCTTATAATTTTAAAGAAAATAATCCTACTATTTATCAAGGCGAAGTAGATATTTTGAAATTAACTTTTCCTTTTTTTCAAGGTCTTCATAAAAGTGAAAAAAAAAATAACTTAAAAGAAATCAAAATGTATAATGCAAATATCCAAAATACAAATATTCCTGTAAAATTTGATATAATTTCAAAGAAATTTAATGCTAAACTCTATCTAAAAAGTTTTGAAATAAATGAATGATGATAATTACCAAAAAAAGATCACTCATAAAATCTCTAACATGGAGGTTATTAGGATCAATTGATACTTTTATTCTTAGTTTAATTATAATCAATTATTCTTCAGAGAAATATACTTACGATTTAGCTTTGTATATTGCATCTTTTGAAATTATTACAAAAACAATCCTTTACTATTTTCATGAAAGGATTTGGAATATCTTTAAAATTGGAAGACTTAAAGAGAAAGTAAAAAGAGGTAGATCCCTTTTTAAAGCAATGACATGGAGGATAATAGCCTCTTTGGATACTTTTTTCCTTAGTTATATTATAACTGGACGATTTGACTGGGCTACAAGTATTGCAATATTTGAAATTATCACTAAAGCTATAATATATTATTTCCATGAAAGAGCTTGGAATAGAGTTAAATGGGGTAGGGTAATAGAAAATGAATAAAATATCTAATTTAGAATTAAATCTTCTTAAATTATTTAAAGGTGATTTACCCCTTTATAAAAGCTATTGGATCTATTATGTCTTAGGTAATTTTTTGATATCTGCTCCTTTACTTTTGGTGACAAAATTTCAAATACAAAAGTTTATCTATTCTTTCTCCTTGTATTTAGTTATTAATCTCATTTATTATTTTAGCTCCTGTATTGGTGTGTGGAGAAGTTCCCAAAGCTACAAAGGTAACAAAATATTAGCTTTTTTAGCTAGATTTGTTGTTGTAATAGGTATAATTACTACTGTTCTTGAGTTAAGAACTGTAATTTCAATTATCTATAGTTAGTTATTGATAATCAATTTATCTTCTAATCTAAAAAAAAATCCATATTATATTTTTTATGGACGACAATACCCAACTCCAAGTTAGAAAATTTCTAAAAAGATTAGGTATAAACTCACAAGATCAGTTGTTAAAATATATTCAAGACAATCCGGATTCAAAAGAGATACCTATCAAAGTTACTTTTGAAATTGATGGTAAAGAATATTTTAAATTTGAAGATAAAATAGAAGACTAATCATTTAAGATGAAAAAAATTCAAAATTATTTTTTTAGTGGAATATTAATTGTTGCTCCATTAGGCCTTTCAGTCTATGTGGCTTGGGTTGTAGTAGGACTAGCAGATAGAATTTTTAGACCTTTTGTGCCTTTAGAGCAGCTAGGAATACCCTCTGAAATTCCTGGAGTTGGTTTAATAGTCGCTTTTCTTTTTTTTACAATTTTAGGTGCAATAGCAGGAAGTTTTTTTGGGAGGTTTTATCATAAAGTAGTAGATGGGATTTTGTCAAAAATTCCTGGTTTAAATTCTATTTATAGTACTGTTAAACAAATCATTGATACATTTGCGACAACACAATCAAATGCTTTCAAAGAAGTAGTTCTAATTGAGTATCCTCAAAAAGATATATATGCATTAGCTTTCTTAACAAGTGAAACAAAAGGTGAAATAGCAGCTAAAAAAAAAATGAAGATGATAAATGTTTTTATGCCATCTACTCCTAATCCAACTACTGGTTTTTTAATGTTTGTTCCTATGTCAAAATGTATTCGACTTTCTATGTCAGTTGATCAGGCTATTAAATATATAATATCTGCTGGCCTAGTTACACCAAATGCACCTGCCATTAAAAAAACAATTATAAAGAAAAAAACTTCTACAAAAAAATTAACTAAAAAGTAGCTTTATTGCTTCTTGTTGTTTAAAAAATAATAATAATTTATAAATATTTTTTTTGAAAGTTTCATTTTCATACCTGTGATTAGTAATAATTTCTTTTACATAGTCTAGGGAGTCGATAATGAGATCTTGATCCTGTAATGGATTAACAAATTTAAATAGTGAGTCACCACTTTGACGGTATCCTAAAATATCACCTGTCCCTCTAATCTCTAAATCCTTTTCTGCTAGTTTAAATCCATCTATATTGTCTTTAAAAATTTGAAGTCTTTCAGTAGAAGTTTCTGTAATATCTTTACCATAAATTGAAAAACAATATCCTTGAAGGGCACCTCTACCAACTCTACCCCTTAATTGATGTAATTGAGATAATCCAAACTTTTCAGCATTCTCAATGACAATAAAATTTGCATTTTTATTGTCTATGCCAACCTCTACGACTGTAGTGGCTACTAAAACTTTAATTATCCCTTTTTTAAATTGGTTAATAATTAATTCTTTTTCTTGAGATTTCATTTTACCATGCAGCATTTGAACATTTTCACCAAAAATTTTTTGAAGAGATTTATATCTACTATCCACATCCTTATATTGTAAGTTATCTGAAGCTTCTACTAAGGGGCAAATCCAATAAGCTTGATTTAGTTCATTGACGTTCTTTTTTAAATAAATGGCTAGATCATTAATTTTAGAAGTATCAGCAACTCTGGTAATAATTGGTTTTTGAAAAGCTGGCCTTTCATTAATAATAATTTGTTCAATTTCTCCATACTGAGCCAAGGCTAGAGTTCTGGGAATAGGTGTTGCAGACATAAGAAGGATATTTGTATCGATACCTTTTTCTGCTAAAAAAAGTCTTTGCTGAACTCCAAATCGATGTTGTTCATCAATAATAACATAAGATAAATTATTAAATTCTAAATTTTCTTGAAATATTGCATGTGTTCCCACAATAAAATTAAATTTATTTTTAGATATTTTTGAATAAATATCAGTTTTATCTTTTGTACTTCCTGTTAATAAAACTGCTTTCATATTCTGATTTGATAAAAAATTAATTACATTTTCATATATTTGCTGTGCCAATATTTCAGTAGGTGCCATATAAGCTACTTGTAAGTTTTTATTTATAAAGGGTATAGATGAAAGGAGAGCTACAATAGTCTTACCAGACCCCACATCTCCTTGAAGTAAAATGGTCTCTCTATATTGAGAATTATTTAATTTGTTAATATCATTAATTGCAGTTTTTTGCATATTAGTTAATTGAAAAGGTAATAGATTTGAGATTTTATCTTGATTAGAATAATCCAAATTTAAAGATTCAAGTTTTTTTTTTGTTTTTTCTTTTAGATATCTTATAGCAAAATAATTTGAAACTAATTCATCAACAGCTAATCTTTTTCTAAATACTTCTTTTTTATCAACTTCTTGGAGATTATCTGGAAAGTGAATTTTCTTAAGTGAATCTTCAAAGCTGTAAAATTGATGTTTACTAATCAATCTTTCATTCAACCATTCATCAAAATTATTTATATAATCTTTCCCACCATTAATAATTTTTTTAATATCTTTTAAACTGATACCCCTAGTTAAAGGATAAATATTTTCTAATCTTCTTAAATTTTGTTCATTTTCAACTTCTTCTATATAATCAGGATGTGCAATACTAAGATTGCTTTTATAAAAAGATATTTTACCACTAATAATGAATTCTTTATTTTCAGGATATTTTGTTCTTAAAAAATTACCTTTCATGGAAAAGTAGATAATATTTACTATTAGAGACCCTTTAGTACACTCTATTACATAAGGGAGTCTTGGGTTAAAAGGAGGGCGATGTTTTTTTATCTTAACTAAAGTTGTTATGACTTGGCCTTTTTCTAAAGTTTTAAAATCTATATCTTGAGTTCTGTCAATTACTCGGGTAGGTAAGATATAAAAGGCATCTAAGACAATTTTGATACCTAAATTTTTTAAATATGATGCTTTTTTTGGCCCAATACCTTTAAGTTTATCTACATTTTGATATAAGGGGGATAAGTCATTACTGGTCATGGTTAATATTCAAGATAGATTAAAAAAAATAAAATATCGATGCCAAACATTGGGAATTAAAGAATTAGATGTCACTTTCTCTAAGATCTATAAAAGAATTGAAAATTCAAATAACACTCCCATTATAGATTTAATGGAAGATTTATTAGATAATGAAACACAGTATATCTTCGATCTTTTTTTTAATGAAGTCTCAAAAGAAGAAAAACAAAAATATTCACCCATTATTGATTTATCAAAATAGAAAAGTCTAATTTTATGCCTAATTCTAAATTTATTCTTTTATGCGAAGATGATAAAATAGCTTTAGACTTTTTAAATATATATAAAGCGCAATACCCTTCTATTAAGATTTGCTATTTCCCAGCTCATGATTCACTTCCATTCAGTACTGAAAAATCAAGTGAACAAATACTTTTAGATAGATCTAAAAGTTTAATAAATATTAACAAAAATGAAGTCATCATAATCACTTGTAATAATCTTTTAAAACTAATTGAAATTAATAAAGGTGTTGATCACTATTTTAAGATTAAGACTAATCAACAATTAGAATTAAAAGAAATTGTAAAAAAATTAGTTGAATTTGGACATAATAATAATCCTAATGTTTATAATAAATTAGAGTTTTCGCTAAGAGGTGACATCTTAGATATTTATAATTACCAAACAAATCCATATAGAATTTCTTTTTTTGATAATACGATTGAGTCTATCAAACAATTTAATCCTCAAAGTCAATTAACTAACAAAAAAGAAATTGATGAAATAACTATTGTAAATCCTTTTATTGAGTCTACTGAAACTAATCATAAAAGTACAAATATCCTAGAATTGCTTGAGGGTTATGATATCAAAACATTAAATAGAGGTGATTTAATTTTATATGAAAGAATTAAATTTTTTAAATCAATTTATAAACAAAGTGGCATAATAGATCCATATGAGAATTTTTATTTAGATGAAGAATTCTTTAAAAAAATCAATTTTGAAAATATTCAAATATCAACTCCAAAGATTTATTTAGATACAAAAAATGTATCTTTGGACTCACTTACTGGCATTAAATCTAAAATAATTATACATGAAGGATCTAATGAATCTTCTTTTAAGAAAGAATATTTTGAAAAAATTAAAATAGAACCAAACTATGCCAATAACATAACATTTGTAGATACGGTAATTTCTAAAAACCTATCTAGTAATGGATATATCCACATTAATGCCTACACTAAACCATCCAAGAATGCATTCACAGAGAATGTTGTAAGTTTTAATGAGTTAAGTCTTGGCGATGCAATAGTTCATCAAAAACATGGTATAGGAAGATTTTTATCCATAGATAGTATTGAAATAAGTCATAGAATTAGAGAGTTTGTAAGATTGATTTATCGAAATAATGATAAATTACTACTACCTATAGAAAATTTAAATTTAATATCTAGATACGGCTTTGATGATAGTGGTGTTATTTTAGATAAATTAGGCAGTTCTGATTTTTCTATTAGAAAAAACTCTGTAAAGAAAAAGATTAAATTTCTTGCCAATAAGTTGCTTAAAAATGCCGCCAGAAGAGAGACTTTATCTATTAAATCATTTGACTATTCTGAAAGTAATCTTGAAAAATTTAATAAACAGTTTGGTTTTATTGAAACTGAGGATCAATTAAATTCTATTGATGTCTCTTTATCAGATCTAAGATCTAATAAACCAGCAAATAGATTAATATGTGGAGATGTTGGTTTTGGTAAAACTGAAGTAGCTCTCAGAATAGCCTGTGCTACTTATCTATCTGGTTTTCAATTCATAATAGTTGTTCCTACTACTTTGTTAGCATTACAGCATAGTCGAACATTTTCTGATAGATTTTCAATTTTTAATGAAAGAGTCGCTACTCTATCAAGGTTTACTTCACAAAAAGAAAAAAATGAAATACTTGAAAAGCTTCGAACTGGCGATATTCAAATACTCATAGCTACACATAGTTTATTTAAAAAAGAAATAGAATTTAATAACCTCGGTACTTTAGTAATAGATGAAGAACAAAAGTTTGGAGTAGATCAAAAAGAATACCTAATAAATAAATATCCTCACATCCATCTATTTTCACTATCTGCAACTCCCATACCTAGAACACTTCAAATGTCTTTGTTGGGATTGAAAGATTTAAGTGTAATTGGAACACCACCCTCTAATAGGCTAGCTATCAGAACTTATGTGCAAAGATATGAGCAAGTTTCTTTTTTAACTGCTGTTAATAATGAAATTTCAAGAAATGGTCAAATTTTTATTGTTGTTCCTCGAATAAGTCATATCCCATTTGTTGAAAGTGAGATTAAGAAATTAAATTTAAATATTAGTTATGGGATAGGACATAGTAAAATGAAAGAAAAAGATATTGAGGAAGTCTTCATGTCATTTTCTGAAGGTAGAATACAATGTTTAATATCTACTAATATTATTGAGTCAGGCATTGATATTAAAAATGCTAATACACTTATAATTTTTAATTCTAATTTATTTGGTTTATCGCAACTTTATCAATTAAGAGGTAGGGTAGGTAGGTCTGATATAAGAGCTTATGCTTATTTATTTCATGATAGCGAAAAACTTATTAATAAAACGGCACTTAAAAAATTACAAGTGCTAGCAAATTATGAAAATTTGGGATCCAATTTTCAATTAGCAAATGAAGATTTAGAGATTAGGGGAGCTGGTAATCTTTTAGGTGATGAACAAAGTGGACATGTTAAAGAAATAGGAATTGAACTCTATCAAAGCATGCTAAGGGAAGAAGTTGAAAGACAAAAAAACAATACATCTCCTGAACAAGAAAAATATGAAGATTTTGAATTTAATGCCTATTTTGAATATTATATTTCAAAGAATTATATAGCAGATGATATATCGAGATTAATTATTTATCGAAAATTAACAAATGCTCAATCATCACTGGAATTAAAAAGCATCCTTAATGAAATGTATGATAGGTATGGTAACTACCCACCTGAGGTTACAAATCTTATAAATCTCTTACAAATTAAATTAAAATCCATATCAGTGGGAATTATCAAAATTAATATTCAAAAAAAATATATAGATCTCTCTTTTATTAAAGTATCTGAAGAAATTTCTAAAATACTAATAAATATGGTTCAAGATCAGATTATCAAAATGAAAAGTTCAAAGGTTATACAAATAAAAAATGCAGAAAAGGAAGATATTTTTTATACTATAAATTTATTCTATAAAAAGTTAGGATTATAAAATGGAGAACATGGATCAACAACTTCCTAAAACTAATGCAGATTGGGCTATATATTATAATTCTATTCTAGAAGAACTAACTGAAAATCAAAAAGAAATTGGTCAACCTATTTCTGTAGATGAATTTCATGCGCTTCCTATAAAACGAAAGCAAAAATATATGAAAAAATTATATTTAAAAATTGGCGATGCAGAGTAAAGATTATATTCCTAATATTGATTTATCAGAAATATTAGAAAATAGTAAATCCGAAGCTATTATAAAAAAAATTAAGTTGGCTTCTGAAGAGATTGGTTTTTTTACAGTCACCAATCATGGAATTCCTCTTTCTCAAATAGAAAATTTATTAAGCACTTGTAAGAAATTTTTTTACTTACCTAAAAAAGAAAAAATTAAAATAGCTCCTAAAAAATGGAACCATAATACCGATACAATTTATAGAGGATATTTTCCAAGTGAAGTTAATGGTAAAGAAGGCCTTGATATTGGTGACCCCAAATTAACTATTGATATGAATGAACTTCTAGTTAAAGAGAAATTCGAAGTTAATCATGATATGTCATTTCTTGATCCTCAATGGCAAATAACTATCAATGAATATTTTGATAGTATCCATAATCTTGGAATTTTAATCTTTAAAGCAATTATTAGCTCTTATTCAAACAATACTATTTTAGCAGAAGAGGCTTTTATAAGACCTAAAACGTTATCAACCCTTAGATTTAACTATTATCCTAAGCAAGAGAAACCTGTAGAGGTATCTGCTCAAGATGGAGTAGCACTCGGTTGCGAAACCCATGTTGATAGTGGAATTATGACTATTTTGTATCAGGATAAAAAAGGAGGTCTTCAAGTCCAAAATAGACATACCCTCGAGTGGCATGATGTACCTCATGATCCCAATGCTTTTGTAATTAATACCGGTCTTGCTTTAGAATGTCTTACAAATGGTAAAATGAAAGCAACTAATCATCGAGTCTTATTTAATCAAGAAGAAAGAGTATCTATTCCTTTCTTTTTTGAGCCTTCTTATGATTTTGTACTAGATCCTAAACATTTAAATATTTCAGAAGAGAGTAAATATGATATTGATAACTATGAGAATTTTTTAACTAATTCTCTTAAAAAATTTGTTGAATATGACAGGGCTAATTAAAAAACTTTTTATTTTATCAGTGTTTGCACTTTTGGGTTGTAACAACATGATAGACGGAGTTAATAAATCTGATACTCAAAGAATTAACACAGTAAAATATGGCACTTTAGTTGCCGCAGAACCAGTTAAGATTAAAGGCGAAGATGATGGTCTAGGTGCTATTACAGGGGGATTATTAGGCGCTGTTATAGGCTGTGGTGAGGGCATATTTGATGATGAATGTAGAGACACTGTAGCTGTAGTAGGAGCTATTGGAGGTGCCATTATAGGCAATGCTGTAGCTTCAAGATTGGGTGATCATAATGGTTTTCAATATGTTGTCGACGTAGAAGACAGTGATGAAGATATTTCTATAGTTCAATCTGGCGATGAACAAATTCCCATAGGTTCAAAAGTTACTGTTTCAATTGGAGCCAATACTAGAATTATTCAATCTGATAGTTAAATAAATTTAATTTTAAATAAGGAGAAACTTAGATGTTTATTGCAATGAATAGATTTAAAGTGAAATTAGGTGAAGAGTCTTATTTTGAAGATATTTGGAAGAATAGAGATACGCACCTAAATGAAGTTCCTGGTTTTAAAAAATTTAACTTGATAAAAAGTGAGTCTAATGAACAGTTTACATTGTACGCTTCACACAGTGAATGGTCATCAAAAGAGGATTTTATTAATTGGACAAAATCTGAAGCTTTTAGAATGGCTCATAAAAATGCAGGTGGACATAAAAGTGTTTATCTAGACCACCCACAATTTGAAGGATTTGAAGTAGTAATATAATTCTTAATTAGAAAGAGTAAGTTAACTCTCCACCAATACTAAGACCTTTACCATACTGTTCTATAATTTTTCCAAATTCAGGAAAATAATCATTTTTTTGCGCATGATCTTCATGTCTCATTACACTTTCCATTGAGGAAAATTGTTCGTTAATTGTAAAAATCATACCTCCGGTTTCACCAGAACTGGGATCTAGTGAATTATTGTACTCTGGAGCTTTTGTAAAATATCCATGCAATAGATGTTCTTTATCATCAGCATAGAAGCTTTTCATCCAGTCTCCATGCTTGTTAAAGATTTTTTCTACTTCTTCTACTTTTTCTTTTGGTGCAATTACAGTTAAGTTTATGCATTTAATGTTACTCATATGTATTCCCCCTAAATTATTATAAATATTAAATTAAAAAAATATGGCGGAGAGACTGGGATTCGAACCCAGGAAGGGCTTGCACCCTTGTCAGTTTTCAAGACTGATGCGTTCAACCGCTCTGCCATCTCTCCGAAGCTAAATAAACTTGTAAAATATATATATTACAATGTTTTTAATTCAAATATAAATTTGCAAATACTAATTTTGGAGACCATTAATACGCTTAACGCTAAATATAGCACCAAGCATAAATACAATTACTGAGCTAGGAAATAGAATGTAGCCTATAGTGTAAGTGTCGGGATAATATTGCATACCAAAGTATAGAACTATTGCGTTTAAAAGGCATAAGAGTAAAAAAGTATAATTAGTTCCTAATCTATTAAAAAATATAGCTAAAGGCTTTAAAATCACTAAAGCTACTGCAACTATAAAAATAATAGCAGGTGTTACATTCATCATTATACCTGCGGACTCTAAATATGTGTAATCAGAAAGAGACTCCCAGGGTAAAACCATTGAAAGTGTCATAAAAAGAATAGAAACATAAACAAATCTTTTCCCTATAGATGTCAAAACCATTGGGATAATATAACTAATTAATGCAATAATTCCATATTAAGTTCTTATGTTTGAGGATCTACTTGAAAGTATTTATTGCAAGATTTTATGTATAATTAGAGTCATATAATGGAATCAAGATTATTTAAATTATTAACTACAATTGCTCTTTTTTTATCGTTTAACCTATACGCCCATCACTCAAGTAATTGCGATGCTTTAAAAGATTATGATTTTTCAAAATTTGAAGAATGGAAAGGGGAGGTAATATCTAAATCCTCTGAATACAATCTAGATAGTAACTTTGTATCTAATTTAATTGAACCATACTCGGTCAATAAGAGCGTAATTGGTAACGATAAGTGTCAGCCTGAATTTACACTTACATTTTCAGAATATTTAGAAAAGAGAATATCTGATTTAAGAATTAAAAATGGATTAAATAAAAAAACTAAATACAATGATTTATTAAAGAAAATTGAGAATAAATATAATGTACAATCCAGGTTTATTCTTTCTATATGGGGTCTTGAAACAGCATATGGCGAAATCACAGGTAATTATCCTGTGATAGAGAGTCTACTTACAATGTCTTATGATGAAAGAAGGAGGCAATATTTCACTAAAGAATTGTTTAATTCTTTTAGAATCATCAAAGAAGGTCATATAGATATTGATAATTTTAAAGGTTCATGGGCAGGAGCAATGGGACAAAATCAATTTATGCCCTCTAGTTTCCTCAATTACGCTCAAGATTTTAATAATGATGGTAAGAAAAACATCTGGACAGACATTGAAGACTCCTTGGCATCCATAGCTAGATACTTAAATGGAGTTGGTTCTAATAAATGGGATTCCAATTTCACGTGGGGAAGGGAAGTCATACCACCACAAAATATTAAATCAATTGAACCTGAACTTTTCATAAAAAGAGAAAAAGGATGTCTTGCAATCAAGAAACTCTCAAAAAGAATACCTTTAAAAGAATTTAGATCGTATGGTTTCAAAAAAATGGATGGAAGTAACCTATCTAATCTAGACCTAGATAGTTACTTATTAAGAATGGGGAGAAAAGATGGCGATTATAGGTATTTCATTGTTTATAGAAACTATTTAAACATTTTATCTTATAATTGTTCTAATTATTATGGTCTCTCAGTTGGTTTATTAAGTGATCAATTTAAATAACATAAATAAATTACTAATTTTACTGATTTTATCTTCCTGTACAGTAACTACTAGCGATGTAAATAAAGATAAAAAAAAAATCTTATCTACCAAAGATGAAAGTTACTTTCAAAAATCTAATATTGATATTTCTCCCCTTGAGGACTACGAAACTGAGCTATTTGTATCTGAAAAATTTTATGTTGATGAGAATATTATAGGAAATCAGGTATCACATATATCACTTCCTTTTCCAAGTGTGGTAAAAATATCAGATCCAGATAATCTTAAAAATTATTTAATAGCAAGAAACGTTAAATCTAATAATAACTCGAGATTTTCAATTAGTTCTGAAATATTTGATAAATTACAAGCAAAAACAAATATTTATATTGAATATCTTAAAGAAGAATCAATTATTTTAAGAAAAGTAGAAGACTCCAAAGAAGAGAGTAAAATTAAAATGGACTCGACTATTATATCCGCGGAAACTCTTGACGATGACCAATCAGGAATTAGTTCTAAATTAGATTATAGTAAAATAAAGAATTTAGAGGCCAAAATAGATAAATATAGAAATTTGTTATTAATAGATAAGTTTAATGACCTAAATAGCGCTAAGCTCCAAACAAATAAGATCAAAAACTTAGGCTTAATTATTGAAGAAATTGAAAATAAAATTTTTGTTTTTGCTGGCCCATTTAATGACAATAATATAAATCTTAAATTAGATTTTCTTATAAAAAATGGATACATGAATGCAAAAATTTACCCTTAAATTATTTATTTTAGCCTTTTTCCTTACTATACCTAAAAGTCTCTTCAGTATCGAGAGTTTGGCTAAAACAGCTTTAATTATGGACTTATCAACAGGTGAGGTTCTTTTAGAAAAAAATTCCGATGAAAGAACTTATCCTTCAAGCATGACAAAAATAATGACTGCTTTGGTTGCCTTTGAAAAAATTAAAAACGGTACACTTGCTATAGATCAGGAGTTTTTAATAAGTAAAAAAGCTTGGAAAATGGGTGGATCCAAGATGTTCATCGAAGTAGACAAGAAAGTTACGTTGTCAGATCTTCTATTAGGTATTGTCGTCCAAAGTGGAAATGATGCATCTATTGCAGTTGCTGAGGGTATTTCAGGCACAGAAGAGACATTTGCTATAGAAATGAATAATTTAGGTAAAAAAATTGGTTTAACAGGTACTAATTTTGTTAATAGCAGTGGTTGGCCTAATGATGATCATTACACTACAGCAAAAGATTTAGCTTTAGTTGCCAAATACACTATTGAAAATCACCCAGAACTCTACCAAATGTATAGCCTGACTGAGTTCACATATAACGGCATTAAACAAGATAATAGAAATCCTCTTTTATTGACGTTTGAAGGGGCAGATGGTTTTAAAACTGGATATACTCAAGCTGCTGGATACGGTTTAGTTGGATCTGCTGAAAGAGGGGATAGAAGGTTAATAATTGTTCTTAATGGCCTAGAATCATCAAGATCTAGGGCTCAAGAGTCTTTGAGATTAATGGATTGGGGATTCAATAACTTTGAATTAGTTGATTTCTATAAAAAAAATGAATTTGTTTTTGAAGCAGATACCTGGCTAGGAAAAGATGAAAAAGTAAATTTAGTTAGTGTTGAAGATATAAATGTTAGCATACCAAAAGGTCAACTTTCTTCAACTTCTGTGGATGTTCTCGTAGAGGAGCCAATTGAAACACCTATACAAAAAGGAGATCTACTAGCTACACTCCAAGTATCTTACGGTGATAAAAAAATAGAATTTCCTTTAGCTGCTGGAGAAGATATCGAGCAAAAGGGTTTCTTTTCAAGAATAACTTCAGCTCTTTACTATATTATTTTAGGATCTAATTAATAGAGTTCTTATAGTATGCATGTAATCAGCTTTGAAGGTTTTGAATATTCAGGGAAATCAACACAAATAGCTTTATTAAAAAAATTTTTTATTAAAAAAAAAATAGCATCAACTTTTACTAGAGAGCCAGGCGGAAATAAAGATTTAGAAAAAATACGAAAGATAATACTTCAATCAGACTTTGATAATCTAAGTTTAATATTATTTTTCTTTGCATCTAGATTTTCTTTATTATCTAGTTTTAAATCTAATGGTATTGTGGTGTTTGATCGTTTTTTTGACTCTACGTATGCTTACCAAAATTTTACAACTCGAGATAAGCAATTAATTTTAAATTTAATCAAACAAATTCATAAAAAATATATACCAAGGCTGACATTCTATTTCAAAATGAATAGGAAAACACTTTTAGAAAGAAAAAATAAAAGAGGTGCCTTAAATAAATTTGATAAGAAATATTTAGGAGATTTTGCTAGAATTCAAAAAAACTATAATGACCTATCAAAAATAAAGATAGGTAAGAGGATTTTTATTACAATTGATGCCTCCCAATCAAAAGAATTAATTCATGAGGAAATTATTAGAAATTTGAAAAAATGGAAATTAATCAAGTAATAACTAAAATTAAATCAGAAAATCATGGGTTTTATATTATTGAAACATCAAGCTTTAACTTGGATGCAATAGAAGAGTGCATTAAAAATTCTTTTTATGAAAAACAATACGAAATTGATACTTCTTTTATTAATTTAGCTGCAGAAGAAGGGACTAAGCATATTTCTATTGAACAAATTAGGAAATTAAAACGGGAATTTCTTCATACAAATGTTTTAAATATAAGCAGAGTTATTTTAATTAGTGAAATAAATACTCTAAATAATAATTCAATTAATGCTTTACTAAAATTAATTGAAGAAATCCCATCCAATACTTTTTTTATATTTTGCACCTCTAATCTTTTAAAAATACCTGAAACTATTATTTCTAGAGCGAGATTATTAAGATTAAATGATTACCAAGATCAATCTAATCTTGATTTGCTTGCTTCAGATATGACTAATCAAAATCAAAATATTCCAGAAAATGTAATTCAAAATATTATTGATCCTTTTTTAAAATTAAAAAAAGCTGATTTTTTTGAAAGTGTTAAATTTTTCAATAAAGATCAGTTAGATATTTGCTCTGTGATTTTTTTGAGAATTTTAAACTTTTATTTAAAATTAAATTTTAATAATAAAAAATTATATAAATACCTTTATGAACTTCACTCTAGTTACATTTACGATATAGACGAAAGTATTAAATTTAATACATTGACTAATGATTTAATTGCTATTTATTTTACTCGTTTAAACTCTAATTTAATTAAATATGCAAAATAAATATTTCACAACTCCCATTTATTACGTAAATGATAAACCTCATATAGGTCATGCTTATACTTCTTTAGCAGTTGACATTTTAAAAAGATTTTATATCAGCAGGGGAATTGATAGTTTTTTTCTTACTGGAACCGATGAACATGGTCAAAAAGTAGAAAAAGCAGCTATTGATCAGGGAATAGATCCTTTAAAATTCACTAATGGGGTATCTCAAAATTTTAGAGATTTAAGTGATTTGTTAAACCTTTCTAATGATGATTTTATTAGAACAACCGAAGAAAGGCATAAGATATCTGCTCAAAATTTATGGAAAGTACTATTAGAAAAAGATGAAATTTATTTATCAAAGTATAGTGGGTGGTACTCAGTAAGAGATGAAGCCTTTGTTGCTGAGAATGAAATTGTAGAAAAAGATGGTAAAAAATATAATGGATTTGGCTCTGAACTTTCTTGGGTAGAGGAAGAGTCTTACTTTTTTAGACTCTCAAAGTGGCAAGATAAGCTTTTAAAATTTTATAAAGAAAATACTGACTTTATTGTTCCAAAATCTAGGGCAAATGAAGTAATTAAATTTGTTGAGTCGGGTCTGAAAGACTTATCAGTATCTAGAACTACTTTTAAATGGGGAATAGGGGTTCCTAACAACAAAAACCACATAATTTATGTGTGGTTGGATGCTTTAACTAATTATATCTCAGCTCTTGGATACCCAGAAACAGAAGCAGACCTTTACAAAAAATATTGGCCTGGTATCCACGTGGTAGGCAAAGATATAATACGTTTCCACGCCATTTTTTGGCCTGCTTTTCTTATGGCCGCTGATTTAAGTCCTCCTAAACAGATAGTTGCCCATGGTTGGTGGACCAATGAAGGTCAAAAAATTAGTAAAAGTCTTGGAAATGTTATTGATCCTAATGAATTAATTAATGTTTATGGACTTGACTCCATAAGATACTTTCTTTTTAGAGAAGTTCCTTTTGGCAATGATGGGGATTTTTCAAAATTAGCTATAAAGAATAGGATTAATGGAGAGTTAGCCAATAATTATGGAAATTTAATACAAAGAATACTTAGTTTTATTTATAAAAACTTAGAACAAAATATTCAATTAACTAAAGAAAATTATGATTTTGTTATTTTGAAGCAAATTAATGAATCTGAATCTGAACTATTTAAATTTATTGAAAATTATAAATTTGATGAGTATTTAAAAAAACTTTTCTTATTTATGAATGATCTTAACAACTATGTAGACAAAACCGCACCCTGGGCCCTTAAAAAAACTGACCCAGAGGAAATGAAAAGGGTTTTAGCTAACATTAGTCTCTGTATTATCAGGGTTACCCAGTATTTAAGTCCTTTTATACCTTTAAAGTCAAAAGAAGTGTTTAAACTATTCGACAATTTAGATGATATTGACCTTTTTCATTTTGATAATTTTGAGAAAATAAAAA
>OCZA010000248.1_pt1 | contig 19347 bp, 18 predicted proteins | sample 1539021 | NCBI WGS metagenome assembly OCZA01 (sample SAMEA2619376, study PRJEB22493) | marine metagenome | biome: marine biome (ENVO:00000447); feature: surface water layer (ENVO:00002042); material: "saline water (ENVO:00002010), including plankton (ENVO:xxxxxxxx)" | depth 5 m | reverse complement strand
TGAATTGCTAATTTGACCTAACATCACAGAACACTCTATTAGCTTTGATGTTTTAAGAATATGAATATTTTCAATGGACTTTTCATCAAGATTTTTTGATTCACTTTTTATGTCAAGATGCTGACCAAAAACCATTCCATTTTTACCACAAGCCTTACTAATTAATTTAATAGCATCTATTTTGCTTGCAGGACTTAAGTCGACATCATCACAGATAATTTCGTATGCTAATGTTTGAAGCGCATCTCCAGAGAGAATTGCGTTTGCCTCTCCAAACTTAATATGATTTGAGGCTTTTCCTCTCCTAAAATCATCATCATCCATACAAGGAAGATCATCATGAATTAAAGAGTATGTGTGAATAAGTTCTACAGAGGATGCTAAAGTCAGAAGACTATTTTGAGAGATATTTTTGTTCATTCTGCCTGATGCAAATATCAACCCAGCCCTAATCATCTTACTATTACTCAATGCTGAATAAGACATAGACTTTTCAACATCATTTGAATCACCTATTGATTTTTGAATGTTCTCAAAAACCTGGTCCCTAATTTGAGATAAAAAAGGATGTAACACTTAATTATGTATTATCTAATTCTGAAGCAGAACCGTCATCAAGAAGCTTTTTAATTTTTAACTCAGCATTTTGAAGTTCTTTCTGACATTCTTTAACAAGATTTATACCTTTTTCAAAAGATTTTACAGAATCTTCTAAGTTAATATTTTCATCTTCAAGTTTATTTACTATTGATTCAAGCTCTTTTAACGAGGATTCGAAGTCAATTCTTTTATCTTCTTTAGCCATAATTTATTGTATGTTATTAACCTGAGTTTGAAAGTATTTTTTATACTCATTTCTTAAGGCATAAGGTAATGCAAGGATTGCAGGAGTAAGTATTAATGTAATGAAGGTGCTAAAACCTAATCCAAATACTATAGAGACTGCTAGATTTGACCACCAATCAACAATCCTACTACCAACAATAATATCTCTTGAAATAATATCGATACTAATACCCATTGCAAGAGGCATTAAGCCAAAAATGGTTGTCAAAGAAGTCAATATAATTGGTCTTAGTCTTTGCTTGCAGGCATTAACAATATGAATAGATTTTTTATATTGAGGTGACTCTTCTTTAAGTTTATTGAATGTATCAATTAAAACAATATTATTATTTACAACTATTCCAGCAAGGGTAACAATTGATATCCCAGTCATAGTTGTACTAAAGGATTTACCAGTAATTAATAGACCTAGCAATACTCCAACAAAAGAAATTGTAACTGAGGACAGGATGATAAATGATTGATAAAAGCTATTAAATTGAGTAATTAACATTAGCAACATCATAAAAACCGCAGTCAATCCAGCAACAATCATAAAATTATTAACATCCTCTGTTTCTGCAGCCATTCCACTAAACTGATACGAAATGTTATTACCAAGATTTTCTGACTTCAACCAATTTTCTAATTCTGAAATTTTTTGAGAAACTTTAGATTCATCTTCAGTTCCAGCACCAACTTCTTGAAAATATTTTCCATTTTTTCTGTTAACAGTTTGACGATTTTCTTTTGGTATAACTTTTACAAAAGAGCTAACAGGAACTGTACCTAGTTTAGTAACAACATTTAAGTCTCTAATGCCTGTAATTGTTCTATCAGAGTCTGGAAATTTTGCTCTAATTTCTACTTCATCTTTTGCATCATCAGGACGATATTCACCAACTTTGAAACCATTTGTTAACATTTGAACAAGAGCCCCAACATCACTCACGCTAACACCAAGTTGTGCTGCTTTTTGTTTGTCTACTTCGACACTCCATTCAACAGATGGATAAGCTTTTGATGAGAAAATATTATTTAGTCCATTCATTTCATTTCTCATAAAGTTTTCTATTCTGTTAACCGCAATATTGACATCTTCTTCAGTATCTCCGTAAATATCTAACTCAATAGGAGAATTGAAAGAAGGGCCTCCAAGATCCGCTTCAATCTCAACAGCAATTCCTGGAAGATCTTGAGTTGAAGTTTTTAACTGATCCATTATCTCAAATCCAGATATATCTCTTTGAGAGGGCTCTAATGTTTCTATAAAACCGCCTCCAATTCTATCTGCGCCAGATTCCCACCAATCAGAACCAGATCTCAAATATACATTTTTTATACCTTCAATTTTTAAAAATCTTTCTTCGACTTGCTCAACTATTTCCTTTGCTTCAAGCGCGGAAAAATTACCTCTCGCTTTAATTGTTATATTTGCTTGAACGGGGTCAACAATAGCAAAATATATAGTTCCTTTACCTGAAAAAGAATAACTCATAATTATTAACATCAAGACTGCTATCACTGCTAAAACAGTTTCAACAGGGTTTTCAACAAACTTTTTGATATATTTTCCATACCAGTCAGTCAACCTTACAAATATTGAGATGTGTTCTTCATTATTATTTAAAGCTGATTCCTTTTGCCCAAAATATGTTCCTAAGACAGGAATAACTATCAATGAATAAAACAACGATGCTGATAACACAAAAAATATAGTAATTGGAAGATACCGCATGAACTGTCCCGTGAAACCTGGCCAAAACATTATTGGTATAAATGCTGCTAATGTTGTTCCAGTAGAGGCAATAATTGGATAGAACATTCTTTTTGAAGCCAGAGTATAACCTTCAGCTCTAGACAATCCTTCAGCAATTTTTTTATCTGCATATTCTGTAATGACTATCGAACCATCAATTAACATTCCCATACCCAAAAGCAAACCCATCATTACAAGAAAATTTACTTCCATACCAAGACTGTAAAGAATTAAATATGTCATTAAGAAACAAAAGGGTATTGAAAGACCAACTAACATAGAAACTCTCGTCCCCATGCTCGCTATCACAAGAACCATAATTAAAATTACTGCTGCAATAATATTCCCATTAAGCTCTTTAACCATGAGACTTGCATATACAGTATCATCATTTGAAATTGCTATTTTAAGATTTTTAGGCAGGGTGCTTTCAAAGTTTTTGAGAATATCTCTTATTGCATTTGATGCATCTATTGCATTGGCGCTTTCTCTAAGGGATATCTCAAGGGTGACGGCATCCTCGCCGTTAACTCTTGCATAAGAAGTAAAATCTTTAAATGTTCTTTTAATCGATGCTATATCGCCAAGCGTGACAATAGCATCTTTGGTAACTTTTACTGGAATAGCATAAACATCCTTTGCTGATTCAATAATACTAGGAACTTCTATGTTAAAACTACCTCTTCCAGTATCTTGATTACCCCCAGGAATAATAAGATTGTTATTTGAAACCGAGTAATATATATCTGATAAAGTTACTCCATAAGACTCCATTTTTGATTTATCAATAATACCTTCAAGGACCTCTTCAGGTGCTCCTGTCAATCTAACTTCTAATATCTGTTCAATAGGCTCAATTTTATCTTTAAGCTCTCTGGCATAGAAAACTTTTTGTCTAACTGAAGTTCCTCCAATAATGCTGATATTCATCACAGGAAAACTAGCTTCACTATATTCTTGAATTTGAGGGTCTTCAGCCTCTTGAGGAAGCTGATATTTGATCTCTTCAACTCCTTGCTTAATATCCACCAGGGCTTTATCTATATCAAAACCAACTTCAAATTCTAAAAATATTCTTGCATAACTTAAGTAGCTAGTTGACCTGATGCTTTTAACACCTGTCACTGTTTTTAATCTATTCTCCAAAGGTCTTGCTATCAATCTAGAGGTATCTCCAGGCGAGGCTCCATCAAGGAATACAGATACTGAAATAAATGGTAGTTGTACATTTGGAGATGCAGCAATTGGAATTTCTTGCCTTGCGTACGAACCAGCTATGATGACCATGAAGGCAATCAATAAAGTTGTTTTAGCTTTTTTTATTGCGAAGTCAATTATTTGTATCATAGACGATTAGTAAGAACCTCTTGACCATCTTCTACAAAACCCTGACCTTGTATTATTATTTCAACATCCTCAGGAATATCTGTAACCCATAAACCTTCCTCAGAATCTTCAAGAATTGTTATTTCAATAAATTTAGCAATCTTAGAGTTTATAACAATTCTGATTCCTAACTTACCTCCATCATTTAATAATAATATTGATGGCGATATCTTATGGGCCTTTACTTTATCAATTTCTATTGTCATATTTGCTGTCAAGCCATCTTTAACTAATCCTTGTGGATTTTCTATTTGAGACTCAACAATAAAAGTTCTTGTGTCTGGAGATGCGCTTTTTGAAACGAAGGTTAATTTCCCATTTATTTTTTGTCCTGTAACAAGCTCTAAACTTACCTTCTGTCCTACCTGAACCTTATTAATGTCGTATTCTGGAACTCCAGCAATAAAAGATATTGGATTTAATTGAATGATAGTTGCACAAACCTGGCCTCTTTCAAGGAAATTACCTGGTTTTACAATTTGCTCAATAAACCCAGAGAAGGGCGCCTTAACTTGTGTTCTGTTTACCTCTACAACACCTAAACTGCATAGGACCGTATCTTTTGCAACAAATTTTCCTTGGTTGGCGCCAATTGCAACAACCTCACCTGATGTTTTTGCTTTTACATCAACCCTAGCTTCTGATTTTGTTGTTGCTTTTAATTTTATCAAAGGCTGATATTCAACTGCGCTACTGATTACTGATTGCACGCTAAATAATTCAACTGACGAATCAGGAGCATCAACCTTATCATTCACAAAAAAACCAGATATCATCCAAATGATAATTGGTATTAGGATATATAAAGATATTCTTATATTTTTTGTTAATCGCATATTTTTGACTCTATATATTGACAATATTTATGTCAATAATGTTCAGACTTTATGTTTTTCTCTTAATTTCTTAAATAAATCAGGATTTAAAGGCTTTCTATCATTTAAGACTTTAGATTGTTTTATTTTAAATTCTTTGCCTTCAATTGCTTGAATTTTTAAAGCATTAAATATGTGCTTGAAGGTATTAAAATTTTCTTTAGAATCTTTTTCATTGATTATATTCCACCCAATTTTTTTTCCAACAAAATACACAATAGGATGAGACCAATTGTAACTTGCTCTTGGTTGATATGATCTTCTTGCTTCAACATATGCCTCTTCCACAGAGGGAAATCCATCCATCCTATTTATTTCATTACATGCCTTCATTAAATCAGTAAGGGTTGGTAAATATGATTGAGAAGAAATAACATTTTCAACGGCATCAAGAATTATTTCAGGCGCTATATCTTTTAAACTAATTGCCCATAACTTCTTGCCTTCTTTAAGCTTTTCATCAGTGCCAAAGACTTTATAAAATTGGTAATGGTATGCCAACTCTAACTTAAGAAACAAAGCATCAATAGATTTTATAAAATCTTCTTTATTCGAGATTGATTTCTTTTGCCCAAGCATTGTCATTTTTTCTTGTTTTGAAGTCTTGTGTATATTTTCCTGGCTCAGAATATTTCTTATTTTCTTCATTATTTACCATATTATCATTCATCATGTGCCTTCTTTTAACATGATCAATAAATTTAGAATTCCATGTTGTAAATGCAACACCTTTATCTTTCCAATAAAGAATAAATTCTTTTAAGTATTTTAACGCAGAATCTTTGCTTATTTCTGAAAGATTAAGAATATCAAATACATCATCATCAGGATACCAATTTTCATTAATACTATGAGGTAAAACTTTATTAGAATTAACCTCTTTTGCCCATTCACGCCTAATAAAATCAATAAAAGTTGTATTCCAATTATTTTTTTTCTGTCCTCTTTCTATCCAATAAACCTTAAACTCTTTTAATTTAAGTTTGTAAAATTTGCTGGAAATATCTGTCATATCTAATATTTCCATAGTTTCAATTGAGGGAACCCAAGTATTATTCATATTATTAGATTCTTTGTTGCCATAAGGTTTCTTAACTTCATAATTTTTATTATTAGAATTTGAACTAAATTCAATTAACTCATATTTTATGAGCTTATTTACAGACTCATTAATAATTTGATCATTAATAAATGGAAGGCTATCTTTTATGCAACTTACAAGATTTTGAAATGAAGAGACGTCATTTAATTCATTTTTATTATAAAGACTTAAAATAACCGAACATTCTATTCCAAGCGTTTCTGCTACTTCAGATGAAAAGGTTAGATCGTCTTCACTTTTCAATTAAATCACTTTCCTCTTTTCGTTACTATTGAATCATTTAATTTCTCAAGACACATTACAGTATCTTCCCAGCCCATGCATGCGTCTGTGATGCTTTGACCGTATTTCATGTTTTCAGAAATTTTTTGATTCCCTTCATTTAAGTGACTTTCTATCATGACACCTTTAATATTCTTGTCTCCGTTAGTAATTTGCTGACAAATTGACTCAATAACAGGAATTTGTTGTTTAAACTTCTTTTGGCTGTTGCCGTGACTCGCATCAATCATTATAGATTCATTGACTTCGGCTTCCTTCAGCGCAGTCAGTGTATTTTCAACAGATTCTTCATCATAGTTTGGCAACTTCCCACCCCTAAGAATTATGTGTGAATCAATATTTCCTGCTGTTTTAAGCATGGCAATGTCCGCTTCTTTTGTTGCTCCCAAAAACACATGAGAATGATTTGCTGCTTGAATACCATCAATAGCAGCTTTAAGACCGCCATCAGTCCCATTTTTTATTCCAATAGGACAAGACAATCCAGATGCAAGTTCTCTATGAATCTGACTTTCTGCTGTTCTTGCTCCTATTGCTCCCCAAGAAATAACATCTGTAACGTATTGCGGAGATATTGGGTCGAGAAATTCGGTGCCTGCTGGAAGACCTAAACTAGAGATTTCTATTAATAATTTTCTGGCAACCTCAATTCCTTTTGCAATGTTATAAGTCTCATTAATATCAGGATCATTAATTAATCCTTTCCAGCCAACAGTTGTTCTTGGCTTTTCAAAATATACTCTCATTATGATAAGCAAATTCTCACTAAATTTTTTATTTTCAACAGATAGCTTCTTTGCGTACTCAATTGCACTCTCAGGATCGTGAATTGAACATGGTCCAACAACTACAAACAATCTATCATCTTTATCATGCAATATTTGACTGATTTCATTTCTTGTTCCATAAACAAGCTTTGAAATCTCATCATTTATTGGATATTTGTTAACAAGCTCATATGGAGCAGGAACTTTCTTCCTGTCTATAATTCTTGTGTTATCAGTTGAATAATTCATATATTTATATTCTATATCTCTTTTTTTTAAAAATTGGAAAGATATTATTAAATGAATGCACAATAATAGAAACAATTAAATAGCAATTTAATGAAATTAATTTTAGATAAATAATGTATTTTTGAAGCAATACACAAGATATTGTATTAAAATAGTCCAAACTTACACTATATAGTGTTTATTATGCAAAATAACAATCTTGCGCAACTTGAGCTCCCAACTGTAATGGGGAAACAGTTCGCGGAGATACCTGATGATCTTTTCATACCTCCAAATGCTTTAGAAGTGTGTTTAGAAAAGTTTTCTGGTCCACTGGACTTGTTGCTGTATCTAATAAGAAAAGAAAATATTGATATATTGGATTTAAATGTCTCTGAAATAACTGAGCAATACTTGGAATATATCGAATTAATGGATTCATTGAAATTTGAATTGGCTGCGGATTATCTTGTAATGGCAGCTACACTTGCTGAAATAAAATCAAGGTTAATGCTTCCAAAGGAATCTTTTGAGGACGAGGAGGATGACCCTAGAGCATCATTGATTAAAAGACTTCAAGAGTATCAAAGATTTAAAACAGTTTCAGAAAAGATAGCAATCCTGCCAAGAGTCGACAGAGACTTTTTTGTAGCATCTGCAAAACTTCCAAAATTAGATGAAATTGAAAGCAGCGAAGTATTAATTTCAAAAGATGATATTTTTTCAGCAATCACAGAAGTAATTAATAGACCGAACTATAAATCAAGTCATCTAATTGATTTCGAAGAACTCTCAACACAAGAAAGAATTCAAATCCTTTTAGAGCTTCTCAATAAAACAAATATTATTAGTTTTTCAAAAACTTTGAAAAAGCCAGAAGGTAAAAAGGGTGTGGTGGTAACGCTTTTAGCATCTTTAGAGCTAGCAAAAGACGGATATGTTGAACTTATTCAAAATAAAAGTGAAGAACTTTTTATAAAATCTTCTAGGAGCATTTAGATTGGAAATTAAAACTATAAACTCTGTTGAAGCAATTCTTTTGGGCTCTGGAAGACCAATGAGGTTGTCTGAATTGAAAAATATTCTTGAAAATTCTGGTTTAGTAATTGAATTATCTGATATCAAAAGATCTATAAATGAGCTTGAGGAGCGTTACCAAGATACATCTCTTGAAATAACAGAGGTTGCATCAGGTTTTAGACTTCAAATAAAAGATGACCACAGTCCAAGCCTAAATCTGCTGTGGAATGAAAAAACCCCAAGGATTTCAAAAGCGTTAATGGAGACAATATCTATAATTGCATATAAACAACCTGTAACGAGAGGTGATATTGAAGACATAAGAGGTATTACAGTTAGCACGAGAAGTATAAGATCTTTATTAGAAAGAAATTGGATCAAAGTCTCTGGTTATAGAGATATTCCAGGAAGACCGGCGTTATATGTAACAACAAAAGAATTTTTAAATGATCTAAACTTAAAAAATATTTCAGATTTACCAAAATTACCTGAAATAGAAGAAGCTGAAGAAAAAGATATATTATCTCAAGCTGTTTAAAGAATGGCAGAGAGACTGCAAAAATTTTTAGCTAAATCTGGCATAGGATCAAGAAGATTTTGTGAGACCTTAATAAAATCTAAAAGAATCAAAATAAACGGTGTAATAGCAGAAATAGGGGTCTCTGTAACAAAAAATGATTTTATTGAATTTGATGGAAAAGAAATTCAATACAAAGAATCAGAAATTAAACTATTAATACTCAATAAACCCGAGGGAGTGCTCTCTTCAAATAAAAAAGAAAAAGATATACCTCTCGTCTTTGATTTTTTACCCAAGACCTCTTCAAATATTAGATGGATTTCTATTGGAAGATTAGATATTAACTCCTCCGGCCTTATGTTATTTACAAATGATGGAACTTTTGCAAATCTATGCATGCACCCTTCATCAATGATTGATAGAGAATACTTAGTAAGAGCAAGGGGCGATTTTACTGAAGAAAAAAAGCAAAAAATGTTATCAGGCATAGAAATTGATGGGGATACTTATAAACTTACCGACATTGTTGCAGGAGAAAAACAATCAACCAACCAGTGGTTCTCTGTATGCTTAATGTCTGGAAAGAATAAAGAGGTAAGAAGAATATTTAATTACTTAGATTTAGAAATAAGCAGATTAAAGAGAACAAGATTTGGACCTATTTTTATGCCGTCAAGTTTAAAAGTTGGAAAATGTATTGAGCTTTCAAATAAAGAAATAGATTCTTTAAAAAACTATGGAAAGTAAGAAAGCTTTTGAATTTTTATATAAAAAGTCTCTTGATAAGGGTTTTGACAATCTTGCAAATCACATTAAAAAAGTAGGCTTATTAAAAATAACAGTATCAAATAAGGATTTTGTAAACCATCTTGCAAAAATCATAGTTGGCCAACAATTGTCAGTTCAATCTGCAGCTGCAATTTGGAAAAGAACTAAGATAATCTTAAAAAAAAATAAATATAAAAAAATTAATACTAATTTAAATATGAGCTTCAAAAAGGCTGGACTGTCTAGACAAAAGATTGAGTATCTTAACGGAATTATTTTTAATAAAGATTTACAAGATATTTCTAAAAAAGAATTAAAAAAAATGTCTCCAGAAGAGTATTATGATTTTCTGATAAAGATAAAGGGTATAGGTCCTTGGTCTATTGAAATGTCACGAATTTTTTTTGTTGGAGATCCTGATGTATTTTCAATTCTTGATTTGGGTCTTAAAAACGCACATTTAAAAATGTTTACAATAGATTCTTATAATGAATCTTTTTACAGAGACTTTAGTCCCTATAGAAGTTATATGTGTTTATATATGTGGAGAGTTTTAGAAGATGAAAATGTAACTATATAAAGAAGTTATATTTCCTGTCCAAATTCAATATATCTTTCCATAGATGATGAGCTTTTTTCTGAAAGCATCCACAGATAATAATTAATAAGCTGATCTGGATTTTTAATAGTGGATGGATCTTCAGCAGGATAAGCCAAAGCTCTCATATTTGTTTGAGTGGCCTTTGGATCAAAGTTAAATATTTTTATATTTGATATAGACTCAAGCTCATCATTTAATATATTAGATAAAGCATTTACTCCAGCTTTTGAAACTGAATATGCTCCCCAAAATGCCTTTCCCTTTTTTCCTACACTTGAAGTTGTAAAGATTATTCTCGGTGTTATTGATGATTTCATCAGAGGGATTAAATATTTTGAAAGTATAAATGCACTTGTTAGATTTACACTCATTACTTTATTCCATGTTTGTAAATCAAAACTTTCAATGTCTGACATTTTTTCAAGAATTGCAGCATTGTGAATTACTGAATCTAAATTTTGGTAGTTTTTTGAAATGATATTTGCAATCTCTTGAGATTTTTTGTCATCAAGATCTTCTAAATCACATTTTAAAATACAAGGATCTGTTTTATATTTTTCTTTTAAAGAATCATAGATAGCATCCAAAGCATTTTCATTTCTTGAAAGCATTATCACATTTGCACCATACTTACTAAGATTTTCAGACAGGCTTTTACCGATGCCATTAGATGCTCCAGTTATCAATATATTTTTATTTTTAAGCAAATTAAGATCAAAATTCATATCCATTATCAATCAATAAAAGAAATTATTTCAGAAGCACTATTCACATAAGGACATCCAACAGTACTAATAATATTTTGGTCAAGCGAATATCCATAAAGACATCCTATGACTCTTGTTTCTGCAGAAATTCCTGCTTTTAGATCATTTAGATGATCGCCAAGATAAATGGTTTCAGCAGCTTTGATATTAAGTTTTTTACAGGCAAGAATAATACCCTCTGGGTCTGGCTTAGATACACTCACATGATCCGGGCATATCAAAATTTTAATATTTTTTAGCTCTGAAAAAGATTCTACTATTGGCTCAGCGTATTCATGAAATTTATTAGTAACAATCCCATACATTATTGAATTATTATCTAAAAACTCAATCACATCATCCATCCCATCAAAAAGCTTAGAATTTTTTATAAGGTTTAATTTATATTCTGATAAGAATTCATTTTTGTACACCTCAAAATTTTTATGGTCATAATCAATTTGAAAGAAAAACTTTATCATCTTAGATGAGCCTTCGGATATATGTGGCCTGATTTGTGCTAAACCTATTTTTTCTTTCCCATGCTTGGCAAGTACATTATTCAAAGATATTAAAAAATCTGGCGCCGTATCTATTAGAGTTCCGTCAAGATCAAACAAAACAAGCTTTGTTTTATAACTTTCTAGCATACATCATGTAGTTAACACCAAGATCATTATTTAGATTCGCCCTGTGCGTTATAGGATTATAGAACATACCTTTCGTCTCAATAAGCTCAGCATTAGCCTCTCTAACAAAATGAGCTAAACTTGATGGCTTTATAAATTTTTCAAACTCATGAGTTCCTTTAGGAAGAAGATTAAAAATATACTCAGCTCCAACTATCGCAGTTATCCACGATCTAGGATTTTTATTTATTGTTGAGAGAAATAATAATCCTCCTGGTTTAAGAAGATCAACACATGTCTTGACCAGAGATTTTGGATCTGGAACATGCTCTAGTACTTCAAGGCACGCAACAATATCAAAAGATTCACCTCTTTCTTTATGCAATTCTTCTGCTGTTTGTTCAAAATAGTCTATATTTTTATTACAATTTTTTGAATGAATTTTTGCAACCTCTATTCCAGGCCCAGCGGCATCAATTCCAGTAACATGCGCACCAAAATCATATATTGCTTCTGATAAAATTCCGCCACCACAACCAACATCTAAGAATTTCTTATCTGTTAATTCTATTTTTTCTTTTATGTAATTAGCTCTAAGGGGATTGATAATATGAAGAGGCTTAAAATCACCATCCTTGTTCCACCATTCATTTGCAATATCTGAAAATTTTTTTATTTCTTGTTCATCAACGTTTGACATCTGCATATTCTAACTCTTATAAATTTATTTAAGAACAATTAAGAATGCTATGTTTTGTAGTTAAGCTACAAATATCATCATTAAATCAGACATTAAATTAAGTATTTTTAATTTAATTGACACAACATAACTGTTAATATTAACTTCACTACATAAATTTAAAACACTTACTTTGATTATATCCGCTCTAAAGTCTTCCATTGCTTCTGATGAAAGATCTCCAATCCATATTGATACTATCAAGACTTTGGTCGAACTAGGTGTTGAGGTCTGGTTTGAAGAAGATATTGGAGATGGAATTAACGTCAAGAATCAAACATTTGTAGAAGCTGGGCTAAAAAAACATAGCAGAGAAGATTGTCTTAAAAATGGGAACCTAATAATTACTAATCAAGCCTTGAACAATGATGATTTAGAATTTGTTAAATCAAATACAACTATACTTGGTATGGTTAACCCATTTAGTAATCAAGATCTAATTAATAAGTGTTCTAGTGCAAAAATTAATCTAGTAAGTATGGAATTCATACCTAGAATAACCAGAGCTCAAAAGATGGATGTCTTAAGTTCACAAGCAAACTTAGCAGGATATGTAGCAGTTATTGAGTCTGCAAAACATTTGTCAACTGCATTGCCAATGATGATGACTGCAGCAGGTACCTTAAAACCGGCAAAGGTTTTTGTTATTGGGGTTGGTGTGGCAGGACTTCAAGCAATAGCAACTGCTAAGAGATTAGGAGCAAGAGTAGAAGCATTTGATACTCGAGATGTTGTTGAAGAGCAAGTTAACTCTCTTGGAGCGAAGTTTGTCAAAATAGATCTTGGTGAAACAGGAGAAACAGATCAAGGATATGCTAAAGAATTGACTGAAGAGCAAATTAATAAACAAAAAGAGCTGCAATCAAAAGTTTGTGAAAGATCTGATATTGTTATCACAACAGCTCAGCTTTTTGGAAGACCAGCACCTATGTTAATTGACAATAGCACAATAGATAAAATGATGTCTGGCAGTGTAATTTTTGATATGGCAGTTGAATCAGGAGGAAATGTTGAGGGTTCAGAAGTCGACAAAGTTGTTGATAGAAATGGCGTTAAAATAATTGGTATATCAAACCTAGCCTCTAAAGTTTCAAGCCATGCATCTTTAGCACTATCTAATAATTATAATAATTGGATCATAGATTTTTTTGATAGTGAAACATCTTCGATAAATTTTGATTTTGAAGATGAAATTATTCAAAGTAGCGTCCTTGTATACGATGGAAAAATAAAAAATGAGAGGTTTCAATAATGGAAATTTATGTCCTTTTAGGATTTGTTTTAATTCTGTCAATATACTTAGGCTTAGAACTTATCTCAAAAGTTCCTAGCACTCTTCACACTCCTTTAATGTCTGGAGCTAATGCTATTTCTGGAATAGCTTTAGTTGGAGCATTAGTACTAAATTCCGATACTCATTTGCAGGAAATTTTGGCCTTATTAGCGATAACATTTGCATCCATCAATGTTTTTGGTGGATATTTAGTTACCAATAGAATGTTAAAAATGTTTAAGAAAAAATAACTATGAACTTTATTGAAAACATTTCTGCATTTCAAAATATTATATATATTGTTTCGTCAATTCTATTTATCACCGGAATTAAAATGTTGGGTAAAGAAGATACAGCTGTGAAAGGCAATTTTTTATCAGCATTGGCAATGTTCACCGCAGTTGCGATCACTTTAATAGATATTGTCAATCCATTGCTAGTTATTATTGGTATTTCAATAGGAGCTGTTATTGGTTCATTAATTGCGTTAAAAGTAAAAATGACTTCAATTCCAGAGATGGTTGCATTATTTAATGGTTTTGGAGGTCTGGCTACATTTTTTATTGCTTGGTCTGAATTTTATTCTATTCCAGACAATACCTTTCAATATGTTCTTGTAATGATAACAACCTATATTGGAGGAGTAACATTTTCTGGGAGCATAATTGCATATGGGAAATTATCAGAAAAGCTCAAGATTCAAAAAACATCATTGATTACTAAATTTTTGACTACAATTTTTTATGTATCGCTAATCTATTTGTTATATGCAGTTTTTATCTCAAAAATATTTGTTCCAAGTTTTGATTTTTATACTATCTTATTGATCTTAACTTTACTTGGTGGCATTGGTTTTGTGATACCAATTGGTGGTGGAGATATGCCTGTAGTGATCTCATTACTCAATTCCTTTTCAGGAATTGCAGCCGCCTTTGCAGGATTGCTGTTACTTAATAATGTCTTGATTGTTGCCGGATCTCTTGTTGGCGCTAGTGGCTTGATTCTAACAATCATTATGGCTAAAGCTATGAATAGATCAATAGGGAATATATTATTTGTTGGTTATGCCTCATCATCGTCAGGAACTAAGTCTGAAGAAACTGGAGAAGTAAAACCAATAAGTGTTTCAGATGCATATTTGATTCTTGAGAATTCAAGTTCTGTTTTAATTATTCCAGGGTATGGGATGGCAGTTGCGCAAGCTCAACATGTTGTCAGAGAATTAGGAGAGCTTCTTGAAGCAAATGGTACAGAGGTAAAATATGGTATACATCCTGTAGCTGGAAGAATGCCTGGTCATATGAATGTTTTATTGGCTGAGGCAAATGTCCCATATGATGTGCTTGTTGAACCAGATGATGTTAACCCCACAATGGACACAGTAGATGTTGCTGTTGTAATAGGTGCAAATGATGTTGTTAATCCCTCAGCTACAGAAGAACCAGGTAGTCCAATCTACGGAATGCCAATAATTGAAGTACATAATGCAAGGACAGTTTTTGTTCTAAAAAGATCAATGTCCTCTGGTTTCGCGGGAGTGCAAAATCCTCTCTTTTTCAAAGAAAATACAAGAATGCTTTTTGGTGACGCAAAAGATTCTATAGGCGGTCTCGTCTCAGAATTTAAAGATTAATTCATCATATAAATATGCTAAAATATGTACTTATTTTGGTGCATATATTCATGAAAAAATTAGGGGTCAAATAAGCAAAAAATGAGTGATTTTGCAAAAGAAATTATATCCGTAAATATAGAGGATGAGTTAAAACAGTCTTATCTTAGCTATGCTCTAAGTGTGATTCATGGAAGAGCGCTTCCAGATATCAGGGATGGATTAAAACCAGTTCACAGGCGAATTCTTTATGCCATGTATGATCTAAATAATTATTACAACAAACCATATAAAAAATCTGCAAGAGTGGTGGGAGATGTTATTGGTAAATATCATCCTCATGGCGACTCGGCTGTCTACGATGCGATGGTTAGAATGGCGCAAGATTTTTCTATGAGGTATCCAATTGTAGAAGGTCAGGGTAATTTTGGTTCAATTGATGGAGATCCTCCAGCTGCCATGAGATATACAGAAGTTAGAATGGCAAAAATCACTGATCAAATGCTAGGCGATATAGAAAAAGAAACAGTTTCGTACTCACCTAATTATGATGGCAGTGAAAATATACCTGATGTTCTTCCAACTAAAATACCTAATTTACTAGTAAATGGTTCTTCAGGAATTGCTGTTGGTATGGCAACAAATATTCCTCCTCATAATTTAACTGAAGTTCTTAGCGGATGCATTAATTTGATTAATAATCCAAAAATATCTATTGATGAATTAATAAAAGATATTTCGGGTCCAGATTTCCCCACAGGGGGAACCATTGATGGAAAAGCTGGTATATATGAAGCATATAAAACAGGCAGAGGAATTATTCACATTCGGTCAAATACTTCAATTGAAGAAGATAAATCAGGCAAGCAGTCTTTAATTATTAATGAAATTCCATTCATGGTTAATAAAGCGAGAATGCTAGAGAAGATTGCAGAATTGGTTAAAGAAAAGAAAATAGAAGGCATAACTGAAATTCGAGATGAATCGGATAAAGATGGATTAAGAGTTGTAATTGAAGTAAGAAAAGGTGATTCTGTAGACGTATTAGAAAATAATTTATTTTCTCAAACTCAACTTGAACAATCATTTGGAATCAATTTCACAGTTCTTTCTGAGGGCCAACCAAAAGAAGTGAACCTTAAAGAAATGCTACAAGCATTTATTAAGCACAGAAAAGAAATTATTACAAAAAGAACAAAATTTGATCTCAAAAAGGCAAAAGATAGAGGGCATGTTGTTGAGGGTTTAATGGTTGCAATTGCAAACATTGATCAAATAATTGCAATTATTAAAAAATCTAAAGACCCTAAGATTGCTGCAGAAGCATTATGTAAAAAAACATGGATGTCAGGGCCTGTAGAAGCAATCCTTAAAAAAGTCGGAAGTGACGCTTGTAAGCCAAAAGGTTTAAGCAAGGATCTTGGAATAAAAGGCAAAAAATATAAATTATCTCAAGAACAAGCTAAAGCAATTCTTGAGTTAAGACTAGGAAGATTAACTGGTCTTGAGCAAGATAATCTGAGCAAAGAGTTTTCAGAAATTGTTGAAAGAATTTTGGGCCTGCAAAAAATCCTAGATGACAAGGAAACTTTAACAGATCTCATGATTGTTGAATTAGAGGACATTAAAAATAATTTTGGAGATGAAAGAAGAACACTGATCAATGACACAAGAAGAGGAATTACAAATGAAGACTTAATTCCAGAAGAAACGAGAGTCTTAACTGTATCAAGAAGTGGCTATGCAAAAACTCAGCCTCTAGATGAATACCGCGAACAAAGAAGAGGAGGTCAAGGTAAAGCAGCTGCTTCAGTTAAAGAAGAGGACTTAATACAAAACTTATATGTATTAAGCAGTCATGTACAAATTTTATGCTTCACAACAAAAGGAAAGGTTTTTTGGTTAAAGGTTTATGAAATACCTGTAGCATCAAGAACTTCAAAAGGAAGACCTTTGGTAAACATGCTTAATTTAGACGATGATGAGAGAGTGAGTGATATTCTTCCTGTTGAAGAGTTTTCTGAAGATAAATATATTTTTATGGCAACTAGAAAAGGTATTACCAAGAAAACAAACTTAAGCCTTTTTGCAAGAAAGTGGAAATCTGGTATCAAAGCAATAAACCTAGATGAAGATGATAGGTTGATTGGTACAGCCATTACAGATGGCACTAATGAGATACTTTTGGCATCATCTTCAGGAAAATTAATCAGATTTCAAGAATCAAAAGTAAGAGCAATGGGAAGGGCTGCTAGGGGCGTAAAAGGAATGAAATTAAAAAAAGATCAAAAACTAATTTCATTAAATGTTGCTGATCCATCTAAAACCGTTCTATGTGTATCTGAAAACGGATATGGTAAAAAAACACAATTAGATGATTTTCCAACTCATAATCGAGGCGGACAAGGGGTTATATCAATCAAAACTAGTGAAAGAAATGGAGCAATGGTTGCTGCTGCCTTAGTGGATGAGGCAGATGGAATTATGCTAATTAGCGATAAAGGTACAATGATTCGCACCAATGTGGCGCAAGTTCCAACTTTAAGTAGAAACACACAAGGAGTAAAAATTATTACTCCAAAAGAAGGTGAAAAATTAATTGAGTGTGTAAACATACCTCAAGAAGAAAACCCAGAAGATTAAATATGAGAAAATGGAATTTCTGTGCAGGACCTGCAGCAATTTCTGAAGATGTCCTCCAAGAAGTAAAATCTGAATTGTTAGAGTTTAATAACTCTGGAGCCTCTATCATGGAGATTAGCCATAGATCTGAGGTTTACTCATCTGTTGCCAGAGAAGCAAAGAGCGACTTAATAGAAATTTTAAGCATTCCAGATAATTATGAAGTTCTATTTCTTCAAGGTGGAGCTACTCATCAGTTTTCAATGGTTCCATATAATTTTGGACATAATACCAAAGAAGCTGATTATATTTTGTCTGGAACTTGGTCAAAAAAAGCTATAGCTGAAGCTTCTAAAATTATCAAAGTGAACACAATAGCAACATCAGAGGGTAAGAGTTTTAGTTATGCGCCTGATTATAAAGATTGGCCCATTTCTGATAATGCAGCCTATGTTCATTATTGCCCAAATGAAACAATTCAAGGTGTTGCTTATCATGAAATACCCAATATAAACAAACCCCTAATTGCAGATGCGTCATCAGTCATACTTAGTGAACCCTTAGATGTAAATAAATTTTCATTAATTTATGCTGGAGCACAAAAGAACATTGGACCAGCTGGACTTACTATTGTAATAATTGATAGAGACTTTATGGAGTACGGAAATCCAAACATCCCAAATATTTTAAAATATTCTGAACATTCATTATCAGAATCTATGCTGAATACTCCCCCTACTTTTGCATGGTATATGGCAGGAAAAGTATTCAAATGGATCAAAGATTCAGGAGGACTGGATTATTTTAAGACTCAAAATCATAAAAAAGCCTCAAAGCTATATGAATTTATTGATAATTCATCTTTTTATTCAAACAATGTCGACTCAGTTAATAGATCTATAATGAATGTACCATTTTTATTAGCAAATGATGACTTAGATAAAACTTTCTTATCTGAAGCAGAAGATAATGAATTGTTAAACTTAAAGGGTCATAGGTCAGTTGGAGGAATGAGAGCTAGCATATATAATGCTATGCCCTTAGAGGGAGTGGAGGAGTTAATAAAATTCATGGAGCACTTTGAATCTAGTTATGGCTAAAAAAGATGGCAAATAAAGATCTTAAAAGTCTTAGAAATAAAATTGATAAAATTGATCAAGATATTTATGCGCTTATTCAAAAAAGAGCTTCTCATGCAGTAGCAGTTGGTAAAATTAAGTCAAAAATAAGTCCTAAAGATTCATTTTATAAACCTGACAGAGAAACGAAAATCCTAAGAAATATTATTAAAGCTAATAAAAAAGGGTTACTACCTGACTCAAAAATTAGGATAATCTATAAGGAGCTTATTTCTGGATGTTTGTCGCTAGAGGAAGTTTTAAAAGTTGCTTACTTAGGTCCAGAAGGAACCCATTCCGAAGCCGCTGTTCATAATCAATTTGGCTCTCAGGTCATTAGAATACCAACTTCAACAATAGATGATGTTTTTTATCAAGTGATGAATGATGAAGTAAATATTGGAGTTGTTCCTGTAGAAAATTCATCTGAAGGGGTTATAAATACCACTTTAAACTGTTTAGCTGATAGCGAGGA
>OCZA010000247.1_pt1 | contig 19358 bp, 19 predicted proteins | sample 1539021 | NCBI WGS metagenome assembly OCZA01 (sample SAMEA2619376, study PRJEB22493) | marine metagenome | biome: marine biome (ENVO:00000447); feature: surface water layer (ENVO:00002042); material: "saline water (ENVO:00002010), including plankton (ENVO:xxxxxxxx)" | depth 5 m | reverse complement strand
TCAGCACTGTTAAGCGATTGTTCATTGGGAACAACTTTAATTTTTGCTAAGAGATCGCCGGCGACAACTTCATCACCTTCTTCAACAAAAATTTCATCAATAATTCCACTTATTTGAGGAACAATATTAACTTCGTCCTCAGGCACAACACTGCCTGTAGCAACAATTTTTTCTTCTATAGTTTGTTTAGACAAAGTTGTAGTTTCATAAGTAATAGCAGATCTACTATTGGTTTGAATGTAATAGGCCATTGAAAATAAAAATCCAAGTATTATCGCGGCTATTCCAAAATATTTTAAATATTTCATATTTATAAAATTAAATTATTATTCTTCTCTCAGCGCATCTATTGGCTTAATACTTACAGCTTTTTGTGCTGGTAACATTCCAATCAATGTGCCTAATATAATCATAAGAGCTAATGCTCCAAAAATAAACTTCAGAGGAACTGTTGGGTTTGTATAAGGAAAATCTGAAAGATCTTCTGTAGCAACATTAATTCCATAAAGAATCGCAGTTCCAAGTATTATCCCAATTATTCCAGACAGAATTGTTAAAAAAACAGATTCAGTAATTATTTGATTTCTTATTTGCCTTGGAGTTGCTCCTAAAGCTCTTCTAATTCCTATTTCTTTAGTTCTTTCTTTTACTGATATTAATAATATATTTCCAATACCAATGACTCCAGCAAGTATTGTAGCAATACCGACAATTAGTGAAAGAAAAGATAAGCCATCAACAAAATTAGCTGTATCCTTGAAAACCTTACCTAAATTAAATCCTCCTAATGCTTCATCATCTTTAGGATTTATGTCCTTTATGTCTTTTAATACAGCTTTAACTTCTTTTTCAACTTTCACAACATCTACATCATCATAAGCGGACATCATAAAAAACCCTACATCTTCTCCAGTGTTAAATAAGTCTTTAAATGTTATGAAAGGAATGTAAATATCTCCATCATCTCCAAAACCACCGCCTTGAACAAATTTATGAACTCCAATTACTTTAAAAGAAATATTATTTATCGCTATATATTCTCCAATTGGATCTTCATCTTCTTCAAACAATTCCTCAAGAGTTCTTTCTCCAATAACACAAACTTTTCTACTTTGATCCATATCACCCTGATTAATAAACCTTCCTCCATCAAAAACTTTAGTAGTTGCAATTTTTATATATTCTGGATACTCTCCGTATATAGCATATGTACCTGATTTAGAACCTCTAACTATATTTCCACCAGCTGATCCAAAAACACCTCTAACATTTCTAGGAGCTATAAACTCAATTTCAGGAACTCTTTTTTTAATTATTGCAACATCGCTCGTTTTTAATTGAATACCTCTTCTTGCTTTGTAGCCTGCATATGGAAGGGTGGTATATTGTCCCCATATAAATAAACTATTTGATGATATTGAGGCAAAAGCTTTTTCAAAACCATTATCAAGTCCTTTGGCTGCACCAGCTAATGTTATATAAATAAAAATACCCCATAAAACTCCAATCATAGTTATGATTGTTCTAGTTCTATTTTTTTGAATTGATCCAAAAATTTCTTGCCAAGTATCTATTGAAAATAATTCTTTCATTTATTTATCATTTAAAGCTACTATTGGTTTAATTTTCGAAGCTCTTCTAGCAGGAATATAGCCAGCAATTGCACCAAAAATAATTAACATTATTGTTGCCATTAAGGCTGTATTTAGATCAACATATGGGTCAGTTATATAAAAATCTTCTTTCAAAGTATTACCTAAAGAAGATAAAAAAACAACACCTACAAACAGTCCAAAGTATCCAGAAATAGTAGTAATAAAGATTGATTCTTGTAAAACCATCCATATAATTGATGATGGTGTTGCACCTACAGCTTTTCTAATCCCAAATTCTTTAGTTCTTTCTTTAATTACAAAAACCATGATATTAGATATTCCAATCACTCCAGCTAAAAGAGTCCCAATACCAACAAAAATTATAATGTAGTTTAATGCGCTAGAAAAATCTTGATTTTCTTTCATGTCTTTTGCAGCACTTCTTAATCTAACACCTCTTGGATCAGAAGGATCAATTTTCTTTTTATTTTTTAAAAAAGATTTTAATTTTCTTTCAAACTCAAGAGCTCCATCATAACCAATAGACGGTTTATAAGAAATTATAATTGAGCCAACTTTGTCCGTACTTTTAAGAATTTTTTGCATTGTAGTATATGCAGTATAAATAATTCTCTCTTCATTATCTCCACCATCATCTTGATATACACCAACAACTTTCCATGATCTTCCACCACCATTTATATATTTTCCAACCGCCTCTCCATCACCAAAAAGATCCTGTTTTACAAGCCTCCCTATAACTACGTTTTTTTCTTTATTTATAACATCTTTTTCATTGATGTATCTTCCAAACATAAGAACATTCATCTCATTTTGTTGATTCGAGGGCCCTACACCTCTAATAGTATAATTATTGGATTTTAATTTATAACCAACCTCACCACTAATTGTAATTCTTGGTGTTATACCTTCTATGAAAAAATCAAATTTATTAGAGATTTCTTGTAGGTCATCGTTATCTAATTCAATAAGCCTATTTGATTCATAACCAGCAAAGGGTTTAGATGTTCTTCCTCCATTTACATAAATGTTGTTGAATTTAGTATCAGTAAAGTATTCATTAAAAGTGTTTTCAAGTCCATTGCCCAGTCCGAATAATACAATGAAAATAAGTATGCCTAGAGCTACAGTAAATCCTGCTAAAAAAGTTCTTAATTTATTACTTTTTATAGTTTCAAAGATCTCAAACCACCTGTCTCTATTAAACATTCTAAAGAGCTTTTTTTTGATTAATTTTTTTATCCTCTACAATTACGCCATCTTTAAGCCTAACAACTCTTTTACACATTTGGGCAATATCTTCTTCATGAGTTACTACTAATATTGTTTTTCCAGATTTGTTAATTTTTTGAATTAAGTCCATAACTTCTTTAGATGTTTTGGAGTCTAATGCACCCGTAGGCTCATCTGCTAAAAGCACCTTAGGTTCAGATACCATAGCTCTCGCAATTGCAACTCTTTGTTTTTGACCACCAGACAATTCATTTGGCATATGTGTAGCCCAATTTTTTAATCCAACATCATCAAGATATTTCATTGCCTTTTCTTCTCTCTTTTTTCTACCAATTCCTTGATAGTATAAAGGTAAAATCACATTTTCATGAGCAGATTTATAGTTAATTAAATTAAATGATTGAAAAACAAATCCTAAAAACTTATTTCTGTAATTAGCTGCTTTAGTTTCATTTAAGTTTTTTATTAAAACATCATCCAGCTTATAGGAACCTTTATCATGATTATCTAACATTCCAATAATATTAAGTAATGTTGATTTTCCAGAACCTGATGATCCCATAATCGCTACTAATTCACCTTCTTTAACTTCAAAATCAATTCCTTTAAGCACGTGGAGAGAATTGCTCCCCATTTGATATGATTTATGTAAGCCTTTAATGCTAATCATATAATTCTTTATAAAATTTTGATAGTGTTGTATATATGTAAGGATATAAAAAAATGAATCCAATAAAAAGAGTAAGAATACTTAAAATAACCCATCCAATAAAACTTAATTGAAGTAGAAATAATTTAGTTTTTTTACCATTCATTAAGTTCCAGCTTGTTTTTAAAGCCTCAATTCCAGATTTTGTTTTATCATCTGCAATTAGAAAAAATACTTGAGATAATCCAAGACTAACTATAATCAAAGGAATAAAAATTAATATAATGGCTGCAACAATAATTGTTCCTGTTCCTGACTGAAAAATGGGAGAAGAATTTTCATTTAAAAGGGATGGATCAATTTGATAAGTTGCTCCTAAACTAGGAGTATCAGGAACTGCTGCTAGAAATAAATTAAAAATATTATTTAGATCTCCAACAAAAAGAGATACCCAAATGCTACCAAAAATTAGAATGATTGGAACAATAATTATAATAATTAAAACGTAAGTGGATAATGATACAAGAAATTTATCTTTTGATTTAAAAGCAATAAATAAATCTTCTATGTCTACGTTGTCAGATTTAGAAAGTTTTAAAAAGAAATGTGCAAGACCAACCGATAAAGCACCAGTAAGAATCAATTGAGCCAAACTTCCAATTAATGGGATTAAACTTAATGCCATACTAATTGCAAAAAAAACTAGAATCGCACCTATTGAAATACCCCATTTTTCATTTAAGCTTGAAAGTGCATCATTTTTTAATTCAGAAATAGATTTCATAACATTTTTTTTAAGTAATGCGAAAATAATCAATTCGTTTCATACCCATATTATAAAATACAGGAAATAAATAGAGGTAATTTAAAAATATCCTCAACTTTACATTTAAGAATTTTTGCAATTTTTAATGCAAGAAGTGTTGAAGGGATATAAATACCATTTTCAATTGCATTAATACTTTTTCTTGAAACCTCAGCATTATCTGATAGTTCTTGTTGAGTCAATCCAGCAGATTTTCTAATTTCCTCTAAATTATTATTAAGATTTTTATGATTTCTGCCCAAGATTATCTTTTTTCATATTCATCTACAGCATCTGTAAGCTCTTTTCCAGTATTGGGATATAAGTAGCCAGCCATAAAAGTTCCTAAACCAATTAAGCCTACCAAGGCACCTACACCTTTAAGAATATTTCCAATCGCAAAAACTCCTAAGAAATAAAGACCAATACCAACAAAAGTCGTGATAAGCCCATTTCTACGATAGTCTATAGGTTCTTTTTTTCTTTCATCAAATATTGTTAAAAGTTCATTCAATTTTTCTTTATCATCAATATTTTTTGATATTTCCAGCACTGTTGCTCTTTTATTTTTTGCATCAAAGTAAAGCCAAACAAATACAGATAGTGGAATAATTATACCTGTTAACATTCCAAATATTGGAATTAATTCAATTATTCCTGGACCTGTATGATATCCAATATCAATTTTATATTCAATCATGTTTTTATGTTAATTTAAAATGTAACGCAAACTTATCATAATTTATAATGATACGCAAACGTTACATTATGTTTTTTGAAAATCAATTAATTTTAATTAATTCATCAAAAAAATTTCTATCATTTGATAGTCGAGGAATTTTATTTTGACCACCTACTTTCTTTTTGCTCTTGAGCCAGTCATAAAATAAATTTTTTCTTGCAATATTTAAGTTTGGTTTATCTAAAGTTATATTTTTAAATCTCTTTGCCTTATAGTCTGTATTGTTATCTTGAATACTTAAATCCAAATCTGACATAAAATCATTAATGTTTTTTGGCTCCTTAGAAAATTCAATTATCCAATCATGGCTACCCTTTTTCCCTGACTTCATAAACTTTGGTGCAACAGTATAGTCAGTAATTTTACAATTATGTTTACTAAGTACTTTTTCTAATGCTTTTTCAACATTATCAATAATAACCTCCTCACCAAATGCATTTATAAAATGTTTAGTTCTTCCTGAAATGATTATTCTAAATGGATTAAGTGAAGTAAACATTACAGTATCACCAATTTTGTATCTCCACAGTCCAGAGTTAGTAGTGATTAACATCGCGTAATTAACTCCTTTCTTCACTTGAGTTAAATCAATAATTTTTTCATCATTATTTGATTCTGAAATTTCAATGAATTCATAAAAAACTCCATAATCTAGCATCAAAAGTAAATCTATACCATCATTTAAATCTTGAATTCCAAAAAACCCTTCACTAGCATTATAAACTTCATAATATTTAAAATTTTTATTAGAAATTATGTTATTGAATTCATTTTTGTAAGGTTTAAAACTTACTCCTCCATGAAAAAAAACCTCTAGGTTTTTCCAAATTTCATCTATGTAGTTTTTGCCGGTAGTCTCTAATAATTTATTCATTAGTGTTAACATCCAGGATGGAACCCCAGACAAACTTCTAACATCCTGTTGCAAAGTGCCTTTTATGATTGCATCAATTTTTTCATCCCATTTGTCCAGGAGTGAAATTTCATTGCTAGGAGTGCTAATTAATTCTGCCCATATTGGTAAATTATCAATTAGAATGGCAGATAAATCCCCAAAATAATGATTATTATTTTCATAAATTTTTCTGCTTCCTCCAAGCCTTAATGATTTACCTAAAAACATTTTAGAACTTTCATTGTTATTTAAATAAAAACATAACATATCCTTTCCTCCTTTAAAATGACAACCATCCAAAGATGAATTACTAACAGGAATAAATTTGCTTTTAGAATTAGTTGTTCCACTTGATTGAGCAAACCATTTAATTTTTTCAGGCCAAAAAATATTTTGTTCTCCCTTTATGGTTCGATTAATTGTTGGAAAAAATTCTTCATAAGTAAAGCTTGGAACTCTTTCTTTAAAAGTTTGATAATTGTCAATTGATGAAAACTCATATTTTTTACCAAATTCAGTATTCTTAGCAAAACTTATTAAGTTTTTTAATTGATCATTTTGAACATCGATTGGATATTTAATAAACAACTCTATTTCATGTATTCTTTTTTTCAACATCCATGACGCAACAGTATTAATAAAGGAAAATGGCATTATATTTATATAATTAATTGTAAAAGTACTATAAATATGTTCAATGGTGTTTTAAAAAAAATGATCACAGAGTTCAATAATCCAATTAATTATTTTTTGGATATGGGTAGTGATTTTATTGTTTTTGACTCACTTTTAAATAAAAATATTACAATCAAGTTTGAAGGCTATAGTTGTTTAAGTTGTAATTCTACACAAGAAATTTATAGACAAGGATACTGCAAACGTTGTTTTTTTGATTTACCCAGTACTGCAGATTGGGTAATAAAACCTGAATTAAGTAAAGCTCATTTAGGTATTCAAGAAAGAGATATTGAATATGAAAAAAAAGTTCAACTTCAACCACACATTTTATATTTAGCTTTTACAAGTGATATTAAAATTGGTGTAACAAGAAAATCTCAAACCCCAACCAGATGGATTGATCAGGGAGCAATTAAGGCGATAGAAATTTTAGAGGTTCCTAATAGATATTTAGCAGGGATTAGCGAAGTCAAGCTTAAAGAATATTATAAGGATAAAACCAACTGGAGAGAAATGCTCAAAAATAATAAGACTGATATTGACTTGGAGAATGAACGCTTAGAATGTTTGAAAAATCTTCCTAACGAAGTTTTAAAATATATATCTAAAGAAAAAAAAGAGATAGAAATTAAATATCCAATATCAAAATCTCCTTTAAAACCCAGTAGCTTAAATATTGTTAAAACTGAAAAATATTCTGGTAAAATTATTGGTATAAAGGGACAGTATTTAATCTTTGAAGATGATACAGTTTTTAATATAAGATCGAACGAAGGTGTGGTTGTGAATATTAGTTTAGATTAAATATTTATTTCTTCATTGACCTCTAAATTAAATTTCTTTCTAAAAAAATAAACTCCTAAGTATAATAAAGGTGTATCAACTAAAGCTACAAGTACTTTAAAAATAAATCCAGAAAGAAGTAATCCTTCAAACATATCCCATGGGAGTGCACCAAATGAGCAAAGAAGAAAAATAACAGTAAAGGTGTCAATAAATTGAGATGTAAAAGTTGAAAAATTATTTCTTAGCCATAACATTCTTCCTTTAGTTTTCTTTTTCCAAAAATGATAAATTCTTATATCAATAAACTGTGCAAATAAGTATGCCAACATTGATGACAAAACAGCAAGACCAGAGAGATAAAACACACTAGTAAATGTTTCATTATCAACTGGGGAAACATCAATAGCAGGAACTTCATTAGCAATATAAATTATAGATAATGAAAAAAATGATGCAAATATTCCAGCAATAACAATTTCGTTAGCTCTTTTTTTTCCATAGATTTCTGATATTAAATCAGTAACTAAAAAGGTGATTGGATATGGAAGGATACCAACAGATAGTTCAAATAATTTTAATCCAAAAATTTCTAAATCAAATGGATACCAAAAGAAAAATTTTTGAAAAATTAAATTTGATACTACAAGGGAAGTTATAAAAATTGCACCTAGATATAAGTAAATTTTTTTAGCAAGTTCAAGTTTCTTAGAGTCAGTGTAATCCATTATTTTTACTTATTTAAAATTAAAAAAAGCTTTTATATTTTGAATGAATCTGTTGTATATTTTTCTATTGGCTCAAACTTAGGAGATAGATATTATAATATTTCAAAGTGTATTTCTTTAATTGAAAAAAAAATTGGAAATGTTATTTCTATTTCAAGTCTATACAAAAATTTAGCACAGGGATTTGTTGGTGATTACTTTTATAATTGTTGTATAAAAGTCAAGTCTTATAATAGCCCTTTAAAAATATTAAATTTTATTTCAAGTATTGAATCTGAAATGGGTAGAGAAAATAGAAATTCAGAGGAATATCAATCTAGAATAATTGATATTGATATTATTCTATTTGATGATTTAATATTTGAGGATCAAAACTTAAAAATTCCACATCCTCGATTCCATGAAAGAAACTTTGTTCTTTTACCTCTTCTTGAAATTAATAATGAATTAATTGATCCAAAGTCAAAAGTTAAGATTAAGAGTTATTTAATGAAAATTAAATCTGATGATTCAATTGAAAAAATAAGTTTTAATTATTTAAAAGCTTAAAGAAACTCCAAATTACTATTCCAGCTGCTATAGAAACATTTAAAGAATGTTTAGTGCCATATTGATTTATTTCTAAAACTTCATCACAATTATTAACTATATTTTGATTTACACCATTTATTTCATTTCCAAAAATTAGTGCATGTTTAATTACTGGGTTTTCAATGGATAAATCTGAAAGACTTTTTGATCCTTCAGCTTGTTCAATAGCCCATAACTTTACATTAGAAGATTTAAGTTTTGAAATTAGATCATCAATTTTTTCATAGTATTCCCAATCAACACTCTCTGTAGCTCCAATTGCAGTTTTTGTTATTTTTCTATTTGGTGGTTTAGCTGTTATGCCACACAAGTAAATTTTTTCTATTTTAAATGCATCGCAGGTTCTAAAAATTGATCCAATATTATTCAAACTTCTAATGTCATCCAAAATGATGATTAGTGGAGTTTTTTTAATAGATTTAAAAGTTGAAACATCAATTCTGTTTAGTTCAGAGTTTTTTAATTTTCTCATATTTTCAGAATTAGATTATAAACATATAAATATTATTGCAATTGACTAAAGATATTAAAAAAGAAACCCCTTTAATGAAACAATATCGTGATATTAAATCTAAATATCCTGATTCAATTCTTTTATTTAGGGTTGGAGACTTTTATGAAACTTTTCATGAAGATGCAGTAATAAGCTCTAAAGTTTTAGGTATCATTCTAACTAAGAGGGGTGCGGGTTCAAACTCTGAAACAAAACTTGCAGGCTTTCCTTATCATTCTTTAGATACTTATCTACATAAATTAGTAAAAGCAGGATATCGAGTAGCAATTTGTGAACAATTAGAAAACCCTAAATTGACTAAAAAAATTGTAAAGCGTGGAGTTACAGATCTTATAACACCAGGAGTGTCACTTAATGATGAAATTTTAACTCAAAAAACTAATAATTTTCTTTGTGCTATCAATATTAATAAATCTAATTATGGAGTTTCCTTTTTAGATGTTTCAACTGGGGAGTTTTTATTAAGTGAGGGTGATGAGGATTACATATTGAATTTAATTCAAAATTTTAATCCAAAGGAAATTTTAATTTCAAAGGAGGATTCCCTATTACTTAAAAATAAAAACATTAATCATGATTATTTTTTCTTTGTTGAGGATTGGTTTATAAATTTTGACACTTCATTAAAAAAAATAAAAAATCATTTTAAAGTAAATTCTACAAAGGGTTTTGGTATATCAAAAGATAATCAAGGTGTAATATCAGCTTCAATGATTTTACACTATTTAGAAGAATCTCATAAAAAAGACTTAAGTCATATTAAAAAAATAAGCCCCATAAATCAGAAATCTTGTTTGGTTATGGACAGATTTACTATTTCTAATCTGGAAATTTTAAATAGTAAATTTTCTGGTGGCAAAAGCCTAATAGACATTGTTGATAAGACAATTACTCCAATGGGTGCAAGGCTATTAAGAAGATGGCTTTGTTTCCCAAGTATTGATGTTAAAGAAATAAATAAAAGATATGATATTGTTGAAGAGTTTATGAAATCATTTATTAATGATGGAGAATTTATAAATGATTTTAGTTTAATAATTGATCTGGAAAGAATTGTTTCTAAAATAGCTAACTCAAGGGTTAATCCAAGAGAGCTAATAAACCTTAAGATTTCTTTAGAAAAAATAAAATCAATTAAAAAAAGGATAAGCAAATCAAAAAATAATTTTTTAAATAAAATATCAACTGAAATAATAAATAATGATTCATTAATTAAAGTTTTATCAAAATTTTTAAATGATGAAGTTCCTGTTAATATTTCAAAAGGAGGAGTTATAAGAACTGGAGTTAATAAAGATTTAGATAAATACAGAGAATTACTAAATAATGGAAAATCTCACTTAAATAATATTTTAAATAGGGAAATTAATAATACTCAAATTCCATCCTTAAAAATTAATTTTAATAACGTATTTGGATATTATTTAGAAGTTAGAAATGTTCATAAAGACAAAGTTCCAGAAAGCTGGATTAGAAAACAAACCTTAGTTAATGCTGAAAGATATATTACGGACGAGTTAAAAGAATATGAATCAAAAATTTTAAATGCAGAAGAAAATATAATTCAATTAGAGAATAAAACATTCTTAAAATTAATCAATAAATTAATTCCTGATATTTCAAAAATTCAAAAAAATGCTGCATTAATTGCATATTTAGATTGTTTACTGTCATTTTCTGAAATAGCAAAAATTAATAATTATAATAAACCTATAATTAACAATACTGATGATTTTGAGGTTTATGATTCTCGTCATCCAGTAATTGAACATTCCCTTGAAGAAACAAAATCTTATATTCCAAATGATATAAAATTAGATAGAGAAAAACAACAAATATTGATGATAACTGGACCAAACATGTCTGGTAAATCAGCCATTCTTAGACAAACAGCACTTATTACAATTTTAGCTCAAGTTGGATCTTTTGTGCCAGCATCAAAATTAAAAATGGGATATATTGATAAAATTTTTACCAGAGTAGGTGCGAGTGATAATATCTCACAAGGTGAATCTACTTTTATGGTAGAGATGTTAGAAGCTGCATCGATTGTAAATAATATTAGTGAAAGGAGTTTAATTTTATTGGATGAAATTGGTCGTGGAACTAGTACCTATGATGGTATTTCTATTGCCTGGGGAATTACGCAATTCCTACATGAAAATATTAATAAACCAAAAACATTATTTGCTACCCACTATCATGAACTTAATATGATGAGCGAGTCTTTTAAAAGAATTAAAAATTATAATGTTCAGGTTAAAGAAACAAATTCAGATGTTATTTTTCTAAGAAAATTAGTACCTGGTGGAAGTGCTCACAGCTTTGGAATTCACGTAGCGAAAATGGCTGGAATGCCAGAAAAAATAATCAATATTTCAAAAAATGTACTTAAAAAACTAGAAAAATCTCATAAAAATTCTAGTCAAATTGAAATTGAAAATGAGTCGGAAATGCAATTAAGTTTTTTTAGTTTAGATGATAGAAATTTTAAAGATTTTAAAAAACAATTAGAATCTTTAGACACTGATAACATAACGCCTGTTGAAGCTTTGGTAAAATTGAGTGAATTAAAGAAAAAAATAACTAATGATGATTAAAAGTCTTTTAAATTTTTGTTTTACATTTACAATCCAATTTTGCGAAAGTAGCTCAGGGGTAGAGCATCACCTTGCCAAGGTGAGGGTCGCGGGTTCAAATCCCGTCTTTCGCTCCATTGCTCGGGTGGTGGAATTGGTAGACACGTTGGACTTAAAATCCAATGAGCAGTAATGTTCGTGCGGGTTCAAGTCCCGCTCCGAGTACAAAAGGGATAATCCATAATGGGTTTTCCCTTTTTTTTTGGATTAATGCCTTAATTTTTTATAATAAACCTGATTTTCAATAGACTTCCAAAGAAGAAGAGAGGCAATACTTCTGTAGGGTTTCCACATTAATGTCAATTTTTTTATTTCGATCGTATTTTGAATTCCGTAGTTCTTTTTTACACTATTTATTAAAGCAATATCACCAAAAGAAAATATATCAGGTCTATGAAAAATGAATAATAAAAACATTTCTGCCGTCCAAGGACCAATTCCTTTTATTGAACATAGTTTTTTTGTAATCCCTTCATCATTTAATTTATTGAATTCAATTTTTTCTTCTTCAAAGAATCTTAATATATTTTTTATGTAAGATACTTTTCTGTAGGACAAACCAATAGATTTAATAGTATCATTATCAAGTTTAATTATTTCTTTATTAGAAAAAGATTTTATAAGATTAGCAAACTTTTTTTTAATTGTTATAGCTGCCTTAAAACTAATTTGTTGTTCAATAATTAAGTTACATAAGGCAATTGCAAAATTATCATCATACCTGTCAAGAGCATCAATTTCATCACCAAAATTTTTTATAAAAAAATTCATGATTGGATCACTGCTTAAGTAATTAAACCCTTGTTTGATCGTATTCTTATCGTTAAGGAGCATTAAAAAATAATGGTCTAATTGTAGAACTTTCTATTCCAAATATATTCATTGAAGTTTTTGCCAAGAGAAAAACCATAATAAATAAAAACTGCAATTACTGATTTTAAAACAAAAAGAAAAGTTATAAGAAACTCTATACCAGGATTGTCTTTGTAAAAAAACAAACCATCTGGAATTACAGCAGTTAAGAAAAGTGATAAAAAGCATATAAATACCATTATATTATATAAATTTTTGAAAGGCCACATTAGCAGCTTCCTAAAATAACTCATGTCATTTCCCCATTTATGTATTAAATAGTAGTAATTATTTCCTAGACTTACAAACATTAGCGGATCATCGTAGTTTTCTAATTCAAATAGCTTCGAAGGCGCCATCATCATTATTTTAATATCTAAATTAGGATTATTGATTTTAAAATCTTTTAATTTATCATATGCTTCCTGAGGAACTTTGCCTTTGAAATAATCAAAATCTAAAAATCTAAGCCTGTAATCTATACATATCTTTTTTATATCGTCTAAATAAAATAAACGATTTGATTCAATTTTTCTTGGATCAAAATCAAGATTGATTTTAAAATTTGATTTTCTTTTTGATCTAATTAATTCTCTGTGAAGATCGGTTTTGGGCATTGTCAATTCCATTTTCAAAAATAAACAATTATTGTGCCAAATAGAATAACAATAATCAAATAATTTTAGAACAAGATTTCAAAAAATCTTTTTTTATATCAACTCCAATCCCATTAGCAGTTGGAAGTATAAGTTCCCAGTCATTTTTATATTCAACTCCTCCAATTATTGGATTTATCTTATGAAAAAGTGGGCTATCACAATCAAAGTATTTTATAAAATTTGAAGTATGTCCTAAATGACAATTTACAGTAAAGATTATTCTACTTTCAATAAATCCTCCAACTTGCATTGGAATATTATTTTTTTCTGCAATTTCAATTATTTTAGTTGATTCATATATTCCTCCTTGTTTTCCAATTTTTAAATTAAACATATCACAATGATTTCCATGAACCATCATTTTTGCATCATTTAAAGTAAATAAACTTTCATCTGCCATTATTTTGATTGGACTGGCTTCTTTTACTTCATTTAATCTATATGAGAACTCTCTATTTATTGGCGCTTCACAGTATTGAATTTCATATTTATTAATTTTTTTAAGTGTTTCAATTGCTTCTTCAATTGTCCAACCTTGATTAGCATCAATTCTGATTTTAATATTGCTTCCAACACATTCTCTAATTAATCTAATTCTTTCAATATCCTTTTTTCCATCATCTCCTAATTTTACTTTTATAATTTTAAATCCTCTTTCAACTATTGACCTAGCTTGTTTAACCATTTTATCAATGTCATTAAGACTTACGGTATAATCTGTATAAATTTTTTTTTTCAATTCACCCCCTAAATATTTATATAAAGGAATTTTTTTAGATTTAGATGCAAGATCATAACATGCAACATCAATTGCGGATTTTATACTATGATTACCATAAATTATACTATCAAGTTTTTGTTGTATTAATTCATGAGAAAAGCATGAAATTCCAATTATTGAATCAGTTAATTTTTTAGAGATAGCTAAACAAGTCTCTACTGTTTCTCCATTAATAAAATAAGCAGGTGAACATTCTCCCCACCCAAACTCTCCATCTTCAGAAAATACCTTTAAAAAAATATGATCTGAATAATTAATTACGCCTAATGAAGTAATAAATGGCTTTTTAAGTTCTAATTTCGCTACGTACAGTTCAAACGAATCAATTTTCATTAACTTTTAAGTTATGAATATTTTTTTATTAGCTGCTTTGAACACATATATCCTGGTGTTCCAGCTACACTTCCACACGGGAAGGCACCTGCTCCACAATAATAAATATCTTCATTATTAAAGTATTGGTAAAATTTAGTTTCAGGATTATTTGAAAATGTCCTTTTGGCAAAGTTTTGATTTTTAGTTAATGTCATGTGGTCAATATTTCCTTTAGGAAAATAAAACTGTTCATTTAAGTCCATTGGAGTAAGGAATTTTGTTTCAACAAGATCATCTATGTTTTCAATATAATTTGATAATAATGAAATAATTTCATTTTTATTATTTAGCAAGTCTTTTGACTTTTTATTGAATGAAAAATTTTTAGAAAACAATATTAGTTTGTCAAGATTTTCGTTATTTCCCATTTTTCTCTGTGCAGCACCCTCAGGATATATTTGAATATATCCAGGCTCATAATTACTTATATTATTCTTGGTGTTTTGACTTGATTTTTCAAAGTCATATAGGTCACTATTTGAAAATATAAATCTAAAAGAGGTGTCATATTCTTTATCATTTGCTTTTTTCCATTTAACGGGATTTTTAAAGAAAGCTGTAATTTTTCCACTTGTTCCAATCAATTCTTTTTTATTTATTTTTTTTAAAGAATCTGAGTCATCAATTAAAAGTGAAGGAGTTTTAGGGTCAGTAGCAAATAAAATAAAATCATAATTTATTTCTTTTCCATTAAAATTAATTTTTTTATTGACTTTATCAATGTTATCTATTTGAGTAGATAATAAGTTTTTTACACCTAAATTATTATTTATATCAAATAGTTTTTCTGTTACTTCCCAAATACCATTTTTTACAAATCCCCAATAACCATTAAATATTGATCCTGAATCCATCAAAGGAATTGTAAATGCTGAACCTTCATCAAATATCGATGCAGGACCGCTTTCAGTTACTGTCATACCCATATAAAGCTTTGTTTTTTCTGATGTAAAGTATCTGTTAAGTAAATCAAATGCAGATCCTTTTATCCATATTTCTGTTAATTCTTTTCCCAACAATTTTTCAGCTCTATTGACATTAGGGCTATCTCCACTTTTATAAATCTCTTGAAGGTATTTAATAACCTTATTTTCATCATTTCTAAATCCCTCAATATTCCCATTTTCACCCCATTTTTCTTTCAATTCAATTTTTAAATCATTTATGTTTTGAAAAATTTTTGTAGGTTCAGAATCATTCGGAAAATAAACGAGTTTTGGAGATTTGGGATAAAAAGTTTTAATTTTTTGTGATAATCCAGTTTCTTCAAAAACAAATTTTTGCATCATTCCAAGAACTGTAGCACCCTTTGGGAAATAAATTTCTTTGTTATTATGTAAAATTTTATCTTTTATACATGCTCCTCCAACATAACTGTTTTTTTCTATCATAGTTACATTAAAGTTGTTTTTTTGAAGATAATTTGATGCAACTAATCCATTTATTCCTCCTCCTACAACAATAGCATTTTTCATCATAGATTAATTTTTACACCACCAATTAAATTTATACCAGCTGCTGGTTCATAAAATCTTGATCCAAATGCGTTAATCCTTATGTTATCATAATAATCTTGATTTAATAAATTATCGATTGAAATAAATGGTATAATGTTAATCTTAAATAAGTCTAATTTCTTAGAAATTTTAAAACCAATTGTGTTATATCCATCGATTTCGGTATTATTCGCATTATCTGCAAACATATTTCCGACACTTCTCAAATTTAGAATTACATTCAAACCTTTTTTATTAAAGTATTTTAGTTTTAAGTTATGATTATTATCTGGTATTCCAGGCATCCAGTTATTTGAATAGTCATTATCGTTTGATTTAAAATCATCAAATTTATAACTACCAATTGTAAGACTGTAATCTAGATTTAGATTATTAGATATTTTTGAGTTTATCTCCATTTCAACTCCCTTTTTCGTAGTTTTTCCTGCATTTCTGTAAAGCCTCAAACCAGAACTAGATTCATAAGGAGTTATTTCATTAATAGTTGAAATATTAAAAAATCTAACACTGTAATTGAAATTATTTTTGATATTATAATTTGAAATTCCTAATTCAAATGTTTTAGATTTAATTGTTTTTAAATTATCATTAAATCCAGATTGATCATCATTTGCAGATAATTCATTTAATGTTGGAGTCTCATAGCCTGTAGAAAAGTTTGTAAATAGATTCAAATTACCTAACTCATATAAAAGATTAATTGATGGATTTAAAGAATTTATTTTTTTTGTTTTTTCATTAATTGATTGAAAATAATTTTCCAATGAAATTAAATTTTCTTCAAATCTTAATCCAAAAGAAAAATTGAATTTTTTTATGCTTTTAGATCCAAAGAAATACAAGCTCAAGTTTTTATATTTCTCATCTTGATCCATTGTCTTATTAGACTTTGATCCAGAATTATTATTAAACCTTAGTCGTTTATCATTTTGATTATTATAAGAAAATCCAAAATCATATTTGAGGAAACTATTAATATTAAAATTTAAGTTATATCCCCAAAAAGCTCTGTTTAAATCTACTATTCCTCCATTATTAAACGGAAGTTTTCCGTAAAATAATCTCTGATTGTAATAAAGGGAATTTGTTAATTTTAATTTTTTGATAATCGAAGTTAAATTTAAACCTAACTTATATTGCTTAACTTCTTCTCTAGCATCATAATCAATATTTCTTGCTCTTGCTTGTGATCTATCAGTTGTTACTTCCTCTAAATTTAGCCCCCCTGGATCAAGGGCATCTGGACTGTTTAAAACGTTAGCAATTATCTGTAATTTATTAGAGGAATTAATTTCTTTTAGGTATTTAAAGTTTAGATTAAAATTCTCAAAACCACTATGGGATCTAAATCCATTTGACTTGGTATTTGAAATAAAAAATACCATTTTTTGATTATCATTAGCTAATCCAATCGTAGCTTGACTTTTAGTAGTTTTAAAAGAACCGCTTGAGTATCCAATATCTATGAAATCTTCATTAAAATCTTCAAATGTTGATATTAATATGGCTCCTCCTGACGAACTTCCAAATAATGAGGAGTTATTACCCCTATAAACTTCAATTTTTTCAATTATTTCAAGATTAACATTATCTATTTGTGACTGACCGTCAGGAGACGTTTCAGGAATTCCATCTACAAAAATCTTAATTCCTCTAATCCCAAAGTTAGCTCTCGATCCAAAACCTCTAATCGATATTCTAGCATCTTGAGCATAATTATTATTGTTCAATACAAATAGACCTGGAACAGATTCTAAATATTCACTAATATTTATTTGTGGAGTAAGTTGTTGAAAAGCATTAAACTTTAAAAATGAAATTGGGTACAAAGATTTTTTTTCCTTTAAAGGAATATTTATTGACTCAATAGTCACCTCTTTCAAGTTTATTGTGTCACTAATTATTTGATTATTTTGAGATAATAGATTTTGAAAAGAAAAAAAAATAATTAGTATTATAATTTTTAATTTATACATGAATTAAGATTTACAGATTTTTAAGGTGTTTTATTTCATCGACATTTAAATATCTCCATTTTCCTCTGGGAATATCAAGATTAATATTAATTATTCTTATTCTTTCTAGTTTTTTGACACGATACTCAAAGTGCTCACACATTCTCCTAATTTGCCTGTTTAGACCTTGTTTGAGTATTATTTTAAATTGGAATTCATTTATGTATGTTGTCGTACATTTCTTTGTAATTGTATTTAAAATCTTAACTCCATTTTCAAGTTTTTTTAAGATACTTTTTGTTATTTTCTTATCTACAGTTACTATATATTCTTTCTCATGATTATATCTAGATCTTAAAATCTTATTTACAATGTCACCATCATTAGTTAACAAAATTAACCCTTCACTTAATTTATCCAATCTGCCAATTGGAAAAATTCTTTTTTTAAAATTTATGAAATCAATGATATTATTTTCTTCTTTTTCAGTGTCTGTTGTACAAACAATTCCTTTCGGTTTATTGAATGCTAAATAAATATTTTTCTTTAATCCAGATTTAATTTTTTCACCATCAACTTTAACTGTATCGTTTTCTTTGACTTTATATCCATGTTGGATTGTAGTATTATTTACAGTAACTCTACCATCATCAATTAGTTTGTCAGCTTTTCTTCTCGAACAAAAGCCATATTGACTTAAAAATTTATTTATTCTTATTTCCATTTATAAATTAAAGATCTAACAATCCTTCAGGTAAAATCATTTTTATCTCTTCTTTTTTGGGATTAATTTCTTCAATGAAATCATTAACTAAAGGTATTAAAATCATTTTGCTATTTATTTGAACTTCAATAACACATTGACCATTATTATTAATAATTGAAAATACTTTACCAATAAAATCATTATTGTTAAATACATTAAAGTTTTTATGAATATTAAATGGTATTTCTTCTGACTTACTATTTAATTTTTTATCATTTGAAATATAAATTTCCTTTTTTAAAAGATTTTTAGCATCAGCTTCATTATTGATTCCCTTAATTTGAAGTCTATAATTATTTTTTTTGTGAGGTTTAATATACGCTGTATGATATGGAATATATGACCCATTCAAATCAATAAATATAGATTCTAAATTGGTTAATGAATCAGGATTAACTTCAGAAAACATAATAAGTTCACCTTTAAAACTGAATAACTTAATGAATTTACCAAGATATTGTAAATCTGGTTTTTTCATAAAGAAATTTATTGCTCTTTCGAATCTTCCTCAGATGGGGTGTTTTTTTCAGCGGGTGCTTCTTCAGCAGGTGCTTCTTCAGCGGGTGCTTCTTCAGCAGGT
>OCZA010000246.1_pt1 | contig 19374 bp, 21 predicted proteins | sample 1539021 | NCBI WGS metagenome assembly OCZA01 (sample SAMEA2619376, study PRJEB22493) | marine metagenome | biome: marine biome (ENVO:00000447); feature: surface water layer (ENVO:00002042); material: "saline water (ENVO:00002010), including plankton (ENVO:xxxxxxxx)" | depth 5 m | reverse complement strand
ATTTGGATGCAATAAAAAAACAATTCCATCATTTATTAAGAATATTACCTAAAGATGCAAAGCTGTTTTATCCGGTAGATGATTCAAACATTAAAAAATTATTAGAGATGGGTGTTTATTGTCAGGAAGAGTCGTTTGATTCGGTTGGTAAAAATAAAGGCTGGCACGTCAAAATTAAAAACCCAGAGTGTTCAACTTTTGATATATATCAAAACAAAAAACTTAGAGGCTCTATAAATTGGAATTTAATTGGAGAACATAATAAAAAAAACGCTCTAGCGACGTTCGTTATGGCTATTTCTTTAGGCCTAAAAGGTCAGCAAATTTCAAAATCTTTGTCAGCCTTTAAAGGAACTGCAAGAAGAATGGAAATGATTGGAGAAAAAAACTCTATTTCAGTTTATGACGATTTTGCCCATCACCCGACCGCTATTAAATACACTTTGGATGGTTTAAGAAAAAAAGTTGGCAGTCAAAAAATAGTCTGTTTGTTAGAGATGAGATCAAACACAATGTCCTCTGGATATCACGATAAAGCAATACCAAAATCTTTAGAAGATGCTGATAGAGTTTTTCTATTTTCAAAAAATCAAGATCAGATTGAAAAAATAGCTAAAAGAAGCAAAAAGTTTTCAACTTGTTCTGGCACTCGGGAATTTTTAGATTTATTGCCCGAATTAAATGAATCTAATACTCATATTATTTGCCTATCAAATGGATCATTTGATCAGATACATCACGCTATCTTGGAGAGGCTTTAAAAGGTGAAAGATTTTTTTCTAAGTCTTATTGCACTAGGGGTTACCTCGACCAACTCATCGTCTTCTATAAATTCTAATGCTTGTTCTAAAGAGTGTTTAATGTGAGGAGTCAAAATAAGATTTTCATCTGTGCCAGAAGCTCTTACATTGGTTAGTTGTTTTGCTTTAGTAGGATTAACGGGCAGGTCGTTATCTCTAGAGTGTAGGCCTACAATTTGCCCTTTATAAATATCTAACCCGTGACCAACAAATAATTTTCCTCGATTTTGAAGGTTAAATAACGAGTAAGACAAAGTTTTACCATTTGTCATAGAAACCAAAACTCCATTTTGCCTATTCGTAACTTCTCCTTTTTTAGCTGGACCGTAATGATCAAAAACGCTTGTTAGGATTCCTGAGCCACTAGTTAATGTAAGAAAATGTGATCTAAAACCAATCATCCCTCTGGAAGGGGCTATAAATTCAAGTTTTATTCTTCCTTTTCCGTCGGGCTGCATATTTTTTAGTTCCGCTTTTCTTAATCCCATTTCTTCCATAATTGCACCTTGATGTTCTTCTTCAAGGTCGATGACAATTTGCTCGAAAGGTTCATGAATTTCTCCATTTACTTCTTTTTGAATTACTTCTGGTTTTGATACGCCTAGCTCAAAACCATCTCTTCGCATACTTTCTATTAACACAGACAAATGTAATTCTCCTCTGCCTGATACTTTAAATTTGTCTGACGATTCACCAGGCTCAACTCGAAGCGCTACATTACTTAATAGTTCTTGTTCTAGTCTTTCTTTGATATTTCTAGAAGTGACAAATTTTCCATCTTGCCCAGCAAAAGGGGAATCGTTAACCTGAAAAGTCATGCTTACAGTTGGCTCATCTACTGACAAGGGGGGGAGAGCTTCAACTTTTTCAGGATCACATAAAGTATCTGAGATATATAAATTTTCTATGCCTGTGATGCAAACAATATCTCCTGCTTCCGCCTCTTCAACTTCTATTCTTTCCAATCCGTCGTGACTCATGACTTGTAAAATTTTTCCTTTTCTTTGCTCCCCCTTAACATCGACTATGACTACTTGATCATTTGGTTTTAGCTTTCCACATGTAACTCTTCCAACGCCAATAACTCCTACATAACTATTGCTATCTAAAGCACTAATTTGCATTTGGAAGGGTTTTTCAGTGTCGACTTTTGGAGCATTAACTTTTTTTAAAACCAAATCTAGAAGCGGAGACATATCTTCTTCAATTTCTTCTAACTCATTTCCTGCCACGCCATTTAAAGCAGAGGCATAAATTACAGGGAAATCCATTTGCGTATCGTTTCCTCCAAGCCTATCAAACAAATCAAAAACCTGATCCAAAACCCAATCAGGTCTTGCTCCTGGCCTATCAATTTTATTTATGACCAATATCGGATTAAGGCCTTGTTCAAATGCTTTTTCAGTAACAAATCTTGTTTGAGGCATTGGCCCATCAACTGCATCTACAAGCAGCAGCACAGAATCAACCATTGATAAAACTCTTTCAACTTCCCCTCCGAAATCAGCATGACCGGGCGTATCAACTATATTTATTTTATGATCTTTCCACTTTATGGCTGTATTTTTTGCCAAGATTGTAATGCCTCTTTCCTTTTCCTGATCATTTGAATCCATGATTCTTTCAGAGCCAATATCTTTTCTATCCAAAGTTCCTGATTGCTGAAGTAGCTTGTCTACTAAAGTAGTCTTCCCATGATCAACATGAGCAATAATTGCGATATTTCTTATATCTTTTGGATTCATAAAAAAATTTTTATCTAAAAAGAATATTCTAAAAAACGAACAGCTTTAATCTGAATTTATTAAGAATTATTCTTTTTCTTTTGGAGTTTCTTCTTCAGTTGTTTCCGCTTTGGCATCTTCAACAACTTCTTCTGCCGGAGCTTCAGCTGTTTCCGCCTTTGCATCTTCAACAACTTCTTCTGCCGGAGCTTCAGCTGTTTCCGCCTTTGCATCTTCAACAACTTCTTCTGCCGGAGCTTCAGTTAGTTTTTCTTCGACAACAGGTGCTGATTTTGCAAAACGTTTTTTAAATCTATCTACTCTTCCACCTGTATCAACAATTTTATGTTTTCCTGTGTAAAAGGGGTGAGATGCCGATGAGATATCTAAAGGGTAATAGGGATAAGTTTTACCATCTTCCCACTCTTTAGTTTGATCTGTGTTTAAGGTTGAAGGAATGAGAAAATATTGATCCACGCTGGTGTCATGGAACAGAACTTCTCGATATTCTGGATGGATTTCTTTCTTCATAATTGTTCTTAAAATATGCTGGCGCACTATACCAGAAGATTTTTTTTTAAGAAATAGAATTTCACTTCTTATTTTTCTTTAGAGCTTTGCTTTTCTCAGAAATATTTACCACTTTTTTTATACCATAAGGCTCAAGGTATTTTTTTCCGTCCAAGTAATAAAAGCCCTTATTTTTGACATACCATTTTGATATTTCAAGCTTATTTTCTTCTTCTACCCAAGATATGTCATACATTGACTCTTTTATTGAATTTGTTTTTTCTTGATTGTTGTAAATGAAGGGACTTCCTTTAAGTTTGTGTGCTTTTGAAAGCCATGCATTTAGAAACCTTCTAACTCCTCTTTTAGTTTTTCTTCTTGAAGGGTTAGCCTGACACCATTCTTTGGCTGCATTAATCTCATGAAAAACATTACATTCATGATAAGTCCTCTGCCAAGATATTAAATCATTTTGATCAATTTCATAGTAGGAACCGTCTTTTAAAATAATTTCCATTTTTTATCTGTATAACTGAAATAATACAGAAGAATTTTAAGAAAAAGTAATTAAGTAAAGGAGAAAAAATGTCATATCAAAAAGATGTAGAAGATTTCATGACAGCGGGAGATCAACCAATTAAAAAAGAACTTTCTTTAAAAGGAGAACAACAAAACCTATATATGAATTTAATCACTGAAGAATACAGAGAAACTATAGAGGCTTTTGATAATGACGACTTAATTGAAGTAGCTGATGGACTAGCAGATATGGTTTGGGTGATTATGGGTATGTGTTCAAGCTGTGGAATAGATTTCAATAAAGTATGGGAAGAAGTTAAAGCATCCAACATGAGTAAATTTGTTGAAGGTAAGGCGATAAAAAATAAAGCAGGAAAAATTATGAAGCCTGAAACTTATTTCAAACCAGATCTAAAAAAAGTTTTAGGGATTTAATTCTATTTTGCACTTTCTTTCATCTTCTGCAGAATGTTTCAAAGAGATTTTCATATCAAATTTCTTTAAAAAGCCATAACTATTTTCAGGCCATTCTATAAATATTATTGCATTTGGTTCGTTTATGTATTCTTCGAGGCCAATAACGCTTAATTCGGAAGGAGTATTAATTCTATAAAGATCTATATGATAAATATTTCTTGAAACCATTTCGTAAGGTTCAACAATAGTAAAAGTAGGACTTTTCACTGGATCGTTAATGCCAAATGCCGAGATAATTTCTTTCACTAAAGTTGTTTTGCCTGTCCCCAGATCGCCACTAAGAAAAATAATAAAAGCTTTGTCGCTTTCTTTTTTTAGAATTTCATTGGCTAATTCAGATCCTAAATTTTTAGTTTCTGCTAAAGATTTCAAGGTTAAATTGTTCTTCATTAGTTTTTAAACTAGTTCTTTCACAATTTCTAATACATCTGTAGGGGTTAGACCATTTTCTCCAAAAAATTCTGCATAAGTATCTCCGGCTTCCGCATGCAAATCTACACCTAAACAAGCAGCGTTTAATGGGGACATTTTTTGGGCTATAAAACTGCTAATTATTCCACTCAAAACATCACCCATTCCTCCAGTTGCCATCCCAGGATTGCCTTTGTCACAAACAAAGTATTTGTCTTTCCAACAAATAATTGAGTTTTTCCCTTTTAAGACCACAATTGCAGAATATTTTTTAGAGATTCTAATGGCGCTTTTTAGTCTATTTTTTTTAATGTTTTCCTTAGAAGTATTCAAAAGTAAGGAGGCCTCACCAACATGCGGTGTAAGAATAATTTTTTTAGGCAAAGGTAATTTTTTTGAAAATTTAGGCAAAAGATTTAAGCCATCTGCATCTACAAGTATGGGTATGTTTCTTTTTTTTGCTGATTCCAAAGACTTATATATTAATTGTTCAGACCAATAGTCTTGCCCGAGGCCAGGACCTAAACAAAATACTGAAGGAGTATCTAAATATTTTTCTAACGCTTGACCTGAATCAACTGGCTTCGCCATTACTTCAGGACAAAAACTTAACGAGGCAGATATATGTTCAGGTCTGGTTGCTAAGGATACTAAACCAGCACCACAATTAAGCGCTGCTTTGGAGGCTAACAAACCCGCTCCGCCAAACCCAATATTCCCGCCTATAACAAGAACGTGTCCAAAATCTCCTTTATGAGATTCAGTAGATCGTACTAATTTATTTTTTAAATTTAAGGAGTTTATTTTTTTTAAATTTAGATTTTTCATTTTTTTAATAAGATGTTTGTAACATTTATTGCAACCCTCGTCATTATAGATATAGTTATGTACTAAATAATTTTTTTGGAGAGATAAAAAATGATTAAAACTAAAATTACAGAAATGTTTGAGATTCAGCATCCAATTATTCAAGGGGGAATGCATTATGTAGGGTTTGCTGAAATGGCATCTGCAGTTTCTAATGCTGGAGGACTCGGAATTATAACTGGCTTAACTCAAAAAACTCCCGAAGATTTAGCAAAAGAAATCGCTAAATGTCACGAAATGACTGATAAGCCTTTTGGAGTAAATTTAACTTTTTTGCCTGGTTTTCAAGAACCAGATTATCCTGGCTATATTAAAGCTATTGTCGAAGGCGGTATTAAAATAGTTGAAACTGCGGGAAGAAGTCCAGAAGCCTATATGCCTGATCTAAAAGGAGCAGGAATAAAGGTGATACATAAGTGTACTTCTGTCAGACATTCGCTTAAGGCAGAGAAGATAGGATGCGATGCTGTAAGTGTTGATGGATTTGAATGTGGAGGACACCCTGGAGAGGATGATATTCCTAATATGATTCTTCTTCCCAGAGCAGCGGAAGAATTATCCATTCCTTTTGTAGCATCAGGCGGTATGGGTAATGGACAGCAACTTGCCGCCGCTTTATCAATGGGAGCTGATGGAATAAACATGGGAACAAGATTCATAGCCACACAAGAGGCTCCGGTTCATCAAAATGTTAAGGACGCATTAGTTGCCGCTTCTGAATTAGATACTGAACTAATTATGAGACCATTAAGAAATACTGAAAGAGTTTTATCAAATGCAGCAGTTTCAAGTATTTTAGAAAAAGAAAAAGAGCTAGGAGACAATATTCAAATAACAGATATTTTGGATGAAGTAGCAGGGGTCTATCCTAAAATTATGCAAGAAGGAACTATGGAAGCAGGCGCTTGGAGTTGTGGAATGGTTGCAGGACTTATTCATGATGTGCCAACTTGTTCTGAATTGGTAGAAAGAATAGTTGCCGATGCTGAAGAAATTATTAGCACTAGATTGTCTAAGTTTATCGCCTAGATAAGATGTCTAAAGATAAAGATTTCCCAGAAATTTTATCAAAAGATCAATCTGTTAATATTCAAAAGGCTGAGCCTGGTGCAGAGCCTTCAGAGCCTAAACCAGCAGCTACGGTGCTGTTGGTTAGAGCTCCTTCCGATGAAATAGAAGTTTTTATGATTAAGCGGAACGCCAAAACTAACTTTGGCGGAGCCTGGGTTTTTCCAGGAGGAAAACTAGACCCAGTGGACGAAGAAATTGAAATAAACAGTTTTTGCGCTGGCCTTACTGATGAAATGGCGTCACAAATTATTGATGTTGAAAGTGGTGGATTAAATTATTGGATTGCTTGTATTAGAGAGTGCTTTGAAGAGTGTGGAGTCTTGCTTGCTTACAGAGAGAATGGGGATCTATTCGGAGCCTCTGATGATGCAGAAATGAAAATACTTGCTGCATTCAGAGATAAATTAAATAGAGGCGAGCCCGTTTTGCTTGAGCTATGCAAAGAATTAAACTTAAAACTTGCTGTTGATCGACTTGCTTACGTTTCACATTGGATTACTCCTAAAATGGAGATGAAACGATACAGCACAAGGTTTTTTATTGCTTTGGCACCTTCAGATCAAGAAGCAATTCATGACGGAAGTGAGGGAGTTGAAAGTACTTGGATAACCCCAGAGAATGCCATCAAAGGTGGCGAAGAGGGGAAATTTCCAATTATTTTACCAACCATTAGAAACCTTGAGGCAATAGTTGGATTCACTTCAACCAATGAGTTATTAGAAAATAAAGTTAAATTTCAAAGCGAGGTATCTTCTATAGAGCCTAAATTTTTTATGAAAGATGGAAAAATGATAGGACTACTTCCTGGCGACGATGGCTATGAAGATCATTGAAATATCTCCCTTAGTAAGAAAGATTACTGCAGATAATGGCGGGGTATTTACTGGTGCTGGAACTAATACCTATTTAGTAGGCCACCAAGAAATTACTGTTATTGATCCGGGTCCTGCCTCTCAGGAACATATAGAGAATATTGCGAAGATTTGTGGAGACGACCTTAAACAAATCTTAGTAACGCACACTCATAATGATCATTCTCCCGGAGCTAAGTTACTTCATCAAAGAACAGCAGCTCCAGTAATGGGAATGTATGCCCTTCACAAAGAAATGCAAGATCCTACATTTAAAGCAAAAAAAGAACTAAAACATGGAGATGAGATATCTGAAGCTGAATACACTCTAAAAGTTATTCATACTCCTGGCCACGCTTCTAATCATCTTTGTTTTTTACTCGAAGAAGAAAAACTGATTTTTACTGGAGATCATATTATGGATGGTTCAACCGTCGTCATAGCTCCTCCAGATGGAAACATGAAGCAGTATATTGATTCTCTAGAGCTGCTAAAGGAAATAGATCTAAAGTGTCTTGCACCAGGGCATGGAAACATTATGGAAAATCCTCATTCAGTAGTTGATTGGATAGTTAGCCATAGAATGTTTAGAGAAAAAAAAGTTATAGATTCAATCACTGAAGCATCAAAAGCAACTCTCGATGAGTTAATTTATTCTGTTTATGACGACGTAGATAAGAATCTTTACGGAATTGCTAAGTATTCCCTAGAGGCTCATTTGAATAAATTGATAGAAGACGATCGAGTTCTTAAAGACGAAGAGCATTATTACTGGAAAGGTTAGTCCTCTAGACTAATTCCACAACCACCATGGCCACAATAACCATTAGGATTCTTTGCTAAATATTGTTGATGATAGTCTTCGGCAAAATAAAAATTAGAAATTTCTTTTATTTCGGTGGTTATTTCTCCATAACTATTTCTTGAAAGATTTGACTGATACTTATCTCTAAGAATCTCTATTTTCTCTAAATCTTCTTGATCAGAAAAATAAATTCCCGATCTATACTGTGTACCTCTGTCGTATCCTTGTCTCATGCCTTGAGTTGGATCATGATTTTCCCAGAAAACTTTTAACAGCATCTCTAAAGAAACCTCACTTTTAGCATAAATCACCTGAACCACTTCATTGTGACCAGTCAGTCCAGAGCATACTTCTTCGTATGTTGCATTTGGAGTAAAACCAGCTGCATATCCAACGGAAGTATATTTAACACCAGGTATGTCCCAAAAATATTTTTCTGCTCCCCAAAAACAACCCATCCCAAAAATGATCTCATTAAGCCCGCTAAGGTTTAATTCGTTAAAAGATTTTTTTGTAACAAAATGTACATCAGGATTAAAAATAGCATCCGACCTACCAAGAAGAGCTTTAGATTCTTCAACAAGCTTAGATTTATCGTTCAAGGTAAAAATAGACATTATTTATTCATTCTTTCTTTAATAAGTGTATCAACAATCGTAGGATCTGCCAGAGTGGAAGTGTCACCTAACTGATCTAATTCATTCTCAGCTATTTTTCTAAGAATTCTTCGCATAATTTTTCCTGATCTTGTTTTCGGCAAATCATAACAAAACTGAATGGAATCCGGTTTCGCAATGGGACCAATTTCTTTCACAATAAGAGCAATTAATTCTGCAGTTACTTCATCAGATGGCTTTGCCTCCTTCATTAAATTTACATAACAATAGATTCCTTGGCCTTTAATATCATGTTCAAACCCAACTACTGCAGCCTCTGCAACCGACTCATGCAAAACCAGAGCACTTTCAATTTCTGCTGTACCTAACCTATGTCCAGAAACATTTAAGACATCATCAACTCTACCAGTAATTCGATAAAATCCATCTTCATCTCTTTCGGCGCCATCTCCTGTAAAATAAAAACCTGTATAATTTTTGTAATAGGTATCAATGCACCTTTGGTGATCTCCATAGACCGTTCTAATTTGAGATGGCCATGAACTTTTAATAACTAAATTACCTTTGCCAGGCCCAACAATTTCTTTGCCTTGTTCGTCAATCAGAGCTGGTTCAATTCCAAGAAATGGTTTGCCAGCACAACCAGGCTTTTGATCTGAAAAACCTGCAAGTCCTGAGATCATTATGCTTCCAGTTTCAGTTTGCCACCAAGTATCCACCACAGGACATTTACTTTTACCAACTTCATGATAGTACCACTCCCATGCTTCTGGATTTATAGGCTCTCCCACAGTTCCCAAAACTTTCAGAGATTCTCTTGAAGATGTTTCTAATGGTTGGTTGCCATGAGCCATTAGAGCTCTTATTGCAGTGGGAGCAGTGTAAAAAATATTCACTTGATGTTTGTCAATTACGTTCCAAAATCTAGAAACATCTGGAAAAGTTGGTATTCCCTCAAACATTAAAGTGGTAGAGGCGTTTGCAAGGGGTCCATAAACAATATAAGTGTGACCTGTAACCCAACCAACATCTGCTGTGCACCAATAAATGCTATTTTCTCTTAGATTAAAAATATACTTATGACTTAATGCAGCGCCTAACAAATATCCGCCAGTAGTATGTAAAACTCCTTTTGGTTTACCTGTCGAACCTGAAGTGTAGAGAATAAATAACGGATCTTCAGCATCCATTTTTTCGCAAGGACAATTCTCATCAAAATTATCAATGACGTTGCAATAATCAACATCAATTCCATCGTCCTTTATAAGATTACTTTCTGTTCTATTAATAACTACTACACTATGAACATTAGGACACTCGCTTAAAGCTTTATCCACATTATTTTTTAATGGAACAATTTTTCCTCCCCTCAAGCTCTCATTTGCTGTAATCACTGCTGTGCAGTCTGAATCCAAGATTCTATCTTTTAAAGACTCAATAGAAAATCCGCCAAAAACAACTGAGTGGATTGCCCCAATTCTGGCACATGCCAACATTGCATAAGCAGCTTCTGGAATCATTGGCATGTAAATACAGACTCTGTCACCTTTTTTAATATTTCTAGATTTTAGAAGATTTGCAAATTTGCAGATATTTTTATGAAGTTCTAAGAAAGATATTTCTTTACTATCTTTAGGGTCATCTCCTTCCCAAATAATCGCAGTTTTACTAGAATGATTTTTAAGGTGACGATCAACACAATTAAAACAAGCATTTAATTTTCCGGCTTTAAACCATTCTGCTTTGCCTGTTTCTAGATTTGATGCATTTACTTGTTCCCAATTAGAAAACCAGTCGAGAGTTTCTTCAGCTTTTTTCTCCCAAAATTCTTTGGGTTTTTTAATTGACTCAAGATACTCAGAGTTGAAGTCTTCTTCAGAAATTATCGAATTCTTTTTTTCTAAAGCGCTTACTGAATATTTTTTCATAAATTAATTTTATCTTGAAAGCTTTAACCAAAGCTAAAATTTTTAAACTGCTCGGCTTTACAATTTATTTCTCTAAGAGGCTTTATAAAAAAGTCTCGATTTTGCCAATCATAGTGAGGAACTTTTAAGAGGGGCATTTCTATTATTTCATCATTATAAAATATGATATCAATATCAATTGTGCGAGGTTTCATGTGAGAATTTCTCTCTCTTTTAAGTTTCTTCTCAATCTTTTGGAGATTTTCAAGAAGCATCATAGGTGTAAGTTTAGTTTCGATCTCCAAGGCTAGATTGAAGAAAAAGGGTTGTTTGATAGGACCGTAAAATGGGGACTTGAAAATTTTACTTTTCTTAAGGATTTTTGTTTCAGGAAGTTCGTTTATTTCTAATCTAGCTTTAGAAAGATTTCTATATCTGTTTCCTAGATTAGTTCCTAAAACCAAATAAGCAATGTTGGAAGACATTAACCAAATTGCTGTTTTTCTTTGATCTCATCAACTGTTTTGCAATCAATACATTTCGTTGCTGTTGGTCTTGCTTCTAGACGTTTTATTCCTATATCAACACCACAAGTTTCGCAATAACCGTAAAGATCATCTTCAATATCTTTGAGAGATAATTCTATTTTTGATATTAATTTTCTTTCCCTTTCTCTTTTTCTCAATTCAAGCATAAATTCTTCTTCTTTAGAGGCTCTATCTAAAGAGTCAGGAAAATTACTTTGATCTTGTTGAATTAATTTTTCGGTTTTTTCTTGTTCGCTATCCAAAGCATTTTTCCAGGAATTTAATATATTTATAAAATGTTTTTTCTGAGATTTATTCATGTATTTCTCAGTTTTTGTAATTTTGTAAGGCGTAAAAGATTTGGCGAAAGAATCAAAATCTACTGGATTAGTAATATTCTTTTTAGCTAAAGTTTTCTTTTTTGCTGTAACTTTTTTTAAAGGCGCTTTCTTTTTTGGCGTTACTTTTTTCTTGGCTACAATTTTTTTAGGAGAAACTTTTTTCGAAACTTTAGAGTTTTTTGTTACTTTTTTTTTCTTAGAAATAGTCATATTTTTTGAGAGGAAGGCAATTTATCAAATCAGAAGATATCTTGCTACTTATTTTTTATATTTTTCAAATAACTTTTCATTTTTTATATAATCTTCATCCGGCAACCTTGGTCCAAAATTTTCAACTCCTTTTGAGGCTAGAAAACAACCAAAGCTTGCAGAGATTTTATTTTCATACCCTTTTGAAAGTTTATAAAGCACAGCTCCAGCAAACATATCGCCGGCACCATTGGTATCGATCGCATCAGCAAGAAAGCCATCAATCTTATCTTTATTATTTTCGGATACTACTATTGCACCATCTTTCCCTAATGTGATGAAAGAAGTTTTCGAAAATTTCTTAAGCTCCATCTCGGCATTTTCGATAGTTTCAGAGTTTGAGAATGCTTTAGCCTCTTCCTCATTACAAAATAAATAATCTATTTCATTTTCCATCCACTCCAATAATCTATCTTTAAAAGATGAAACAATAAACGAATCAGAGAGACTTATTGCTATTTTAGTATTATTTTTTTGTGCAATTTCTATAATTCTTTTTGTCGTCGTAAAACATTGATCAGAAGAAACTAAATAAGCCTCTAAGTAGACTATTTCTGCTTCTTTGATCATATCTTCATCTAAATCAGAAATTTTAAGCTCAGAGCTTATCCCTAAAAAAGTACTCATTGTTCTTTCTGCATCAGGACTTACCATGACAAGACAATTACCTGAGACTCCCTGATCTGATGACATGCACTTATTTTTAATATTAGCTTTATTTAGATTATCAACATAAAAATTTCCATTTACATCATCAGCTACTTTGCCTATAAAACTGCATTTCGAACCAAGGATAGATGCTGCATAGACAGTATTGGTTGACGACCCTCCGCAAGCATCTTTACTAGAACCATAAAGATGAGTTAATTTTTTATACGTTTGGTCTTGAGTTTCTTGATCTTTGAGATCCATCGATCCTTTATTCAATTGCAGATCTTTTAAAAGGCTATCTTCAACTGAAAATTGTTGATCAACTAGCGCAGCTCCCACACCTAGAATATTAATTTTTTTCATTTTATAAACTCAGATATTTGACTATTTTCTTTAAATCATTTTTTAAAAATATTCCATCTGACAAAGCTATTGTCTCATAACCCAGAGAAAATACTCTGCTCATATTATCAAAATTAATGCCTCCAATAGCCACCAATGGTTTAGTGGTTATTTTTAAAGGAAAGGAAATATCTTTATCTTCTGCGGTTTTTGCGCTTATCTTTGTTCTTGATTCATAAAAGGCACCTATTCCAAGATAGTTCCAAGTAATAATTTCTTCTGGAGGATTTTTAATCAATTCAAAATCCCATTTGCATGAAAGGCCTTTTATGTAGTCCGAATTAATAGTTTCCCTATGTTCTTTAATAAATTTTAAATTTTTAGGTTTTAAATAATCTTCCATGCCTAAATGAAATCCATCTGCTCCAATTTCAACTGCAATTTTAGGACTATCGTTTATAATTAATTTGCCTTCATTTTTTTTTATAATCTCTAGTAATAAACTTGCATTATCTTTGATTTGATCTTCATTCAAATATTTTTCTCTGTACTGAAAAAGTCTGATGCCATGATCCAACATTTTTTCTATTTCTATTATTAAATTCTTTATCTCCATACCTGATGGAGTAATAGCATAAATAGATTTCATCATTTAAAACTTAATATATCTTGGCCATTAGTTTCGAATGACTTATGTACCAAATTTGATAAAAGTTTATGAGAGATAAGGCAGGAATCTTTTAAGCCTTTTTGATTCACAAGATTACATAAAATTGCTGTCGAAAGAGCGCAACCAGTTCCATGAATAGCTTTGTCTAAATAATCAGACTCAGTCTTTTGAAGCAGAACACCTTTTGAATAAAGTGAGTTGATTATTTTATTATTTTCAACTTTTCCAGTTACGTAAATATTTTCAATTCCTTTAGAGAGAAGAAATTTTATAGACTCTTTTTCTGATTCTTTTTTAGTAAGCATTTTTAACTCTGCAATATTCGGGGTTAATAAGCTTGAATGAGGATAAAAATTATCTCTATAAAATATTAAATCCTCTTTTTCTATAAATCTCTCACCGCTACCTGAAAGAATTATGGGATCAATCACTATAGGAACATTCATCGATGAGATTACATTCATTATTTCCAAAGCAATTTTTTTGCAGGCCAAGGCTCCTACTTTTACTCCAGATATGTCGGAGTCTTTTAATATTTGACGCAGATTCTGCTTAAAAAATTCTAGTTCTGTGGGGATTACTTTATGCAACTTTTTTGTCGTTTGAACTGTCTGACAAGTAAGACTGGAAACACAGTGAAAATCAAAAAACTGTGAAGTTAAAATATCTATTTGTAAGCCTGCTCCTCCTGAAGGATCATGCCCGCTTAAAGAGAGGATAACTTTCTTTTTATTCATAGTTAATTAATTATAATGTGGCTCTTAACAAGTTAGGATAGTATAAGAAATGGACAAAAAAAATGTTGGAATAGTTGGCGCAACAGGATACGTAGGCGAAGAGCTACTTTCAATTTTAGACAAACACGATAAAGCAAAAGTTACATTTGTCTCCTCGCATAACAGCAAAGGAAAAATGCTTTACGAAATTATAAAAAAATTTTCAAATATAGAAAATTTGAAATTAGATTCTATAGAAAATATTGAAAATCACGATTTAGATATAGTTTTTTTCGCTACCAAGCATAATTTTTCAATGAATTACGTACCTTCTTTGTTGAAAAAAGGTACAAAAGTTATAGATTTGTCTGCTGATTTTAGATTCCAAGATAAAGATATTTGGCAAAAAGCTTATGGAGAAAGTCATAAAGCTCCAGACCTTTTGGCAAAATCAGCATACGGATTACCGGAATATAATTCTGAAAAAATAAAAAATTCGGAATTAATTGCCGTTCCTGGATGCTATCCAACTGCAAGCATATTAGGTATTTTACCCTTAATTGAATATATTCAGCCTCAATCTAAAATTATTTTAGATGTTAAATCAGGTATAAGCGGAGCAGGGCGAAGCTCCGTTGAAAGTGAACTGGAAAAAGAATTAAAAAATAATTTCAAAGCTTATTCTCCTGAGTTTCATAGACACCAACCTGAGATCAAAGCATTTTTATCATCAGTAAAAGGTTCAGAAAATGAAATTATTTTTACTCCTCATTTATTGCCCTTATTTAGAGGTGAATACGTAACCGCATATATAGAAATTGGAGATTTTAAAGAAGACCTTAATAATTTCTATGAAAATTACTATAATAACTTTGAGTTTGTAAGAGTCTTAAAAAAAGGTACAGTACCTGAACTTAAAAAAGTTCAAAATACTAATTTTTGTGACATAGGAGTATTTGAAAATGAGAATTGCGTGGTAATACACTCAGCTATAGATAATTTAGTAAAAGGTGCGGCTGGGCAAGCAATCCAATGTTTCAATTTATTAATAGGCGAAAAAGAAGGGTATATTTTAAATTAAGTTATGGTAGAAAAATTTAAACCACAAGAGTTGAATGTTTCCGAACAAGCAGCAATAAAGATTAAAACGCTTCTTGATCAAGAAGCAAACGATAAGCTATCCCTTCGAGTTTTTGTTACCGGAGGAGGATGTTCAGGATTTCAATATGGTTTTAAATTAGACGACGAACAGGATGCCGAAGATACAACCATATCTAACTTAGGAGTCTCAGTTGTAATAGATTCTTTGAGCATGCAATATATTTATGGCTCTACACTTGATTACACAGAAGACTTAGAAGGATCAAAATTTATAATTGATAATCCTAATGCTGTAACGACTTGCGGTTGCGGCTCCTCTTTTTCTATTTAATAAATTTCACCTAATAGACACGGTTTGGCTCCGGTAGAGTTAACTAGGTTTATTTTCTTTTTTTCAATTCGTTTTTTGCCGAGCCAGGCAAATGTGCATGCCTCAACTAACATTGGGTCTAAACCCATATTTTTGATCTTTTTGATAGTATAGTTTTCGTCGAGAAGGCTCTCTATTCTCTTAATTAAATAATCGTTTTTACTTCCTCCTCCACAAAAATAAATTTCGACTTTATCTGCGTTACAAAATTTATCCACATCTTTTACGATACTTAAAGCAGTTATTTCAGTCATCGCAGCCGCCCAATCTGCAAAAGAATATTTGTTTAAATTAGATTTAGATAATTTATTAAAATTAAAGTTTATTGTTGATTGACTTTTAGGCAAATTTTCTTGGAAGTAACTCATTGATAAAACTTTATTAATTTCCTTTATCAGAGCATTCGCATTACCTTTTTTAGCAATTCTTCCTTTGTCATCAAATTGCATTTTATTTGATGAGAACTCCTTTACACACTGATCTATCATGCAATTTCCTGGCCCTGAATCCCAGCCAATAATTTTTTTTCCTGGAATAAGTCTCGTGATATTAGTGATGCCTCCGATATTTATAATTACTCTATTCAGTTTTTTTGAAAAAAAAATTTCTTTATGGAAAGCAGGAGTTAAAGGAGCTCCTATGCCTCCATGTTCAATATTAGCTTTTCTAAAATTTCCTACAGTTTTAATTCCAGTTACTTTTGAAATGATTCGCGGATTTCCAATTTGAAGTGAATAGGGCTTGTCTATTCTAGGAAAGTGTTGAATTGTTTGTCCGTGAGAGCCTATGGCATGAACTAAATTTTTATTTATATTTAACTTCGTCAAAAGTTTATTTATTAAATTCGCTGTTTCTAAAGCAAAAGATTCGTCTAATTTTATTAAACTTTTCGTTGGATAATCATTGAGATTTTTTTGAGTATTCGAGAGTTTTGTAATTTCAGATTTTAAGTTTTCAGGAATTTTTTTTGATGCACTTCCAACTAGATTAATTTTTTTTCCAAGTTCAAATAAAGCTGCATCTATGGAATCTGCGCTAGTACCTGAAAGAGTGCCAATATATAAATTTGAAAACTTCACTTAATTAGATTCAGCATAAAGCTTTAAATAGTAATCATCCATTTTATTCATTGCTGCAATAGCAGTCTTAAAAAAAGAATCTTTCTCTTTTTCATTTATAGGCTTAGCCGCGGGAAGTTTTACTGTCAAAGGATTGGTATGCATTCCGTTCACTCTAAATTCGTAATGAAGATGCGGACCCGTGGCCCTACCCGTCCTACCAACATATCCGATGATTTCACCTTGAAAAACTTTATCCCCAACTTCCAAAGCCTTTTTATATCTAGATAGATGAGCATATCTCGTTGAATAATCTTCAGAATGTTTAATTTCAATGAGCTTCCCATAGCCTCCATTGTTGCCTCTAAAAGATATTGTCCCGTCTCCAGTTGCTCTGACAGGAGTCCCTGTGGGCGCAGCGTAATCAACACCCGTATGTGCTTTAATTTTGTTCAAGATAGGATGTTTTCTCTTTAAATTATATTTTGAACTTATATAGCTAAATTCCACTGGCGATCTGAGAAATGCCTTCTCAACATTTTTCCCTCTTATAGAGAAGAATTCTTTTTCATTATCTTCAAGGAAATATCTAACTGCTGTATAAACTTTTTTTCCTCTTTTAAACCTTGCAGCTTTGATATCTCCATTTTTAACTTTATTTCCTCTCCAATAATATTCTTCGTAAAGCAGATCAAAGGAATCTCCTGGTCTGATATCAAATATAAAATCAATATCCCACCCAAAGATATAAACTAAATCCATAATTACACTATCAGGTATCCCAGCTTCTATTGCTGATTGATATAAAGAATCCTCTATCTCAACCGAAGCAAATCTTTCAAGTACATCTGGTTTCTTAGAAACTTTATAAATAGAAAACAAACCATTTTCAAATTTTGCATTTATTCCGTTTAGTCCGTCAGAAGTTAAGAAAATATTTTCTGGAATTTGATTTCTACTGATTTCTACTTCAAGCTTATCTCCAGTTTTTAAATTCGCTAACTTTTCTGAACCCTTAGCTTTTATCAGGGCTCTTATATATTTATTTTCTAAACCAGACTCATCTAATAACTGTATTAAAGTATTATTTTTTTCTACGTAAATTATTTGAGTTCTATTCGAAGATTGGTTCTTGTCAGTATCTAAAGACAAAATTTTATCTACAGGAATATTAGCTCTTATAACCTCTCCATTTTTAAAATCAATATCATTGGTCTTTTTAGAGTTATCGGTGCTAAAAATTAAAGTAAAAAATAAACCCAAAAAAAGAATTAAAAACAGCAGGTAGTATCTGATCTCAAATATAATTTTTTTCATTCTTGATTTTTTAATTCTTTTAAAATGTTAATCTTACTAAATATTTTTAATTAGATTGCATTTTTAGTGATGAACTCAAATAAAGAAATTCTAGAAACTTTAAAAAGAGGAGTTGAAGAAATAATTCCGGAAAAAGAATTTAAGACTATTTTGGAGTCTAAAAAAAAATTAATTATTAAAGCGGGCTTTGATCCTACTTCTTCTGATCTGCATTTGGGCCACACCGTTTTAATTAATAAATTGAAACAATTCCAAGATCTTGGACATAAAATAATTTTTTTAATAGGAGATTTTACCGGATTAATAGGCGATCCGTCTGGCGTGAATGAAACTAGGCCCACAGTTTCTAAATCTGAACTTAAGAAAAATGCTAAATCATATTCTGAACAAGTTTTTAAAATTTTAGATCCAAAAAAAACAAAAATTGAATATAACTCTTCCTGGTTTGACAAAATGAAACCATCTGAAATTATTGAACTTGCTTCTGCAATGACCGTAGCTCGAATGCTGGAACGCGATGATTTTAGTAAAAGGTTTAAAGGAAACCGACCAATCTCAATCCACGAATTCTTATATCCTTTAGTGCAGGGTTATGATTCTTTTGCATTAAAAGCGGATATTGAACTTGGAGGTACTGATCAAAAATTTAATTTATTAGTTGGAAGAGACATACAGAAATTAAATAATATGAAGGAGCAGATAGTTATAACAATGCCTATATTAGAAGGTTTAGATGGAATAAAAAAAATGTCCAAATCGCTTAATAACTACATAGGACTCAAAGAAAAACCGGAAACTATGTTTGGCAAAATAATGTCTATTTCAGATGAATTGATGTGGAAATATTTTGATCTCTTGAGCTTCAAATCCAATAAAGAAATAAATTCGTATAAAGCATCGGTGAAAAAAGGAGCTAATCCTATGGAATTTAAAATTATTCTTGGTGAAGAAATTGTTGAGAGATTTCATACAAAAAAAGCCGCCGAAGATGCTAGGGAAGAATTTAAGAATAGATTCAGAAAGAAAAAAGCTCCTTCCAAAATTAAAAAAGTAAAAATTAAAATTCCTAGTAAAGAAATTTTGTTAATAGATTTATTAGCTGAACCTAAACTTAAGAAAGATATTTTATGTTCTAGTAAATCGGAAGCTAGAAGAATGATAAAACAGTCTGCTGTTAAAGTTGATAATAATAAGATAAATAACGAGCAATTTTTAATTAAAAATGGCTCTAAACATACCTTTCAAGTTGGCAAACACAGACATCTCATAATTGATTTAGCTTAAGTATTAATTAAAGCTTTGAATTAATAACAACCTATGTATAATCCCGATTTCGTGTGGTGTTTATCACCATCACTGAGAGTTTTTAAACAGATTAGTTCATGTAATTCGTGCGGGCACTTACCTTTAAATAATTGAGGTTTGTGTCAATATGTACATCTTTGATTTTTAATCAAAGATCACTCATTTTTT
>OCZA010000245.1_pt1 | contig 19515 bp, 16 predicted proteins | sample 1539021 | NCBI WGS metagenome assembly OCZA01 (sample SAMEA2619376, study PRJEB22493) | marine metagenome | biome: marine biome (ENVO:00000447); feature: surface water layer (ENVO:00002042); material: "saline water (ENVO:00002010), including plankton (ENVO:xxxxxxxx)" | depth 5 m | reverse complement strand
TGAAAAAATTGTTGTTTTAAGATTTCCACTTTCAGCTAATTTACTAACTCTCGAGATAACTTTTTGAATTTCAGAAAAATTTGGTTTCCCTTTAAGTTGGTTAATAGTATTAATTCTATTTTTTAAATCCAAAATATTCATTATCTTTTTTTCAGATGATGAATCAATAAAACAAGTAGCTTTAATTAGATCTTTACTTATTGATAGTTCATCAAGATGGCTAACAATTCTTTGATTAGTAAATTCAATTAAGTCATTTAAAACTTTTTCTTTCTCGAATTTCAATTTTGGTAATGAAATTTTCCAATATTCAAGAAGTTCCTCAAAAATATTTTCAAGATCCAAATCAAATTCGAATTGCCAAATAATTAGAATAACCCCATTTAAACTTCTTCTAAGTGCATAAGGGTCAGAGGAACCACTTGGTCTTTTTCCAGATATAAATATACTTATTAAAGTTTCTATTTTGTCAGAGATGGAAATAATAGCTCCATATTTTGTAGAAGGTAAATCATCTTTATAAAAACCAGGCAAATAATGTTCAGCTACAGCTATACAAATTTCTTTGCTAAAACCTTCATTTCGTAAGTATTTCCCCCCCATTATCCCTTGCAATTCAGGAAATTCATAAACAATTTCACTACACAAATCGTTTTTACAGTATTTTGCAGCTTCTTTGGTTTTTTCACTGTCTAAAGATTGATCATTTAAATAATTAAGTATCTTTTCTGATGTATCCTCAATTCGTTTTACTCTCTGAGAAACATTACCCATCCCTTTCAAATAAGAAACCGTTTTAAGTTTTTCATTCCTTTCTTTAGAAGAAACTTTTTTATCACTTTCTACAAAAAACTTCGCATCAGAGAATCTAGCCCTTAATACTTTTTCATTTCCCTTAGAAATAATATTATTAGATTCTCTAAGACCATTAGATAAGACAAAGAAATTTGTACTTATAACTTTTTCAGAACTCAAATCTAATTTAGAAAATGTTCTACCTTTTTTTAGAAGAGGAATATATCTTTGGTGATTTTTCATTACCGTTGAAAGAACTTCAACAGGCAAATTAAGAAATTGCTTATCAAAGTTACTAGTTATTAAATTAGGAGATTCAACTAAATCAGTTAATTCGTTAAGTAAATTATCAGAAAGATCAGGCTCTAAATTTACCAATTGAGATTCATGATTTATGAGATTAACAATTTTTTCTTTTCTTTCTTCTCTTTTTACAAAAACTCCACTCTTAGCAATTAATTCAAAATAACTATCTGGAGAATGAATTTCAATAACTTTATTAATTAATCTATGACTTTTTGATTTGTTGCCTATTGAAATCTTAGGATCACATTCATCAAAAACAAAATCAAGAATTTCGTCGTTGTAAAGTGAGACTATCCATCTAATGGGTCTTGAAAATTTAAAGCTTCCATATCCCCATTTCATAAATCGGGGGCCTTGCAAATTTTTTATTACTTTAGGAATTATTGAAGATAAAGAAGATCTTGTAGATTCTCCTTTCTCAATTTTTGTTCCAAATACAAACTCACCCTTTTCTGTTTCTCTTATTTCTAAGTCATCTATATTAATCCCTAAACTATTTGCAAAACCTATAGCAGCATTAGTTGGTACGCCATTAAGAAATGCAGAAGTAGCTTTTGGACCTTTTCTTATTACTGTCTTATCATCCGCCTGATCAACTAATCCCTCTAGAAATAGAACTATTCTTCTTGGTGTGGAGGTGCAAATAATATTATTAAATTTGATAAGTTTCTTATCAAATTCAAATTCTATAAGAGAGTTAATTTGTTTTATTACAGAATGAGTAAATTTCGCTGGTAACTCTTCTGTTCCTATCTCAAGTAAATATTTAGACAAGAATAATTTATGGCTATTACAACTATAATTTACTACCGGTTAAATAAGCTTTTCGCTAATGTATAAAAAGAGATATGTTTTGGTCCCTTGATCAAGGTCGAAAAAGTAAAAAAGAAAAAAGAACTTGTTAAGCAAGAGACAGTTTGTTTAGCAAATGGTCTAGAAGTATCTAAATTTGAAAATTTCAAGAAAGGTAGTGAATTTCTCAAGGAGCCACTTGCAAGCGAATTAAAAAATGAAAGCGATCATTTTACTAATGATGCTGTTCAATTATTGAAATTCCATGGGAGTTATCAACAAGATAATAGAGAGAACAGGAAACCTGGAAAAAGTAAAGATTGGCAGATGATGCTTAGGTTAAGAAGTCCAGGAGGAGAAATACCAGGTAAATTATTTTTATCTTTAGATGAATTATCTGACAAACTTGGGAACGGCACACTGAGGGTAACTACTAGACAAGCCTTCCAAATGCATGGGATAAGAAAAGATAACTTAAAGGAAGTGATCAAATCTATTGTAAATTCAATGGGATCAACTTTAGCCGCGTGTGGGGACATAAATAGAAATGTCATGGCTCCGGCTGCACCTTTTGAAACATCAGAATACATAACCGCAAGAACTTTAGCAGTAAAAGTTGCTGATCTTTTAACACCTGTAGCCGGACAAGGAACCTTTTTGGAGCTATGGGCTGACGGAGATTTGGAATATACGATAAAACCAGATAAAGAAATTGAAGAGAATAGGAAATTACAATTTAAAGAGAATGTTTTTAGCGGGACAAAACAAGAACCTCTATATGGATCTACATACCTTCCGAGAAAGTTTAAGTGTGCAGTTACCGTTCCAGGCGATAATTCAGTTGATCTCCTCACTAATGATATTGGAATAGTTGCATTCACCTCAAAAGAAGGTGACTTCGAAGGATGTAATTTTTATATCGGTGGAGGAATGGGGCGAACTCATAATAATGAAGAGACTTTTGCAAGAATTGCAGATCCACTTGGTTATGTTGAAAAAGAAGACACATATGAACTAATTCAAAGTATCGTTGCCATTCAAAGAGATTATGGAGATAGGAAATCAAGGAAAAATTCCAGAATGAAATACCTTTTGCATAGAAAAGGTATTAAATGGTTTAAAAAAATACTTTTAGATAAATACTTTAGAAAAGAAATTAAGCCTTTAAGAAAAGAACCCGAGAATAAATTAATTGATTATCTAGGTTGGCATAAACAAAATGAAGATTATTTTTTTGTTGGATTACCTTTATTATCAGGAAGGCTTTCTGGAAAGAAGAAATCATTAATAAGAGATCTTGTTAAAGAAAATGACCTTAATTTAAGACTTACTCCTAATCAAGATATTTTGCTTTGTAATATTCCTAATAAAAACAAAAGCAAAATTAAAAAGGCCTTAAAAAAGATCGGATATGACAATCTTAATGATATCAATGAAATTCAAAGACATGCTCTAGCTTGTCCAGCACTCCCTCTTTGTGGTCTAGCCATGACCGAAGCTGAAAGAATTTTACCTGAAGTTCTAACTAGAATAGAAAACCTATTAACTGATATGAATATAGAAAAGACAATATTATTTAGAATGACAGGATGTCCTAATGGATGTACAAGACCTTATATGGCAGAATTAGCTCTTGTTGGGAGTGGGCAGAATAAATATCAACTATGGTTGGGGGGAAGTAAAAACCTTCAAAGATTAGCTAAACCATATTTGCAAAGAATGGAACTTGATGATTTAGAAAAAACCATTCAACCTTTATTAGAATTTTGGAAAAAAAGCAGCGCCGAAAAAGATTTTGGAGATTTTATTAACAATCAAAAGGAATCTTTCATTACAAATTTACTAAGCGAGATAAATTAAAAATCATATTTTCCCATACAAAGCATTAGGCTTTTTATTCTTCCAAGCCCATAGTTGATCTCCATAACTAAAATGCCACCACTCATTTGGATGCTGAACAAATTCAAATTTAATCATAATTTCTTTTAGTAACTTTCTTCTATCATTCCAGATTATTGCATCTACATTATCAATATTATTATAAAAATCTGGTTTTGATTTATCATCCATCTGATCAATATTACTTCCCATATATATAATATTTCCATACTTATCGGCCAAAGTGATATCTAAAGCACCCCCAGTTGAATGTGGTGGTGGATATCTGTCATCGAACGAAGGATAAGCCCAAAATTTCTCAACATTTTTTTTAACTATGGGATATCGTTCCATATCTTTTTCAGAAGCATCAATATCTAGCCTTTCACATTCCAAAATAAAAGCTCTATTGAACATAAATTTTTGAACTTCGATAGGTCGCCAACTGTCATAAATCAAAAGGGATAAACTATTATTTTTTAATTTTAAAAAGTCATTTACTTTTATTAATCTCTTTACAACTTCTTCTCTTAATTTCCAAATGGACTTTTTTTCCTTATAAGGAGCACCTAGATCATAGTAAGGATGTGGACTAATAAATTTAAAACAACTTGGTATTGAAATTAATTTATCTTTATTCTCCTTAATTGGGATCTCATTCCAAATTTTCAATGAACTTTGTCTATTAATTTTATATTTGCATATATTTAAAAATTGACAATTAAAAGTTTTAATTTAAGAAGTCATGAATAAATTTATTGTCAGAATTGTCGATTAGCAAATCTTTTAATAAAATATTTTTTTTTAAGTCAGGATCTTCATTTATTACCCTCTGAGCCTCTTCTCTAGCCTTTTCAATTAAAACTTTATTATTTGGTAAGTTATCCAATACAAAATCGGGTAATCCCGACTGCTTATATCCCAAGAGTTGGCCGGGACCTCTAAGTTCCAAGTCTTTTTCCGCGATATAAAAACCATCATTAGATTTTTCTAAAACACTTAGCCTTTTATTTTCTAATCCATTATTTTCAGAAGTTACTAAGTAACAAAATGATTTATGGGATCCTCTCCCAACTCTCCCTCGTAACTGGTGTAATTGAGACAAACCAAATCTTTCTGAATTATAAATAATCATAATTGAAGCATTAGGTACATCAATTCCTACCTCAATAACTGTAGTAGAGACCAATATATTTACTTCATTATTTACAAAAGAATTAATGACATTATTCTTCTCTTCAGAATTTAATTTTCCATGTAATAGTCCAACCTTATTTTTTAAAAAAATTTCCTCTGATAAATATTTAAAAATCTTTTTTGCAGAACTTAAATTCATTTTTTCAGAATCTTCAATTAATGGCAAAATTACATAAGCTTGCTTCCCGTTATCTATCTCATTCTCAACACGTTTAAAAAGTATATTTAACTCTTCTTCTGAAATAATTTTTGTTGTTATTGGGACTCTTCCTGGGGGAAGTTCTGTAATCTGACTAATATCTAAATCACCATATAGTGACAAAGCGAGAGTCCTAGGTATAGGAGTAGCTGTCATTGATAACAAATTAGTATTATCTCCTTTGTTAAGTAATCGATTTCTTTGTGTAACACCAAACCTATGCTGTTCATCTATGACTACCATCCCTAATGAATTAAAAACAACTTTATCTTCAAATAATGCATGCGTACCTACGAGAATATCTACCATTCCATTTTTTAAATTTGTAAGTATTTCTTTTCTTTTTTTCTGTGGGGTATTACCTGTAAGAAGTTCTACAGAAACTAAAAGTGGGTTCAAGAATTGTATTAAATTTTTATAGTGCTGTGAGGCAAGTACTTCAGTCGGAACCATTAATGCACCTTGTTGATCTTTTTCAAGTTCAATTAAAAGAGATGCGATTGCAATAATAGTTTTACCACTGCCAACATCTCCTTGTAGTAGTCTCGACATAGGTGTTAAATCTGATAAATCAGATTTAATTTCATCAAGTACTTTTTCCTGAGATTTTGTTAATTGAAAAGGAACTTTATTTAAAAAATCTTTAAGTAAAAAATTCTTTTTAATAGATTTTTGAATAGTTAATTTTTTATTATTCTTCCTTTTTCTTAATAAAAACTTCATTTGCAATAGAAATAGTTCATCAAATACCAATCGTTTTTTTGACTCAATCAAAGCATTCTGATTTATAGGTAAATGAATATTTATTAAAGAATCACTTTTTGAAACTAAAGATAATGAGTTAAGTTGTTTTTGATTAAGTAGATCTGGATATTGTTTTGAATAAATAATTACTTTTTTAATTAATTTTATAAAACTTAAATTTGAGAATGATTCTGATAGTGAATATAAAGGCATAATCTTTCCAGAGAAATTAAAAGATTCTTCATTTGTATTTAAAATTTCTATCTGCGGGTCTACAAAATTTTTCCCATACTCAGATAATTTGACCTTACCAGATATCGCTAATTTAGTACCTGGAATATATAGGGATTTCTGAGAAGAAAAAAAAGAATAAGATCTAAATCTCTTGCCTAAAAAAAATTTCGTGACTTTTATTGAGGAGGTCTCATCAAATATCACTATATTCATTATTGATAAATTACTATTATTTGGACTCTTATAAATGTAAAACTTTTTTATAGTTGCAATACAGGTATATAGATTATCAGGTTTTAAATTAATTATTTTAACTCTATTTGTATAATCTAAATAAGTTCGTGGAAAATAATTAATTATATCTTTTATATTATATATACCTAATTCATTTAGCTTATTTTTATTAATCTTGCCTATACTTTTTATTAATGCAATATCTGAGTTTAAGGATAGATTAGAATCTATGACTTTTGAATAATAACTGTCTGTATTTTTATTAGAGTAATTTAAATCAATAGATTTACCTAATTTCAGTAGACCTTTTCTAGTATCAATTACCAATCTTTTTCTTTGATTGATGTCTAAGTCATTATATTCAGAATATTTAATTGAGAATTCACCAAATAATTTAATAAATTCATTAGTTAATTTCAAATTATCTAAATTACTTAATGACTTATTTAAATAATCATTAAAATGTTGTTTTTTACCTAATAAATTAGTAAATCTATTTTCTGATTCAAGCGTAAGAGCTTTTTGAAGGGGTCTAATCCAATCCTTAATTAAATTAATATATTCTTCATTATTAGTCACTTTATCAACAAGATAAATTTAATTTTTAATTACTTTGAACTATTTGAAGCAAGTTCTTTATTTTTCCAATATCTTTGCTTTTTATTTAATAATTTAAACCTACTTTTTAATTCATTTATATTATTTCTACAGATTGAAAGATCTAAGTTATAAAATTCTAATTCAACATTAGTTATATTAAATAAATAAACATCAGAAGACTTATTATTAATTGGAGATAACTTATCTGGATACAAATCATATCTAATAACAAAAGGATATGGATGTTTAATTATAGAATTATTGTTTGATAAACATTTGAAAGTTTCTTCAGTTATAATTTTTTTTATTAACTTTATTTTAAATAATTCTAAATTAATCTTATATGAAAGATTCAATAAAAAATTGCTAAATGATTTATCAATAACTTCAAAAATATTTAAATTATCACTTGAGATAAAAACATCAGGGGCTTGATCATTTATTTTTTCATAATCAATTAATTTATTATCACTTGTTTCTTCTATTAATTCAAGGACAGCATTAACTAAATGTTTCCCATCTTCAATCTTTTCAATACTTATTTCTTTAGAAAAAGAATTTAAATAACTACTTTCATCTAAATTTACAGAGGAAATTTCATCTTCACTTAAAGTTTCATAATATTCATATGTATTTAAATTGTTATCGCAATGAAATTCTATAGATTCGTTAGCAGTTATTTCATTCTCATAATCAATATTTACTGTTTGATATTCTTTTGGTTTTACCAATTCTTTTAAGGCCTTTACATTTACTAACTGTTTTATAGGATCACTAATATCACCTAACTTAAGTTGTTCAATAGTTATAAAGGGAAGTTTTGAATTGATAAGCAGACTAATATTTTTATTTAAGAATATATTTAATTCTTTTGAATGTAATGCTTTGTCACTAATAGAAAAATTAGAATAAATGCCAGCTATACCTTTTTTAACAGAGTTAAGCATAGATTTTCTTACGATATTAAAATAGGCCTCATATTCTTTATAAATATTTTTTATTAATATATTTTTTTGGATTTCAGCCCTCTTGAGCTGAATTGTAACTTCTTTTGAATTTCTACCTTTGATACTATTGCTCAAGTTTTTTAGTTTGACTTTAAAGATGCGACTTCATCAGCAAAGTCCATCTCATTTTTTTCAATACCCTCTCCTAATGTATATCTAGTAAAACGTCTAACTTTGATATTTTCACCAATTTTAGCTGCTGCTTGTTTCACAAGATCCTCAACTGTAAGTGCACTATCTTTTATGTAAGGTTGAGAAAGCAAGACTAACTCATTTAGTCTTTTAGCTATTCTTCCCTCAACAATTTTTTCTTTAATATTTTCTGGTTTACCAGACAAATCATCTCTGCCCATTTCTATTTGTTTTTCTTTTTCGACTATATCTTTTGGTATTTGATCAATAGATACGTACTCTACATTTGGACATGCAGCAACTTGCATAGATACGTCTTTTAAAAGAGATTGAAATATATCTCCTCTAGCAACAAAATCAGTTTCACAATTTAGTTCTAAAAGAACACCCACCCTTGAACCCGTATGTATATAGCTGCCAATAGAACCTTCAGCAGCAACTCTTCCTGATTTCTTCTCTGCACTTGCTATACCTTTCTTCCTTAACCATTCTAAGGCTTTTTCAACATTTCCATCTGTCTCGTTTAAAGCCTTTTTGCAATCCATCATTCCTGCTCCAGTCTTATCTCTAAGATCCTTAACTAGTTTTGCTGTAATGTTTCCCATTTAAAAAGATAATGTTTTTGTTTTTATTAAAGTTTGAAAATAAATTAATTTTTTCTTTGATCGTTAGAACCTTTTCTTCCCTCATTAATTGCATCTGCAAGTCGTCCTAAAATAAGTTGAACAGATCTCACTGCATCATCATTGCATGGAATAGGGACTTCACACAAATCAGGATCACAGTTAGTATCTAACATTGAAACTAAAGAAATGTCTAATTTTCTAGCTTCAAGAACAGCATTAGATTCTCTTCTTTGATCTACAAGAACAACTACATCAGGTAATCTTCTCATACCTTTAAGACCACCTAAATACTTCTGCAAGCGTTCTAGTTCTCGTCTCAAAACAGCCGCTTCTTTTTTTGGTCGCATAGCGATAGCCCCACTACTTTCCATTCTCTCAAGATCTTTCAATCTTTCTATCCTTGCTTTCATAGTAGTCCAGTTAGTAAGCATACCTCCTAACCATCTCTGATTCACATAAGCAGCACCACATCTAACAGCTTCTTGAGCAACAACATCTGATGCTTGCTTCTTAGTACCTACAAAAAGAAATCTTTTTCCACTTTTTGCAGCATTCCTTGTCCACTTATAAGCATTATTCATACATAGAGCAGTCTTAACAAGATCAATAATATGAACCCCATTTCTCGCACAATATATATATTTAGACATTTTGGGATTCCAACGTCTAGTTTGATGCCCAAAATGGGCACCAGCTTCCATCATTTCAGATAGTGATACAACAGCCATGTTTAAATAAGTTTCGGGTTAGCCTCCATCCGACGGGAAATTTAAATATTTAAATCACCCGAAACAGTCAGATGTGTGGTTTTAGTTTTTAATATTGTAGCAAATAATCAGAAATCCTAAAAGAATATCTTTTAAGATTAATTTTTAAAATTTAAATTAATCTTCTAAGTTCTTTTACATAAATTAAATTAAGCGGAATTCTAACAATCTCTAATGCAATTCTATTTCTACCTGAATCAACTAGAAATCTTAATAACGGGAATAATCTTTTAATACTTATCAATCCCCCCAGACAAATTATTTGCCAAAGCAAAATATGAATAGGAGTTAATTGAATCATAAATCTAACTCTCAAATTTGAGTGTTTTTTATAAAATATTAAAGCCATCCTTGCTCTCTCTTTTTCTTGGGATACTAATGATTCAATTTGCCCACAATCAAAAGGGGGGTGCCAATGAAATCCAACAGCTTCTGGACATTTAATTAATTTTGTCCCTAATTTTTTTAATCTCTCTCCCAACTCTAGATCTTCCCACCCATAAAGGCTAAAAGAGTTATCAAATAATCCAACACTTAAAAGTAATTCTTTTGAAATAGCAACATTTCCAGTAGCAAAGTATGCAAAGGAAAAATCAGTTAATTTATATCTTTCACTTTCTGGATTCGAGAAATTAGAAGTATTAATAACTGAACCATAAGTAAAGCATTTTTTATTATTTTTATTCCAAGAGAATAATAGTTTATTCACATGACAGGCTATAAAGTCATCTAAAACAATGAGATCACTATCGATAAAAATGATAATTTCATATTTAGATTTCATTACACCTAGGTTTCTTCCTAAAGCAGGTCCGCCATGTTCTTGTTCATATAAGACCACATGAGGGAGAACTTCATAATTATCTTTTATCCAATAGGTTGTGCCATCCGTAGAGCCATCATCAACAACTATTACTTCATAATTACTGATATTCTCGTTTAAGTTCTGATTCTCAAGAGCCTTTAGACATTTTTCCAATATTGGTTTTCTGTTATAAGTTGGAATAACGATGCTTACGTTCATAACCATATATTATTTATTTATTAATATACAGAATTTTAAAATATAAAAGATCCAAATTTTTACTAATCAGCCGCTCCGCCATTATTAGCTGTTCCAGCTACGTTATTTCCTTCTGGTCTACCATCAGATCTAAGCTTTCTTTTTTTGAATTTTCTAGCATATGCACGATTACGGTCTTGCTTTTCTTTTTTTAAATTTCTTCTCTTTGACATAAAAATTCTTTTTTACTTTTAACTATCTTAGCTCACTAAGTGCATTAAATATCTTACCATCTTCCATGTTTAATATCCTGTCCGCCATATCTGAAATCCTTGGATCATGAGTAACCATAAGGACAGAACAATTCTGCTCTTTTGCTAATTTCCGTAAAAGTGAAACTATTTCTCTTCCAGTGACACTGTCTAAAGCTGAAGTAGGTTCATCCGCAAGTAAAAGTTTGGGATTCGCGGATAATGCCCTTGCAATTGCAACCCTTTGTTTCTGCCCTCCTGACAATCCATTTGGCAGTTTTTTATGATGATCCTCTAAACCAACCGCAGATAACCACTTCCTTGCTACTTCTCTTCTTTGTAAGTACGTTAAATTTGTAATTAAATCTGCGCCCATCTGAACATTTTGTTCTGCTGTTAAACATCTAAGCAAATTATGTCCCTGAAAAATCATCCCTATATTTCTTCGAAGTTTTTGTCTAGTTTTTCTTGAAGCCCCATTTAGTTGATTATTTAAAACCGTCAAATCTCCACTTTGGCATGTTCTCAATGCACCAATTAAAGTTAGAAGAGTTGTCTTACCACATCCAGAGGGTCCTTTTAAAAGAACTAACTCTCCTTTTTCAATAAAGAAATTTACATTATTAAGTACTTGTTTCTTATTTTCATCAATTCCATAATAATGACTCAAATTATTTATAGAAACAGTTTTTGAATTTTTATCTTTTTTATTGATAGGTTTAGGCATACAAATAATTCTAGTTAAAATATTTCAGCAGGATCTGCATCTACTAATTTACGCATAGCAATTCCAGCAGAACCCATACACATAACCAAGATCAAAATAAAAATTAAAATTGTTTTATTGGCATCCATTACTATGGGTAATTTTGTAGAATTTCTGACAATTGAATAAAGTATTTGCCCAGAAAAATAAGCAGGCAAATAGCCAAATAATGCTAATAAAAAGCCTTCTCTAGCTACAACAAAAAACAAAGATTTTAGTCTATACCCCATAGCCAACAAGGTTGCATATTCAGGGAGATGATCAGTAACATCGCTATAAAGAATTTGGTATACAACAACGCAACCAACTACAAAGCCCATCAAAGCTCCTAAACTAAATATAAAGCCAATCGCGGTACTATTTTTCCAATAATTTTTTTCAAATTCTATAAATTGATCTTTTGTTAAAACACGAACATCATTCGGTAAAGACTTATTTAAAATTTCAGATACCAGAATAGGATTTGAACCACTTCGCAGTTTCACTAAACCTATTTCAATACTTCCTTTTGGATTTGCAGGGAAAAGCCTTAGATATGTTTCTCTACTTGTTATGAGGTTTCCATCTGCTCCAAAGGAAGGACCTAACTCAACAAGGCCTTCAACTAGTACTCTTTTACCAGCAACTTCGGTTTCTACTTTCTTCTCCGAAAGAAACCAATCTTCTATAGGCCCAAATTCTGGTCTTGAAAGTTTATCAAAAAGAACTCTTCCTGGATTTTTAAGTTTATCAGCCTTTCTTGAAAATCCATCATCTAGTAAAAGAGAATCTGAAGGATTAAATCCTAAGGTTAAAATAGATCTTGTTTTTAGATTCTCTGGGTTCCTCCAGAGAAGATAAGTTAAGTTAACAGGGGCAGTTTTTTCTACGTCTTCTAAAGCTAAAGTTTGAATTAGTCTTCTTTTTGGAAACCCACTCATACTTATAGAACTTTTTGATCTTGGACTTATCAACACAAGATCAGCATCCAAAAGTTTATGAATGGTTACACTTGTATCAAATAATCCATCTCGAAAGCCTAATTGCATAAACATTAAAATCCCCGCGAAGCTAATTCCTGCAATAGCAACTATTAATCTGAGTGGCTGTCTTGTTAGTAACAACCAAGCTAAAGGGATTTTCCTAAATTTTATGAAAGAAAAATTCATCAAGGGAGGAATTTTGCAATGACTTTCATACCAGTATAATTTTTAACTAATTTTATAGATTCCGGATTTAGCTTTACAAGAACTTCAATAATACGAGCATCCGCATCACCTGTAGGGTCTGTGGATAAGACCTTTCTTTGTTTTACTTGTGGGCTAATTCTTATTACTTCCCCTTTTAGAATTTTTTTAAAGCCTCCATTTTCACTACTTAATTCAACATTTTGCGAGATAAATACTCTATTTATATCAGATTCATAGACTTCTATAAGAGCCTCCATATTCTGACTTGAGCCAATATCAAGTATCCCTTCGTTTTTAGATCTTTCTCCAACTCTTGTATTAACATCAAGTATATAGCCATCAATTGGGCTTCTAAGTTGAGAGTTAAAAAGATCTATCTCAATGTTTTTTTTATCCCCAACATTAATTATTTTTTGTTTTTGTAATTTTAACAATTCATCTTTTCTCTGAGAAAGTTGTACCAATGAGTATGCTGAGTTTTCAACGGCTAATTCATATCTTTTAATTTGATCTTCTTTTAATGAAATCTCTAAAATATTAGTTTTGATAAGGTTATTCTTTTTTTCAAGATCTGCAACTAATTTCTTTCTATTTTCAAAAACGGCCAGAACTGAACCTTCCTTGACAAAATCACCCTCCTTCACTAGTAGTTCAGACAAACGAGGAGATGATCCAAATTGAGAGATTGGTGCTGCTAATTGCCTAATATCCCCAGCTGGAGAAAGTTGACCTAATGCTGCAACTGCTTCTATTACAGGAATAAAATCAGAAGTTATTTCTATATTAGAATTAGAATTTAATTTTTTATTTTGAGAACATGAACTTATTCCGATCGATAATGGTAAAAATATCAAAAAATAAAAGATTATATTTTTAAAATTATTTATAAACATCAAAAATCAAATAATACTTTTTTGATATATTCATCTACCCATACTTTATCAAAATATTTAAGCAAAACTAAACTTGTTTTTTCATTTTTCATTTGTTGAACACAATAATTTTTTTGATAATTAATTCTTTCTTCAATTATTTCATAATCAGAATCAGGACTAGTGCTTTGACTTAATTGAATTAAAACAGAAAGATAATTATCAACTATTTTACAAAAAGCATTTTTTTCACTTTCATTTTTTAAGGAAGCAAAAAAAACATTTTTAGAGAAAATATTTCCCCAGACTGGAATTTCCCTTTTAGATTTAAAAACACTTTTATCAATATGAGACAATAAATGATCATATTTTAAATTTTGGTTCTTCGATGAAGGAGATAAATCAACAATAGCTGCTGAAACTAGTTCATTAACTTTAACTAAATCCATTCCAAATATTGGAATATCATACTTTGGGTCTGGGAAAAATACGCAATGTAGAATCTTTAGACTTTTTGAAAATTCAGCCACTTCAATATGTAACTTTCTAAATCCTTTTGCTTTATAAAATTCATTTTCTATATATAGCTCCTTACCTTCTACATTGGAAATTATGTTTGAAAGTTTAGGATCTACCTCTATGCAATTGAGGTCATTAAGCTTAGACCTCTGAACCTTTATATTTTGCAATAAAGTCAAAATAAGTGGGTCAATTAATTTAGTTTTGGTTAAAGATTTAGACAACAAGTTTAAAAAGTATCAAAATTAAAATAAGGAAAGGATTTCAATGAACCCAGGAGAAGTTAAATACTTTAACCATTCAAGCAAACCTAAATGCGTTTTTGTGGAAAATAAAGAATTACCTCTTGTATGCATAGATTTTTGGTTTAAAGCAGGATCTGCATTTGAGGAATCAGATAGAGACGGAACAGCTCATTTTTTGGAACATATGATTTTTAAGGGTAGTAACAAATTAATGCCAGGAGAATTTGATTATAAGATCGAATCTCTTGGGGGGATGAGCAACGCTTCAACTGGATATGATGATGCACATTACTATGTATTAATACCTGAAAACAACTTTAAAGAATCACTGGCTCTTTTGACAAACATTGTTTTATCTCCAAGTATTAATATTCATGAATTTGAAAAAGAGAAAAGTGTTGTCATTGATGAAATAAAACAACAAAATGATCAGCCTGATGAAAAACTTTTTAATTATTTTTTAAGCAGAGTATGGAAGGATAATAAATATGGCAAAACAATATTAGGCACCGAAAAAAATCTCCAATCATTAAAAAAAGCTGATTTAGAAAAATTTCACAAAAGCTTTTACAAAAAGAATAATTTTTGTATTGCAATTGCTGGAAATCTATCTGAGAAAACTTTTGAAATATATCAAGAAAACAACTTTTCTTATCTAGATCAAGATGAAACTTCTCAAATAAAAAATAATAATAAATCAATTGCAGTCTCAAGAACTGGAAGAGAAGAGATTAATTTTAAGAATATTGAATTGTCTAGAATATTCATGGCATGGAGTATACCAAGCCTAAAGAATCAAAAAATGAATATCGGCTTTGAAATATTAGCATCAATACTTTGTGTTGGAAGAAATAGCAGATTAGTAAAAGTTTTAAAGGAAGAAAGGAACCTAGTTGAATCAATATATGTAGATGTAAATGGTGGAGAATTTGGCAGTTTATTAGTAATTGAAGCTTGTTGCGATGAAATAAATTTAAAAAACGTAGAGGAAGAAATTAATGAAACAATTCAAGAAGTTATAAGTTGTAAAAATTTAACTTTAAATGAGATTAGAAAAGCAATTAATATTGTTAAAAGTAACTATATTTTTAATCTAGAAACGTCAACACAATTAACTTCATTTTTTGGAAATGAGCTTTTATGGGGTAGAAAAAATACTCTAAATGATTTAAATAATCATTTAGATTACTGGAATAATACAAATAATTTTAAGGAAATCATAAATTATTTATCAAGAAATAAATTTACTTTAATTGCATCAACAGGCAAATGACAAAAGCACATTACGAAACAAAAATTAGTCGGAATTTTTCAATTGCAATGGTTTGGATAAATGGTGGAAGCAATATGGATATTGAAGAGAAAAAAGGGATCAATCAAATTCTTTGCTCATTATTAACCAGAGGATGTAAAGGTTTTGAAAATTTAGCTTTTTCAGAGTATGTCGATTCTCATGGAGCGGAACTAAATCTAGAGACATTAGAGGACGGTATGATAATAAGCCTCAAATCATTAGATGAACATTTTAATAAACTTTTACCTTTAATAAATTTAATTATAAATGAACCATCACTCTCATATAACCAATTCCAAAATGTAAAGAAATCAACTATTAATACCTTAAAAAAAGATAGGGAAAATCCATTTAATATTACCTTTGAAAAATGGAGAAAAATTGTTTATTTAAAACATTCCTACGCTTATAACTCTTCTGGATATGAAGAAGATATTTTAAAAATTACTCATAATGATATTTTATCTGAATATGAGAATTTTAAAAATAGAAATAAGTATCTAATTTCTAATAATTTAAAAATCAAAAATAAAAGTTTTGATTTATTAAACCAAAATATTGACCAAAATAAAATTGCTCATAACGTAGAAAGCAAAAATCACAACAATAATCCTAATCTTTTGAATAGGTTTGTAAGTACACATCAGAAGTCGAATCAAATAATCTTAATGTTAGGTAATCAAACATGTCCGATATCAAGCCATGAATACTTACCTTTGAAAATTTTAGAATCACATCTATCGTATGGAATGAGCTCTGTATTGTTCAAATTGTTCAGAGAAAGGAATGGTTTAACTTATGAAGTTGGGGTCTATAACCCTTGTAGAAAAGAAAATTCTCCTTTTTTAGTTTACTTTTCTGTCTCAAATAAAAATGCTCTTCTTGCATTTGAAATCCTATCCGAATTATGGAGAAAATTATTATCTTCTTCAATTATCGAAAAGGACATTTATTTAGCAAAGATTAAATTGAAAAGTTCATTTCTAATATCTAACCAAACTTTAAATGAAATATTACATAGAAAGATTCAATACATGGGATATTCATTAGACCAAAATTATGATTTTATAAATAAAATTAACCACATAAACTCTGCAGATATTTTGAAAGTAACTAAAAAATATTTAAGAAAACCCTTTTTAAGTATTTATGGAGAGGAAAAAATATGTAATAAAATTAATAAACTTTGGATAAAAAATTTTTAAATTTGTGTTTTTTCTATCTTGTCAATATCAATTAAGAAAGATCCTCTTCTAAATTTTATTTCAACAGTATCCGGAGATTTTATAGCTATTATTTCTCCAACTTCGTCAATAGCTACTAAGTCAGGTGGCCTAAGCATAGGCATATTGTCAGAGGTTTTAAGATAAGACAAAGGATTTTTTAGTTTAACTTTATCCTTAATATTAAATTCCATTAAAATTATTTAAAATAAATTAAATCTACTATAAAAATTAAGTTAAGAAAAATATCAACGAAATGCATCGTTTCATTCTAGAATTATACAAATTTATATATGAAATAAATTAATGAATCAAAAACTCAAAACAATAATTTTATGGGCTCTTCCAATTATTCTAGTCATAGCTCTTTCATATCAATTCCTCTCAACAAGCAATATTGATTCATTAAAATCCAATGGCACTACAATAGCTCCCAAAAATTCAGCTGTAGCAAGAGTTAGTTATGGAAGATTTTTAGATTATATTAATTCAGGTCGAGTTACATCAGTTGATATTTTTGATGGAGGTAGAAATGCTGTTATCGAAACTATAGATTCAGATCTTGATAATAAAGTACAAAGATTAAGAGTAGACTTACCTGGTCTTACACCTGAACTAATTACTAATCTCAAAAATGAAGGAATAAGTTTTGATGTTCACCCTGTGAAAACTACACCACCAGCATTAGGTATTCTCGGTAATCTTCTATTCCCTGCAATTCTGATAGGAGGTTTAATTCTTTTAGCTAGGAGATCAAATGGTATGCCTGGAGGACCAGGTCAAGCTATGCAATTTGGAAAATCAAAAGCTAGATTTGCCATGGATGCTGATACTGGAGTTGTATTTGACGATGTCGCAGGAGTTAATGAGGCAAAAGAGGATTTAGAAGAGGTAGTTACATTTTTAAAAAAACCTGAAAAATTTACTTCTGTTGGTGCTCGCATACCCAAAGGGGTTTTACTTGTAGGTCCTCCAGGAACGGGTAAAACACTTTTAGCAAAAGCAATTGCAGGAGAAGCAGGAGTTCCATTCTTCTCGCTTGCAGGGTCTGAATTTGTAGAAATGTTTGTTGGAGTAGGTGCAAGTAGAGTTAGGGATCTTTTCAAAAAAGCCAAAGAGAATAGTCCATGCTTAATATTTATTGATGAAATTGATGCAGTAGGAAGGCAAAGAGGAGCTGGTATCGGTGGTGGAAATGACGAAAGAGAACAAACTCTTAACCAACTTTTAACTGAAATGGATGGATTTGAAGGTAATAGTGGGATTATTATTATTGCTGCAACTAACCGTCCAGATGTTTTGGATTCAGCCTTAATGAGGCCAGGAAGATTCGACAGACAAGTTACAGTTGATGCTCCTGATATTAAAGGTAGATTATCGATACTTGAAGTTCACTCAAAAAATAAAACTCTTCAGGAAGACTTAACTTTAGAAAGTATTGCAAGAAGGACTCCTGGTTTTACTGGAGCGGATTTAGCAAATCTTCTAAATGAAGCCGCAATCTTAACAGCAAGAAGAAGAAAAGAGTCAATAGGCATTTTAGAAATTGATGATTCAGTTGATAGAATAGTTGCTGGAATGGAAGGTTCTCCACTAACAGATGGAAGAAGCAAAAGATTAATTGCTTATCATGAAGTTGGACATGCAATAATAGGAACTTTAGTAAAAGCTCATGATCCTGTTCAGAAAGTAACTGTAATTCCAAGAGGGCAAGCAAAAGGTCTTACTTGGTTTACTCCTGATGATGATCAATCTCTTATAAGCAGAGCAAATTTAAAAGCAAGAATTATGGGTGCTCTTGGAGGAAGAGCGGCTGAGGATGTTGTTTTTGGTAAAGGTGAAATAACAACTGGAGCTGGAGGAGATTTTCAACAAGTAGCTTCAATGGCTAGACAAATGGTTACAAGATTTGGAATGAGTGAACTTGGTCCAATTGCTCTTGAAGGTGGTAATCAAGAAGTTTTTGTAGGAAGAGATTTAATGACTAGAAGCGAAGTTTCTGACTCTATCTCTAAACAAATTGATGAAAGTGTAAGAGTTATGGTAAAAGACTGTTATAAACAAACCTATTCAATAATAAGTAAAAACAGGGAGGCAATGGATAAAATAGTAGATCTTTTAATAGAAAAAGAAACATTGGATGGTGAAGAGTTTGTAAAAATCCTTTCTGAATTCACACAAATTCCTGAAAAAGAAAGAACTCCACAAATACTTAATTAAGTATTTTTAATTGGTTTTTTATCTAAAACCAAATCTATTAGACCATACTCTACTGCCTCCTGCGGAGACATATAAAAATCTCTATCAGTATCTTCCTTAATGGTTTCAAGTTCTTTACCTGTTCTTTCAGATAGCTCAGTATTTAAACGTTCTTTTAAATATAAAATTTCATCAGCTTGAATTCTTATATCACTGGCTTGTCCTCTTGCACCACCAAGAGGTTGATGAATCATAATTCTTGAATGTCTCAGGCTACTTCTTTTACCTTTAGTTCCAGCCGCAAGTAAAAAGGCACCCATACTAGCAGCGAGCCCAACACAAACAGTATGGATATCAGGCTTTACATGTTGCATAGTATCGAAAATGCCTAAACCATCATAAACCGACCCTCCAGGAGAATTAATATACATGTAGATATCTTTCTCAGGATCTTCCGCTTCGA
>OCZA010000244.1_pt1 | contig 19560 bp, 20 predicted proteins | sample 1539021 | NCBI WGS metagenome assembly OCZA01 (sample SAMEA2619376, study PRJEB22493) | marine metagenome | biome: marine biome (ENVO:00000447); feature: surface water layer (ENVO:00002042); material: "saline water (ENVO:00002010), including plankton (ENVO:xxxxxxxx)" | depth 5 m | reverse complement strand
AGAGCACCGCCCTGTCACGGCGGAAGTTGCGGGTTCGAATCCCGTCGGTCCCGTTCTTTTCTAAAGGAAATTGGAAAAACGTTTAAGGTTAGCACCAAGTCCAACTGGTTTATTACACATAGGTACAGCAAGAACAGCTTTATTTAATTGGTTATATGCTAGAAAAATAAATGGGAAATTTCTGATTCGAATTGAAGATACCGATATTGTACGATCTAAATCTGAATATACAACAAATATATTAAATGGATTAAATTGGCTAGGACTTAATTGGGATGAAGAGCCCATTAACCAAAGCAAACGAGTTTCTGTTCACAAAAATTATATTAAAAGACTTTTAGAGAGTGGAGCTGCATATAGATGTTTCACTTCAGAAAGTGAGATCCTTGATCTTAGGGAAAAACAAAAAGAAAGTGGTTTGCCACCCAAGCACGATAATAGACATAGAAATCTTACGAGAAAGGAGATTAAAGAATTTATATCTCAAGGAAAATCATCTGTAATAAGGTTTAAAATTGATGAGGAAACAGAGATCAAATGGGAAGATCAGATTAGAGGCGAAATTAAATGGCAAGGCAAGGATCTCGGGGGCGATTTAGTTTTATCAAGAAGAGCTTTAGGTGATGAGATAGGAGATCCTCTATATAATCTTGCTGTTGTAGTAGATGACAATTTTATGAATATTACTCATGTTGTAAGAGGTGAAGATCATATCTCAAATACTGCAAAACAAATATTGATTTATAAAGCTTTAAATTTTAAATTGCCAATTTTTTCTCATACTCCTCTAATTTTAAATAGCGAAGGTAAAAAGCTTTCTAAACGTGATTCTGTAACTTCCATCGATGAATTTAAAGAGATGGGATACTTGCCTGAGGCTTTAGCCAATTACATGGCATTTTTAGGATGGTCTATAAAATCCCCTGAGAGTGAAATTCTTTCCTTATCAGAGATATCTAAAGTTTTTAATTTGTCAGATGTAAATAAAGCTGGTGCCAAATTTAATTGGGAAAAACTTAATTGGATTAATTCCCAATACATCAAGAAAATGGAATTGACACAATTATGTAAATTTAATAAGAAGTACTGGAACGAAATGGGTTGGGAATCTCCTTCTACAGAATGGGATTTGAAATTGACAAATTTAATTCAAGACTCAATGATTCTATTAAAGGATGCAATTGATCAATCAAAACCCTTTTTTATCTTGTCCCAAATGAAAAAAGAGGGGGAAGAATTTCTGGAAAGTAAAAAAGAGGTAAAAGAATCGTTGAAGTACATCCTTTTTTATTTAAAAGAAGCAAATATAACTAAGGTTAATAAGGATAACGCTCGAGAAATAATCAACAAAATTACAGTTAACCACTCCATCAAAAAAGGGATTTTAATGAAATCATTGAGAGTAGCTTTTTTTGGGTGTCTAAGTGGACCAGATTTAATTCAAAGTTGGGAATTATTCTCTGAGAACAAAACTGATATTCCTCTTATTGAAAGATGTAATATTTAACTATATTTCCTTATCAATTAAATTCAGAAAATTCGCTAAAGGTCTTGCCGTAAGTCCTTGAATACCAACTGTCATCAATATCGTTAGAAATACCAAGCCTTGGAGACGACCCGCACCAAGTACTCCTGCCTGCTCAAGTCTTATTGAAAAAAGAGAGGCGACAGCAGCAGTAACTATCCCTCTAGGTGCTAGCCAAGATAAAAAAACCCTTTGTTTTACATCTAATTCTCCTCCCATAGTTGCCAGTGATATGGAAATCGGACGTACAATTATCATCAACATTAATACGCAGATAATCCCCCCCCAACCTAATGGACTTAATTCTCCCCAAGAGACATCAGATGCCAGAAGAGGGAAAAGAACTGTTATGGCTAGTTGAGCTAATTCTCCAATCAAATTATCTAATCTTTCTTTATCAATAATTTCTCTTTTACCTACAATAAATCCTGCAGCAACAGAAGCGGGTAAACCTGATTCAGGCAAAATATATTCACAAATTCCATACACAAGAAAAATAAATCCTAATGTAACCTGAAGCTCAATTCCAAATGATGCCTCGTTTTTTATTTTCTTTAAAATTTCAGAAAGTAACCATCCGGAACTGATACCTATCAAAACCCCTCCACCTAATCTCTGCATTAAGGCAATAAAAACCTCCTTAATTCCATGTAAATCTCCCAATATTAGTTCTAATAACAATAAAGCGAGAACTGCCCCGATGGGTTCAAGAACCAATCCTTCAGCTTTTAGGACCTCGGATAGTGGAGATACTAATTTTATTTGGTCTACTAAGGGTGAAACTACTGTCGGTCCAGTTGCAAGAACTATCGCACTATAAACTCCAGCTACTGGCCATGATAGTCCTGCTAGCCAATGAGCTATGAATATTCCTGCTGATAATGAAATAAATAATCTTATTAACGAAATTCTTAAGACAGTATTTCTAATATTTCCTTCAGGTAATTTTAAATTTAACCCGCCTTCAAATAAAACTAAACAAACCAAAAGTCCAACTATAGTTTCAAGTCCCTGTCCAAGATCAAGTGGCTCAACAAGCCCTAAACCTGAGCGTCCAATGAATAATCCAGAAATTAATAAAATTACTACACTTGGAAATCCAGAGACAGAAGAAATTAAACGTGCGCATGCCCCTGCAAAAACAGTTATACCCCAAAGTAAGCCAAGCCTTTCAGGCGTCATAAATTTTTCTTTATAATAAAAATATTAATTAATTTGATTAAATCAATAATCCTATTTTAAGTCCACTATAAACAATATTTATTAATTAAATCCAATTAAAGATTTAATTAATTAAAAACCCTTATGAAGATTAAGAACAAAATTCTTTAATTTAATATTATATAGATGAAAATTTACTAATCAAAGCAATAACAATCAATATTATTCCGATTCCTATCGTCGCCATTCTTCCGTTCCAAATTTCTGCTTGAGGAGTAAAGCCTCTTTTCCATAAATTAAGCTCTTGTTTATCAACAACCTTTTTTGTTTCTTTAAGATCTATTTTTGATTCTTTTTTCATTAGTACTAGAAAGGAGGTTTTTTTTCATAAAGAGTATTTGCTTGGTCAATAGGAAGTCTTCCTGAAATGCCCAATTTAAGAGAACTTTCATATGCCTTAATTTTGAGTCTAAATAAGGCAGCGGCTCCAATCATCGCCGCATTATCTGTGCAAAGATTTATTGGAGCTAAATGAACTTTAATAGATTTTTTACAAGCTTCACTAATCATCATTTTTCTTAACGTATCGTTAGCCGCGACTCCACCTACAACGACGATATTATCTAAACCATAATCATTTGCACATTTTATTGTCCTCTCTACCAACACCTCTGCTACAACCCTCTCAAAACTTGCAGCAATATCTGGAATTGGTATTTCATCCCCATTTAAATTTATTTTTTCAACCAATCTTAATACAGCCGTTTTTAAACCACTAAAAGAGAAATCATATTTCAAAAAACCCCCTTCCTTATCAGAGATCTTGCATTTGGGTAAATTAAATTTTAAGGGATTACCCTTTTTGGCGATTTTCGCAATTGCAGGACCTCCAGGATAACTAAGTCCCAATAATCTGCCTACTTTATCGAACGCTTCACCCGCAGCATCATCATAACTTCTTCCAAGTCTTTGCATCTTTCTTCCCTCGCCAACTTTTATTAATTCAGTATGCCCCCCACTAACAAGTAAGGTTAAGAAAGGAGGCTTGGGATAATTTTTTGAAAATAATATTGACGAAAGATGTCCCTCTAAGTGATGTATCCCCAAAAAAGGTTTTGAGTATAAAGTACATAGTGATCTTGCAGTTATAGAACCAACTCTTAAACAGCCAACTAATCCTGGTGTGACAGTTGAAGCTATAACATCAATTTCTTCAATACGAATTTTTGATTCTTCTAAAGCTTGTTCGAGGACAAAAGGAAGTAACTCTAAATGTTTTCTCGCCGCGAGTTCTGGTACCACGCCTCCCCATTTAGAATGATCTTCAATTTGTGATGCAACAATATTTGAATGTATTTTATAAATATCACCACTATTAGAAACAATTGAGACAGACGTCTCATCACAACTTGTTTCAATAGCTAGAACTTTGTGCATATTTGATTCGATACTGTTTTATTTTAATAATAATTTCTTAATTAAAACATCAAAGGAATTAAAGATTGCAACTTATGAAATTCTTTTTTTCAATCATAACTTCGGTTTTTCTCTTTCTTGGAATAACCCCAATTGCTTTAGCAGCTAATGGACCAGCATTAAATGCAGATAGAGCTAGCACAGAATATACAGCCTCAGCTCTAACAACATGTTCAGAAAATCCTAAATTTATTGAACGAGCAAGTACTGCTAAAACTCAAAAAGATATCACAAGATTTGAAAGATATGGCAAAGCAGCTTGTGGTGATGATGGATTGCCTCATTTAATAATAGGTCCACCACTTGAGCCATGGGGAGCACTCCTAAATAGAGGTCATGAAGGTGACTTACTTATTCCTGGAGTACTATTTATTTATATTGCAGGAATTATAGGTTGGTCTGGAAGAGAGTATTTGATTGAATCCAAAAAGACTAAGAACCCAGCAGACCTTGAAATTATTATTGATTTAGGCTTAGCGAGAAAATGCCTTATAAAAGGTGCTCAATGGCCCTTTTTAGCTAATAAGCAAGGAAGGAACGGTGATTTAAGAGAGAAAGATAATAATATTACACTTAATGGCCCTAGATAAAACATCATTCAACACAATTCTAAAAATCAAATGCTTAAAATCTTTAACACAAAATTCATTAGGTCAGCACCAGTAGTTGCAGCAGTTTGGCTAAGCCTAACCGCTGGAATAATTATTGAATTTAATAGATTTTTTCCTGATTTATTATTTCATCCGATGAGCTGAGATTTCAAAAAGAACTTTCAAGACTTAATTATTTTGAAAACTCCTTTTACTGTCTCATCAACATCATGATTTGTTAATACAAAATCAAATTCATCTGAGGATGCAATTTCGTAGTTGGCTCTGCTAAGTCTTCTATCTATTGCCTCCTCTTTTTCAGTACCTCTATTTCTTATTCTTTTTTCTAATTCTGCTTTGCTAGGAGGGAGAAGAAATATTGATAAAGCTTCTGGGAACTTTTCTTTAATTTGTTTTGCACCTTCAACTTCAATTTCAAGTAATACAATAAATCCCTTTTCAATCTTTTCATTAACAGTAGATAAGGGGGTTCCATAATAGTTTCCTGCGAATTGGGCCCATTCAAGAAATTCTTTTTTATCGATCATATCTTTAAACCTTTCTTCACTTATAAAGTAATAATTCAAACCATCTTTCTCTCCAACTCTAGGATTTCTTGTTGTTGCAGAAATAGAAAGCCAAATATCTTTATTTCTATCTAAAAGTTCTTTAACAACAGTACCTTTTCCAACTCCACTAGGGCCTGTGATAATTATTAGTTTTTTTAAATTTTTCATATTAAAATTTTTACAGTAAAATAAATAATGGTGAATAATTACAAGAAATAATGCAAAAGGGTGTACCTCAGATAATGGATATTACATCTATAAAATCTGTATTGCATGATTTATCAGAAGAAGTTTTACCGTCAAGGTTTGAAACTGCTCAACAACCCGAACCTAATATAATTCAATTCTGTTTAAGAGGAATAAATAACCAAACTTGGATAGAAGTATCTTGGGATAGTGATTCTCCACGAATTCTTAAAATAAATAGGCCTGAAAAAATAGGAACTGAAAGTACACTCTCCAAACAACTAAGATACGGATTGAAATATATGGCTTTGGTTACCATAGAACAAGATAAATTTGAGAGAGTTATTAAATTTGGATTTGCAAAAAAGCCTGGAGATGAAATAAATAAATACTTAATTTTTGAATTAATGGGAAAACATAGTAATATTTTTTATTTAGATAATAATCAAAAAATAATTGCAGTTGGCAAACAAATAAAATCTAATCAATCTAGCTTTCGTGTCGTTTCTACTGGATCTATCTATTCAGAGCCTCCCTCAAACATGAAAAAGGAGCCTAGTCCAAATGAATCTTATGAAGAATGGAAAGAGTCTATTTCTTCAGTTCCAGAATCACTTAAATACTGCTTAATAAATACTTATCAAGGTGTAAGTCCAATACTAACAAAGCAACTTGAGACTTTTAGTAATCTGGAAAGTGTAGAAATAATGAATAAAAATATTGATTTTATAAGTGAAACCAACTTAAAAAAGATATACCAAAGTTGGAAAATATGGATTGAAAGATTTAATAAAAACAACTTTAATTTTTCAATTTTTGACAATTTTTTTTATTCAGTTTGGTTTTTAAAGAATGAAATAATTAACAAAGATAATATTGATCAAATTGATGGATTAGAAAATTATTATAATTTTCATTTAAAACAAAAAAAAATTGAGGCCTTAATAAAAAAAATTGATGGGATAATTTTTAAACAAACAAATCTTGAGAAAAAAAATTTTAAATTGCAATCTGATCTTTTAATTAACTCCGAAAATTATCAAATATATAAAGAAAAGGCTGACAAAATATTCATGACTCATGAGATACAAAAACAAGATATTATCAAAGGCCAAAAGCTTTATAAAAAGTCAAAAAAACTAAAAAGAGCACAAAATTTAATTAAAGAAAGGATGAATATTTATAAAAATAAACTTGATAGATTAGAAGAATTTAGTGCTCTATTGGATAACTTAAATTCTCTAAAAAATGAAAATCCGACAACTAGAATCAATTTGCTGGACGAAATTAAAGCTGAAATTTGTCGAGAGTTTAATTTGAGAATCAAAAATATAAGAGAACAAACAAAAGACGCATCTGGATTAGAATCATCTCCAATAGAAATAAATACCCCGAAAGGCTTAACAGTACAAATAGGAAGAAATATGAGGCAAAATGATCTAATAAGTTTTAAGTTTTCAAAAAAAGGGGATCTTTGGTTCCATGCACAAGAATCACCTGGAAGTCATGTTGTTTTAAAGTCTTCATCTCAAAACCCATCAGATGAAGACATTCAAATATCAGCAGATTTAGCAGCTTTATTTAGTAAAGCAAAAATGAATATTAAAGTCCCTATTAGTCTTGTGAATATAAAAGATCTCCAAAAAATCACAAAAGGAGGTCCTGGTTGCGTTTCGTTCAATAATGTAGAAATTCTTTGGGGTAATCCTACAAGAGGAAAAGATTACATTAAAAAAAATCTTAAAAAAGCAATTTAGCCTATAATAAGAAAAATAATTTTGTTAAATGTTAGATTTTCTACTTGGAACACACGAATTTTTAGGTAATCATAGTTTCCCAGAATTTATTGTAGGGTACTTGTTCGGAGCAGCATTAATTATTGGAGCCCCAACTGTTTTTCTATTACTTGCTTTCGTAAGTGCTTTGATGAAAACAAATGGGAAAATGGGTGGTTATAGAGAATATGAAACATATGGAGAATCTTCTTTAAATGATGCTCCTCCATTTTTATTACCTGATCCGACGAATCCAAAATTAAGTAAATAGTTCTTAGCTACTAATAATCAAAATTACGCTTTTTATAAATAAAATAAATGTTTATCTATTTCAAACTATAAAATAAGCTCAATAATGAAGAGGAAAGAAGATAGTAAGAATAATAATTATGATTCGATGAGTTTTACTGATCATTTAGAGGAGCTGAGGCAAAGAGTACTAAATTCTATTTATTCGATATTAATTTGCATTTTTTTTAGTTTTTTAATAATTAAGCCTTTAATTTCATTTTTAGAGATTCCTGCAAGTGATATACATTTATTACAACTTGCTCCTGGAGAATTTTTATTTGTTGCCATAAAAGTAGCAGGATATAGCGGAATAATCGTCTCTATTCCATACATTTTTTATCAATTAATATTATTTATTTCTCCAGGTTTAACTAAAAAAGAAAAAAACCTAATTTTACCGGCTGTTTTTGGATCAGGTTTATTATTTTTTCTTGGCTTGCTTTTTTCTTGGTGGATATTAGTTCCCGCGGCAATAAATTTCTTTATAAATTTTGGAGCTGATATAGTTGAACCAACATGGTCCATAGAGAGATATTTTGATTTTGTTTTATTGTTAATGTCAAGTACTGCAATAGCATTTCAATTACCAGTTTTGCAATTTATTCTTGGTTCACTTGGAATTATTACTACAGAAAAAATGCTATCAAATTGGAAAATAGTGGTAATTTCCTCTGCGATCTTATCCGCAGTAATTACACCTTCAACAGATCCTTTAACTATGTCATTGCTCTCAATTTCGATAATTTTTCTATTTTTTGTAGGAGCTGGGCTAACTTACATATCTGAAAGCCTTAAATCAAAAACTCTTTCATCCTCTCATTAATGTGTAGTTGAAGGCTTACAGCTCTTCCTAATCTTGGTCTTGAATTTACTTTTTTAAGCCATTCCCTTACTTCATCTGAATAACCGCATCTATTTAATATTTCAATTTTATCTGCTATTGATTTTTTATATTCCACTTCATTTAATGGAAAAGATTCTTGTCCTAAAAAACCCCACATCATTTGAAAATATAAATATTTTCCTCTTTTAAAAAGTCTAAAGTCATATTTTTTACCCCATCGATGAATCAAGTAATGGATAATCTCATCTACTACCAAAGGTTTCATAATTTAATAATAAACAATCTCATAAAAACTTATACTTTAAATTATTAAAAGTCCTATCTATTTGCAACAGAAATCATGCAATCTGATTCATAATAACTAATAAATAACAGTCTCAAGTATCGAATGACTCAATTAAGTTCCAATGACGTCCCATCCATGGGTCGAAGGCAATTTATGAATCTTCTTACATTTGGAACAGCAACTGGTGTCGCATTAGGAGCTTTATATCCTGTAGCAAATTATTTTATGCCACTAAGAGCTGGTGGTGGTGGTGGTGGAACTTCTGCAAAAGATGAATTAGGTAATCCAGTCACAAAGACCGGTTGGCTAGCAAGTCATCAAGCAGGAGATAGAAGTTTAGTGCAGGGTCTCAAAGGAGATCCAACTTACTTAATTGTTAATAGTGAAGGAGATATAGGAGAATTCGGACTAAATGCTATTTGTACCCATTTAGGATGCGTTGTTCCATGGGATAGCGGTGCGAATAAATTCATATGTCCTTGTCATGGAAGTCAATATGACACAAATGGGAAAGTAGTAAGAGGACCTGCGCCTTTATCTTTGGCCTTGGCGCATGTTGATGTAGATGATGATGCTGTACTTGTAAAACAGTGGTCAGAGACAGATTTTAGAACTAATGAAAATCCTTGGTGGGCCTAAGAGAATGATTAATTTTAAAAAACAAATTATGAAAAAAACAACTTTCTTTCTCTGCACACTGCTTTTGATTTCCAGCATTGTAATTTTCCCAAGATCCTCTTTTGCTTATCCATTTTGGGCGCAGCAAAATTACGAATCTCCCAGAGAAGCCACAGGAAAAATAGTCTGCGCAAATTGCCATTTAGCACAAATGCCAACTATTGCAGAGGTCCCTCAATCTGTTGGAGCTGATAGTGTTTTCAAAGCTGTAGTCAAAATTCCTTATAAAGATGACATAAAGGAAATAGGTGCTGACGGCTCAGCGGTTCCTTTACAAGTTGGGGCTGTAGTTATGCTTCCTGATGGCTTTAAATTAGCTCCTCAGGAAAGATGGACTGATGAAATAAAAGAAGAAACCGAGGGAGTTTACTTTACTAATTACAGCGAAGAAAAAGACAATATAATTCTTGTCGGGCCATTACCAGGAGATACTAATAAAGAAATCGTTTTTCCAGTCCTTTCCCCTAATCCAGCTACTAATAAAGAGTATCACTATGGAAAGTACTCGTTGCATATAGGAGGAAATAGAGGTAGAGGGCAAGTTTATCCGACTGGTGACAAGAGTAATAATGTAATATTCACTTCTACTTCTTCAGGTACAATCAATTCAATAGAAACTATTGAAGATGGTAGTTATCAAATTAATATTGAGAATGAGAACGGGGAAATATTTACCGAGGCTGTTCCAGTTGGTCCTGAACTTATTGTGAAAGAACAAGACCAAATAAGTGCAGGAGATCCTCTCACTAATGACCCTAATGTAGGAGGTTTTGGGCAACTAGATGCTGAAGTAGTGCTACAAAGCCCTTATAGAATAATAGGATTAATTGCATTTTTTATTGGTGTAGGCCTAACTCAAATACTGTTAGTACTCAAGAAGAAGCAGGTTGAAAAAGTACAAGCTGCTGAGGGTGTTTAATTAACCTTTAAATGCTTACATATCAAGCTTTTATTCAATCACCTGGAGACACATTTTTAAATTTAGGTTTTCTAACTATAAGATGGTATGGTCTTCTAATTTCCATATCAGTAGTAATAGGACTTTTTATTTCTAAAAAGCTTGCAAAATCAAGAAATATTAATCCTCAATATATAAGTGATATTTTACCCTCCTTAATAATATCTTCAATCATTGGAGCTAGAGCGTACTATGTAATTTTCGAATGGAGACAATATAGTGGTAATAACTTTTTTACTTCTTTTGACCTTTTTAATAATGTAATTCAAATTCCCTCTTTTCTTGCAATTTGGCAAGGGGGCATAGCAATCCATGGAGGCTTAATTGGAGGATTTTTATGTATTTTATTTTTTTGCAAATCTAAAAATATTCATTTAAAGACCTTTATAGATATATTAATTCCATCTATTATTCTTGGCCAATCTATTGGTAGATGGGGGAATTTCTTCAATAACGAAGCATTTGGAATACCTACAGATTTACCTTGGAAGTTATTTATACCCATACAAAATAGGCCAATAGAGTTTATAAATTACCAGTTTTTCCATCCAACATTTATCTATGAATCATTATGGAATTTTTTAATTTTTATATTATTGATTACTATTTTTTACCAACAGAACAATAAAAACTCAGTGAGGCCTGGCTTTATTAGTTGTCTTTATTTAATTGGCTATAGTTTTGGAAGATTCTGGATTGAAGGTTTAAGAATTGATCCTTTATGTATTGGGGGAATTCCACCCTTTTGTGATGGAGGACTACGCATGGCCCAGTTTATTAGTATTTTTTTATTTTCCTCTGGATTAATTGGAATATTTTTTTTAAGATTAAAATCATATAAAAACAAAACAAGAAATAATGGATAGAAAGATCTCTTTTATTGGAGTTGGTCCAGGCGATCCTGATTTATTAACAATCAAAGCGTTAAAAAAAATAGAATCTGCAGACGTTATATTTTGGGCTGATTCTTTAATTCCTGAAAAAATTATAAATTTTTCACTTGAAGGTGCTGAAAAAATAAAAACCAGTACGCTTACTCTAGAAAAAATCACTTCAATAATGATAGAAAGATTCAATGAAGGTAAAACTGTTATTAGATTGCATGATGGAGATCCATGCCTGTATGGTGCAGTTAAAGAACAACTAGAAATATTAAAACAAAAAGATATCGAGACTGAAGTAATACCTGGGGTTAGTGCTTTTCAGGTCGCTGCAGCCTATCATCAGGCCGAGCTTACAATTCCAGATATAACTCAAACTATAATTCTGACTAGAGCAGGAGGCCGAACTGGCATGCCTGAAAAAGAATCACTTAAAGATCTTGCCAAGCACAAATCCTCTTTATGTCTTTATTTGAGTGCTAGACACATAAAAAGTTCTCAAAAAACTTTATTAGAATTTTACCCTCCAGAAACTAAAGTAATTGTTGGTTATAGAGTATCTTGGGATGATGGTTGGACATCTTTAATTGAATTGAAGGATATGGAAAAATTTACTCTTGAGAAAGAACTTATTAGAACTACTATTTATATTGTTAGTCCTGCAATTAATACTATTGCAAATAGGTCTAATCTTTATAATCCATCTTACAAGCATCTCTTTAGGGGCAAATAATTGAATAAAGTTGATAGATAGATATATAACACTATAATTGGGGAAAAATTAATTGCTTTGGACGAAATAAAATCTAATAATTCAGACAACAATCCCAAAAATAATTCATCTTTAAAAAGAATTGGCAATTTCATTAAAGAAGCAAGAGTAAGCAGAAACAAATCAATTGAAGAATTAGCCTCTGATTTAAAAATTGGATCTCACCAACTTCAGGCTATAGAGGAGGGTAATGAAGATCATTTACCGGAAAAAGTTTTTATAAAAGCAATGGTTCGTAGGATTTCTGAAAAGCTAAAAGTTGATACAGATTTTATAATGAGCGAATTCAAAACTGAACGGAAAGAAGTAAACATCGAAGAAATTGTTCAAGAAGTCTCAATAAAAGCAAAAAATGACCGAAGCTTGAAGAATCAGAATTCTATCGAGGTTATTATCTTTATTTTAATTTCAGGAATATTAGGCCTATTAGCTTCATTTTTGATTTTTAATATTTTTTCAGAATCATTCCAAAATCAAGTTCCTAAAGAAGAACTTATAAATAAAAATTAAACAACTTTCAACTCTAAATTTTTTAATTCTTTAACCACCTTACTACATAACTCTAAGCTCCATTTTTCGAGAAGAAGATCTTGATTTGATTTTAAAGGTATCAGTTCAATTGCAATAATATTATTTAGTAATTTAATTTTTATAGAAGATAATACATTTTCAGGTCTTTGATCCAGAGAGGCCGCTAATCTTAAAATTAAGGACATTTCAAGTACTAATGTTTTATCTTCTTTTGAGATTAAACTTTGCCAAGATTCATGTCTTTTTTTTGGTAAAGTCTTTCTGTGATATCTAACTATTGAAGCAATACTATTTGTCTCGGATTGAGAATATCCCAATAATTCGCAGTTTTTAATTAAATACCAAGAATGTTTATGATAAGAACTTATATTTACATATTTCCCACAATCATAAAGGTTACAGGCTGCCCAAAGGAGATCTTTTGCTTTTGAATCAGTATCGCCATGAAAAATATTTTTAGTTTGATCATAGATTTGAAATGCGATATTAGTAACTTTCTCAGATCTTTCTTTATCAACACCAAACTTTCTAGCCTGATGAACTATGGTAGTTTTCCTAATATTACTTTGAATATTAAATTCATTTTTTATTATTCCTTGGCGAAGCATCCAATCAACTACTAATCCTTCCCTTAGGGCCCTCTCACTAATTGTCAACTGATTAAAATTCAACATCTCCATTGAGGTTTTTAAAATTAATGCACCTGGAATTATTATTTCTGATCTTCTTTCACTGAGTGAAGGAATTTTCTTTATTTCAGAAGTTGGCATTTTAATTAATTTTTCCAAGACAATCTCTAAATTTTCTTTTTTAAATTTATAACCATGCATCTTTTGTTTTGGCTGCCCAAGATCAGATAAAATTAAATTTCCTAGTGAGATTGCAGTTCCACTTGTAGCAATCATTGAGACCGTCTTTCCTCTTTGTAATCTCCTTTTAATTTTTTCAATAGATGGTTCTAAGGAGCCTTGAATAAAAGTTTTCAAAAACTTTGATCTTTCTTTATCAATCGGTGCGTTATCAAGAAAAAAATCATTTTTGAGCCTAACAGCTCCAACTCTAGAACTTGTAAGAGCAATCGCGTCTTTTTCATCTGCAAGTATTAATTCTGTAGAACCTCCCCCTATATCAATAATTACGTAAGACTCATCTTCCAAAACCATTCCAGACAAAACGCCAAGATAAATTAATCTAGCCTCTTCAGATCCGCTTATAAGTTCTATTTGAATATCTACATCACTTTGAACCCTATTTAAAAAGTCTCGACCATTTGGAGCCTCCCTAACAGCACTAGTTGCAGCAGTTACTATTTGATTAACACCATTACTTTTGCAGTACTCTTTAAAACGCTTTAGGGTCTTTAAAACTCTTTGCATTGATTCCTCAGTAAGATTTCCATCTTCATCTCGTTCCCCTAAACGTGTTGTAGATTTATCAGTAAATTTTATTGAAAAGGATTTGAGATCTAAATTAATGTCTGCGATTAAAAGATGAGTGGAGTTTGTACCAATATCAATAGAGGCTACAGAAATATCTTTTTCTTGAAGATTGCTTAATTTTTTTTTCTGTATCATTTTTATTCTCTAAAAAATAGAGATTCTAAATACCGTAATTAATATACTTAAGATTGATTATTAAATTATAGATTTGCCTAATTTCTAGTTAGATTATTTAAAGTTATGAAATAAAGATCCTGTGATAAAGAAAGACCTAAATTCTAAAATAAATATCCTTTTTGAATTATTAAGGTGGAATAAGCCTACAGGGAGACTTATTCTACTTATTCCTGCTGGATGGAGTTTATATCTTACGCCAGAATCAAATCCAAGCGTTTACATGTTGTTGAAAATTATAATCGGTGGATTATTAGTTAGTGGCTTAGGTTGTGTTGCTAATGATATTTGGGATAAAAGAATAGATCAAAAAGTCTTAAGGACCAAAAACAGACCTCTTGCTGCAAATAAAATCAGTACTAAAACAGCATACTTAATACTTATATTTTTGATTATATGTAGTTTCTTTTTAACTTTGTCGCTTCCAGAGAATGGAAGACTACTTTCTCTTTCACTTGCTTTTTTTGCTTTACCTTTAATTTTAATTTACCCTTCTGCAAAGAGATGGTTTAAATATCCGCAATTTATCTTATCAATATGCTGGGGATTCTCAGTTGTAATACCTTGGGCTGCGAACGAAGGGAATATCAATAGTATTGTTTTATTATTTTGCTGGCTCGCTACGATTTTTTGGACTTTTGGTTTTGATACTGTATATGCTTTGGCTGATAAAAAATATGATATTCAAATTGGAGTAAACAGTTCCGCAGTTAACCTTGCTTCCAATACAAAAAAAACTATTCAAATTTGTTATTTTTTAACTTCCAGTTTTCTTGCAATATGTGCTTTCATCAATCAACTAACTTTTATTTTTTGGCCAATTTGGTTAATAACAGGATTTTTAATGCAAAAAGATATTTTGAAAATATTTCCTGAAAGTAAACAATCCATTAAAAAAATTGGTGATCATTTTAAAAACCAATCTATATATGGAGGCTTAATATTATTGGGATTCATAATCGCCTCATAACTTATAAAAAGAATGCTAGTTAAATTAAAAAAAGGAGATGAGATTCAAATTTTAGCTCCAAGCTCTTTTATAGATAATGAAGAGGATTTTATAAAGGGCATAGATATTTTAAAAACATGGGGATTGAAGATTGTTCACAATAATATCCTCTCAAGAAAGTTTGGGTATTTTGCTGGAGATGATCAAACAAGATTTGAAGAACTTGAAAAAGCTCAAAATAAGAAAGTCATCATTTTCGCTAAAGGTGGATGGGGCGCCGCAAGACTTTTAGAAAAAAATCCAAATTGGGGTAATGGGTTGATGATTGGATTCTCTGATACATGTTCACTGTTGTTATCAAAATATTCAAAAGGATCTTTTGGCTCGATTCATGGACCTATGATTACTACTCTTTTTAAAGAACCTGAATGGAGTTTAAGAAGACTAAGAAATTTACTTTTTGAGGGATATGTTGATGATATTAAGGGTTTACCTTTAAAAAAAGGCATCGCAAAAGGAGAAATTGTTGTTTCTAATCTAACTATTGCATCTTTTCTAATTGGTACTGATCATTTCCCTGAATTAAAAGGGAAAATAATAATATTTGAGGACATAAACGAAGACATTTATAAAATTGATCGAATGTTAACTTATTTGAGAATGACAAACAAATTGAATGGAATTTCAGGTATTGGATTCGGAAGTTTTTCAGATGAAGTGTGTACGCCTGAATGGAACGGCTTACTCAAAAAATTAATAATTGAGAGGCTTCAAGAATTTGATATTCCTATTCTTTTTGACCTTCCTATTGGACATTTATCTGGTAATGCATGCATCCCTTTAGGTTGTGAAGCAACATTAAATGGGAACGATGGAAAACTTATTATTCATATCCCTTCTTATTAAAAATCTTTTAAAAATAGTTTTGCTATTTTCAGATCTAGTGGTGATGTAATTTTTATATTTGCAGAATTTCCCTCAATTATTTTTACTTGCCAATTTAACATTTCAAATAGTGAGGCATCATCTGTAACCGTCCAATTTTTCTCAATTGCCATTTCATGAGCTTTTCTTAATCTCTTTACTAAAAAACCCTGAGGCGTTTGAGCTGCCCATAAATTTTGTCTATTTGGTGTTTCCTTTATATAACCTTTATTATCAACAATCTTTATTGTGTCGGTAACCTTGGTAGCTAAAACAACTGCATCATTTTGTTCTAATTCTGAAGCACATTTATTTATTAAGTCGGGACCAATTAAGCATCTAGCACCATCATGAATTAAAACTTTCTCAGCAGTAGATGGAAGAGAATTTAAACCATTAAAGACAGACTTTTGCCTCGTATCTCCACCATTTATCCATTTAATTTTATTAGAAAAATTTTTTACTGATTTTAATAATTCTTGTTTATCATTCGGCTGTCCAATTATTCCTACCCAGCTGACTAAACTTGCAGATAATACAGATTTTATAGTCCAAAAAATAAGAGATTCCCCTTCTAATTCAATAAGTAATTTATTTCTTCCAGCTTTCATTCTGCTACCACTGCCTGCCGCGGGTATTAGTACATGCACAATAATTTGAGTTTATATTTTCTAGATAATTATAAATAAAAGTAATATGTTTGCACAAATAGTACTACGATTTTAAATTATAAAAATTTCACAATGTCAAATACAGAATCTTTAACAGGTAAAGTTGCTTTAATTACAGGGGCTAGCAGGGGCATTGGTAAGGAAATTGCCTTAGAACTTAGTAATTTAGGAGCAGAAGTCATAATAAATTATTCTTCGTCTGATGAAAAAGCTGAAGAAGTTGTAAATCTAATTAAAGAGTCTGGAGGCAAAGTTCATAAATTAAAATTTGATGTTTCAAAAGAAGAATCTGTTAGTAGAGCTTTTGAAGAAATCATAAAGATAAATGGTGCTATAGATATTCTTGTAAATAATGCTGGCATAACAAGAGATGGGCTCTTAATGCGAATGAAATCAGAACAATGGGATGACGTTCTAAATACAAACTTAAAAGGGGTTTTTCTTTGTACAAAATATGCTTCAAAATTTATGATAAAAAAAAGAAGCGGAAAGATAATTAATATCTCATCTATTGTCGGAATAATTGGAAATCCTGGACAAGCAAATTATTCTGCCGCTAAAGCAGGTGTTATTGGCTTTACAAAAACCTGTGCAAAAGAATTTGCTTCAAGAGGGATAAATGTTAATGCTATAGCTCCAGGTTTTATAGAAACAGAAATGACTGAAAAACTAAATAACGAAGAGATTATCAAAGCCATACCATTAGGAAAACTAGGTAGTTGTTCACAAATAGCAAACTTAGTTTCATTCTTAGTCTCGAGTAATGCTGGCAACTATATAACAGGACAAACAATAAGTATTGATGGGGGCATGAGTATTTAATTATGTACTTTCATATGGTTGAACCAACTCATCCCTTAATCTTCTAATCTTTTGTAGAAGTTTTAATCTTCGACTTCTAGCAGTTAAAGTCAAGAAAAATCTAAGAGGAAAATATATAAGAGTCATTGCAACTGCAAGTGTGGCAGTTAAAGTAAAAATAAGATTCCCTGTTTTGTCCATAACTTTAAGATACTCATAATTTAATTAATTTGGATAGCTATTTAAGAGAAATTCGGCTTTCCCCACTTAATTAAGTATCCCTTAAATATAATTCCATGGGACATTAGAATAAAGATATAAAGATTTCAATAAACATGCCAAAACAATTAAGCTTTTCGAACGAATCTAGAGAAGCGCTTGAAAAAGGAATAAATACTGTCGCAAATGCTGTTAAAGTAACTATTGGTCCAAAGGCAAAGAATGTTGTAATAGAAAGAAAATTCGGTTCTCCAGACATAGTAAGAGATGGATCTACGGTTGCTAAAGAAATCAACCTTGAGAATCCCATCTCTAATTTAGGGGCAAAATTAATAGAACAAGTAGCATCAAAAACTAAAGAGAGTGCTGGTGATGGAACAACAACAGCAACAATCTTGACTCAAATAATGGTTCAAGAAGGTTTAAAAAATATAGCTGCGGGAGCTAGTCCTATTGAGCTAAAAAAAGGAATGGAAAAAGGATTAGATTTTGTTTTAGAGAAATTAAAATCAAAAAGTATAAAAATAAATGGCTCCGATATTAAAAAAGTTGCGACAGTAAGTGCAGGAGGAGATGAAGAAATTGGTTCAATAATTTCAAAAGCAATGGATATTGTAACTTCAGATGGAGTTATAACAGTAGAAGAGTCACAATCCCTAGAGACAGAGCTAGACATCACAGAAGGAATGTCTTTTGATAGAGGTTATAGCTCACCTTATTTTGTAACTGATCAAGAAAGACAAATTTGTGAACTTGAAAATCCTAAGATCCTAATCACTGACCAAAAGATATCAACACTAACCAACTTGGTACCTATCCTCGAAGAGGTTCAAAAATCTGCTTCTCCATTTTTAATTCTAGCTGAAGATATTGAAGGGGAAGCTCTAACAACTCTTGTATTAAATAAAAATAGTGGGGTATTAAATGTTTCGGCTGTTCGAGCTCCATCATTTGGAGAAAGGAGAAAAGCTGCTCTGGAAGATATTGCAATTCTTACAGGAGCTAAATTAATTAGCGAAGATCAATCAATGAAATTAGAAGAAGTTACTCTTAATGATCTTGGAAAAGCAAAAAAAATAACAATTTCAAAGGATAAAACAACAATCGTAGCTTTCGACGATACCAAAGACCTTGTCCAAGCAAGAGTTGAGAAATTAAAAAGGGAAGTAGAAATAACTGAATCGGAATACGATAAAGATAAGATTAACGAAAGAATAGCAAAACTTGCTGGAGGAGTAGCTCTTATTAAAGTTGGGGCTGCGACGGAAACAGAGATGAAGTATAAAAAATTAAGAATAGAAGATTCACTCAATGCTACAAAAGCTGCTATCGAGGAAGGAGTAGTTTCAGGGGGAGGACAAACCTTAATTGAAATATCAAATGAACTTTCTAATTCACGTAAAGAAATATCAGATGATTTGACTACAGGTATTGATATTATTACAAATGCACTTTTAGAACCTACAAAACAAATTGCAAAAAATGCTGGTTTTAATGGAGATGTTGTTATCGCTGATATAAAAAGACTTGGTAAGGGTTTTAATGCTAATAATGGGGAATATGAGAACTTAAACGAGTCAGGAATATTAGATCCTACTAAAGTTATTCGATTAGCTCTTCAAGATTCAGTATCAATCGCAGCAATGATAATTACTACGGAAGTTGCAGTTGCTGATATCCCAGAACCAGAGGCAGCACCTGGAGGACCAGGGGCAGATCCAATGGGTGGAATGGGTGGAATGGGTGGAATGGGTGGTATGGGTATGCCAGGAATGGGCGGCATGGGTATGCCAGGAATGGGCGGCATGGGTATGCCAGGAATGGGTGGTATGGGTATGCCAGGAATGGGTGGTATGGGTA
>OCZA010000243.1_pt1 | contig 19660 bp, 23 predicted proteins | sample 1539021 | NCBI WGS metagenome assembly OCZA01 (sample SAMEA2619376, study PRJEB22493) | marine metagenome | biome: marine biome (ENVO:00000447); feature: surface water layer (ENVO:00002042); material: "saline water (ENVO:00002010), including plankton (ENVO:xxxxxxxx)" | depth 5 m | reverse complement strand
CTTTTTGGTTAGTTGCTGATTCGGAATTAATTGTTTATGGAGCAACAGATCCATCTGCCAAATTAACTATTGGTGAAGAAGAAGTTCCTTTGGCTGCTGACGGTACTTTTAGACTTCAAGTTCCTTTTAGGGATGGCTCTCAAAAATACGAAATTAAAGCTATTGATGCTTCTGGTGACCAAGAAAAAAGTATTACAATGAAATTTGATAGAGTTACTCCTATTGACGATACAAATGAGAAAGATAATGCTGAGAAAAAATGGTTTTAAATAAATAAAAATATTAATGCTAAAAAAAATTGTTGCTTTTACACCTTTATTTGGAGCTTTAAGTTTCCCCTTGATAGTTCCTATTACTATTTCTAAGTTTGGAGTCAATTATGGAATTCTAAGTGCATTAGTTATTTCCTCCTTATGGTTTATCGCTATGTTAAGAACATCCGAAATGCCACATTAATTTAGTTAGATTTTTCTAAGTTTTATAGAAATCATGACTGAAGTTAATGTTATTAATATAAAAAATCCTTTTCTAGATCAGAAACCAGGTACTTCTGGGTTAAGAAAAAGTACTTTAAGGTTTAAAGAAGAGCATTACTTGGAAATATTTATAGAGGCAATTTTTAAATCACTTAATAATTTGCGAGGGTCAACTTTGGTTGTTGGTGGGGATGGTAGATATGGGAATATCGAAGCAATCGAGAAGATTATTCAAATATGCGTAGCTCATAAAGTTGGAAAAGTTATTATTCCAAAAAATGGTTTATTATCTACACCTGCGACATCTCATTTGATTAGAAAAGAGGAGGCTATTGGAGGAATTATTCTTTCAGCAAGTCATAATCCTGGTGGTATTGACGGGGATTTCGGAGTGAAATTAAATACTGCGAATGGTGGACCTGCTCCTGAGTCAATTACAGATCAAATATTCCAATGTTCTCAATCACTTAAGAGTTACAAAATTAGTAATATTAAAATTCCAGACTTAGATAAGTTTGGTGTATTCTCGTTTGGAGAAACTTCATTAGAAATAATTGATGGATTAAAGGATTATTCAGATTTAATGGAGAATATTTTTGATTTAGATCAAATAAGTGATTTTCTTAAAAATGATTTCTCTTTAATTTTTGATGCAATGAATGCAGTTACTGGTCCATATGCAAAAAATATTTTTGTTGAAAAAATGGGTCTTGTAGATGCTTGTGTCATGAATGGCACACCCCTAGAGGATTTTGGAGGTTTACATCCTGATCCAAATCTTACTTATGCGTCTAAATTGGCGGATTTGTTATTAGTTCAAAAAGCCTATAGTTTTGGAGCTGCATGTGATGGTGATGGCGATAGAAATATGATCTTAGGTCAGGGATGTTTTGTAAATCCAAGTGATAGTTTGGCAGTTATTACTGCTAATACAAATTGTGTACCTGGATATAAAGATGGTATTGCTGGTGTTGCACGATCTATGCCTACGAGTTCAGCAGTAGACTTTGTTGCTCGTGCTTTAAATATTCCTTGTTTTGAAACACCAACTGGATGGAAATTTTTTGGAAATCTTTTAGATTCTAATTTAATTACAATTTGTGGAGAGGAAAGCTTCGGAACTGGTAGTAATCATGTCAGAGAAAAAGATGGCTTATGGGCGGTTTTATATTGGTTACAAATTTTAGCTGTGAAAAATTGTTCAGTTAGTGAATTAATTCAAAACCACTGGAAACAATATGGAAGAAATTATTATTCAAGGCATGATTATGAAGCTATTCCTTCTACTATTGCAAATCAAATATTCAATAATTTATCTTCTATGCTTCCAAGTTTAAAAGACAATAAGTTTGCTGGAAATCTGGTAAAACAAGCAGATAACTTTTCATATTTAGATCCAGTAGATAATTCAATTAGTAAAAATCAAGGATTAAGAATTATACTTGAGGATAATTCCAGAGTAATCTTACGTTTGTCAGGTACTGGTACAAAAGGTTCAACTTTAAGATTATATTTTGAAAAATTTGCAAATTCTCAACATAATTTAGATTTAAATCCTCAAATAGCTCTAAAAGATTTAATTAACGATTTAGATCATTTATTAAATATTTCAAAACTTACCAAAATGGAAAAACCTACTGTTATTACATAATTTTCAAAAATGATTTATTCGTTAGATTAAAAAACATGGAGTCAGATAATTTATTTAGCAATACTTATCGAATAGAAAGTAACGCGCCATTAGCTGATAAATTAAGACCAAAAAATTTAGATGACTTTTTCGGTCAAGAATCTATTTTAGGACATAATTCTTTATTGAGAAATGCAATCTTGAATGATAAGGTAGGAAATATTATTTTTTCTGGACCACCTGGTGTAGGTAAAACAACTTTAATTGAGATTATATCTTCTAATACTCGTTCCTCATTAATAAAGTTGAATGCTGTTTTGTCTAGTATTAAGGAGTTAAGAACTGAGATTGCTAATGCAAAGGAAAGGTTACTTAGTTCAAATAGGAAAACAATTTTATTTATTGATGAGGTACATAGATTCACCTCAGTCCAACAAGATGCTTTGTTGCCCTCAATTGAAAATGGCACCATTACTTTTATTGGTGCTACAACAGAAAACCCTTTCTTTGCCGTAAATAAAGCTCTAATAAGTAGAGCTCGTATTTTCTCATTACTTCCTTTAAATAAAAATGATTTGAAGAAAATAATTGATAAAGTAATAAAGTATTACTCGTGCCTTCAAGATTCCAAAGTTATTGAAATAAAAGAAGAGGCAATTAATCATTTAATAAAATTTTCTGGAGGCGATGCGAGGAATCTCATAAACGCTTTAGAGTTAGGTATTAGTATTACAAAGGAAAATAAAGAAAACTTAGTTGTTATTGATCTTCCAATTGCTGAAGATTCAATCCAAAAGAAAAATATTGTATATGACAAAAATGGACAAAATCATTTTGATGTTATTAGTGCATTTATAAAATCTATTAGAGGTTCAGACCCAGATGCGACTTTATATTGGCTTGCCAATATGGTAGAAGCTGGTGAAGATCCAAATTTTATTTTTAGAAGACTTTTGATTTCTGCTTGTGAGGATATAGGTCTTGCAGATCCCAATGCAATAGTTGTTGTGCAGTCTTGTTGTGATGCTTTTGATCGAGTTGGTTTCCCTGAAGGATTATTTTTTCTTTCTCAAGCTTCTTTATACTTAGCAATTTCTCCAAAGAGTAATAGTACTAAATCAATTTTTAAAGCGGTAGAAGCAATTAAGGCTACTAGTGTATCGTTAGTTCCCAATCATCTGAAAAATAATGCTAGTAATTACTTAAATCCACATAATTATCAAGGGAACTGGTTGCAACAAGAATATCTGCCAAAAGATTTAAAAGGAATGAAATTTTGGAAACCAAAAGATTCTGGATGGGAAAAAAATAAATATGAAGATATACGAAACAAACGAAAAAGTTAGAATATTTTTGAGCTGCAAATAATACTAGGTATAAAGTAAGAGGTATCTTTAGAAGCTACAGAGATAGTCCATTTATATAAGTTAAATTGTTTAAATTTCAACTTCAGTTTCTTTTTTTTATGAAATAGTATTTTGTCATTTTCAGAATATTGCCATTCCTTTATGTCTTTAGCTAACTTACCATGATCCCATTTTATAGCAGCTTCAATAGCACACCATTGATTTAAGATGGTGTTTCTATATGATTCGCTCGTAGTATTTAAACTATTTGATTTGAAGAAATATTTTTTCGCTAATTTTGCATAATTGAAATTTCTATCAAGTCTCTCAATATCAATCCCAATTTTTTTTTCATGCCAAACTAATATAATCGCATCATTGCAATGACTAAAACTACAATACCCCATCCCTTTTGGTAATTCAGGAGGTTCTCCTGGATTTGCAATTATGGGTACCTCTAATGGATTTAAATTGAAAAGATTTCCTAAACATTGTCTTATATAAGCTCTGCTTTCTAAAAAAATATTTGCTCGATGTCTAGAAAGCTTATTTGCGATTTCAAGTTCTTTCAGTGTTGCGACATCTTGTACACCTTTTATCTCATGAAACCAGATTTTTGGTATTTTATATTCATAGTTATTTAATAATGTCAATGGCTCTTAAGGTTGGTGATAAAGCACCAGAATTTAATTTAAAAGACTCTTTTGAAAAAGATGTATCTTTAAAAGATTTTAAAGGTAAAAGAATAATACTATATTTTTATCCAAAAGATAATACTCCAGGATGTACTAAAGAGGCTTGTAATTTTAAAGAAAATTGGGATTTACTTAAGGAAAATAACTTTGTAGTTCTTGGAATTAGTAAAGATAGCGCTGCTTCACATCAGAAATTCATTGAAAAATTTGACTTACCTTTTGTTCTCTTGACTGACCCTGAACCTTATAAAACCTCTTCTGATTATGATAGTTATGGCCTTAAAAAATTTATGGGCAAGGAATATATGGGAATGATGAGAAATACTTTTTTAATTGATGTTGATGGTAAAGTTGAAAAAATCTACTTTAAGGTTAAGGCAGCTATTATGGCAGATCATATTATTTCAGATTTAGGATTAAGGTAAATATTCTAATGATTGAAGTGTGTGATCATCCCTTGCATAACTAAATTTGGGGCGATAATAATTTCTTCTTTCTTTTGCTTTAATAGACTACCAATTAATTCAGAGTCGCCTCCGCACATAATCAAAATATCCTTAGTAGGGTTAAATGATAAATTAATCACACCCATTAGAGAGTTAGATACTCCTTTTAACATTGAATCTTCTGTATTAATTAAAAAATCTTGAAGAGGAATATCATACTTTTTAGGAGCTTCGAGATTCTTGGTGTATTTCTCCATAGATCTTAGCTGTGTCAGAAAACCAGGTGTTATTTGCCCACCGATAATAGAGCCTTGTGCAGTTAACTTCGTCAGAGACAAAGTTGTTCCAAAATCTGCTATTAATAGTTCTTTTCTGGATGGGTTCTCTATTATTTTTAAAGCTTCCAAACAACCAAGAGCTCTATCAACCCCAAAATGATTCGGAAGGTTTTTTAATTTAATATCTTGAGTTGAGATTCTATTTTCTTGCTTAAGAGACAAATCTGGTAATTTCCCTACTGATGCCCAAATTAAATTATTTAAATTGATATTTTGAGGCACATTATTATTTTTTTGTGTGTGAAAAAACTTATACTTTGTTTGTAAATTTTCTGCCCAGTGAAGCCTGCTATTGCCAACTAAAAGGAAATTAATATCATCGATCATAGTCCTGAAAGAAAAATTTAATTTTCAGTATGAATTCCACATTCTTGCTTCATGCCGCCAAATCTTGTTGTCCTGCCTTCTTTATCAACACTTTCAGGAGAACTGGAATGCCAATCTCCAACAGTTGAATAACCTTTTGAGAAAAGTGGATGTGACGGTAATTGATTTTCTTTCATGTAATAAAAAATATCTTTGTTTTTCCAGTTGAGTAAGGGCCTTAAAGAAAGTCGTTTGCGTATTACGTCAACAAAATTCATTTTATTCCTATTATTCGTTTGCTCCGATCTCACACCGCTAGCCCAGCAGATTATGTCGTGTTTATCTAAAGCATTTTCTAAAGGTTTAATTTTTCTTATGTCATGGTATTTATCTAAATCACTAGATTTATTAGTTTCCCAAAGTTTTCCATAAAGGGATTCCATTCTTGCTGGAGATAGTTCACTTTGTAAAACCTCTATTTCTAAAGATAAATCATTAATTAGTCTCTCTGCATACTTATAAGTCTCTGAGGGTAAGTAACCTGTATCTATCCAAAAAATCTTAATTTTTTTTTGTAGTGAGTGTTGATGCACCATATGTAAAATAACTGATGATTGTATCCCAAAGCTTGTTGTAATAGCAAAGTGATTATCAAAGTTTTTATAACCCCATAATATTATTTCTTTGGGAGTCATATCTTTTAATTTTTTATTATGTCCTTCTAAATTAAGTTGAATACTTTCTAGCGTTTTCTCAATCATTATCAAAGGTAGTTAGGGATTAGAGGTTATTTCGCTCAGTTTGAATATTATTCGTTTAATTTAATAATACATTTAGGTTTAACAATATATCCTTCATGAAATCAATAAAAAAACCAATAGTAATAGTTGGCGCAGGCTTTGGAGGTATGACAGTTGCTTCAAACTTAAAAAGACTTAATCCTTCTTTGCCAATCCTAGTCGTTGATTCTGAAGCAAAGTTTATATTTAAACCTTTAATGTATGAAGTTTTAAGCGAAGAATTATCAATGTGGGAGACTGCTCCTGAATTTTCAAATATATTTTCAAATTTAGGTATTACTTTTCTAAGAAATTGTTTAACTAAAATTAGATTTGATGAAAAGATTCTCGAATTTAGCGATGATTTAAATATAGGTTATGAATGTTTGATTCTTTGTACAGGATCCTTATCTAGTAATTTTTCAGTGAAAGGCGTAGATGAAAATTGTTATTTTTTTAATAATTTAAATGATCTTAAAAAATTAAAGTCGTTTTTACAAAAATTTCAGAATGACAAAATAAAGAAAAACTTATTTGTAATTGGAGCTGGTCCTTCTGGGGTAGAGATCGCATGCAAGATTAATGATATATATAAAAATAAATTTGATATAAGTATTGTTGAAAGGTCTAATGAAATTTTAGGTCGAAATAAGATTTTTAATCGAGAAGAAGCGGAGAAAGCTTTAGAAAGAAGAAAAATAAATGTTCTTTTAAATTCAACTGTTCAAGAAATTTCTGATCAAAAAATTAGTATTTTGGATGATTCTGAGATTAAAGACTTAGATCAAGATGTTGTGATCTGGACTGCTGGGGTCAAACCTAACCTTCCATACATTGACGAACAAGTCATACAAAAAGACGGAAGAATTCTCGTGAATGAAAATTTTCAGATAGATAATTGTGTAAACTCTTTTGCTATTGGAGATATTTCAATCATTAAAGGTATGGAGGATTTGCCTTTGACTGCTCAAGTTGCAATGCAACAAGGAAATCATCTTGCTAAAAATATCGAATTACTCTTTCAAGAAAAAGAGCTTTTACCTTTTAATTTTGAGGACAATGGTGAAATGATTAGTTTAGGAATTGGTGAAGCATCCATTTCTGCTTTAGGTGTAACTTTATCGGGTAAATTAGCATTTGAAGCAAGAAGATTGATTTATGCTTCAAAAATGCCTGATATTAGTAAAAGCTTAAAATCTACGGCTTCTTGGTTATTTCAAAAAAAATCTACTATAAATAACTTTATTAATAAAAAACCATAAACAAGTTTAAACTTTTTTGGCCTATTGTTTATAGGTATATTGAGTTAAATAAGTTTGATATGAATCTGATTTCTTTTTTTAGTAATAATTTAGATGCACTAATAACAGTATTAGTTTTATTTCTGTCATTAATTTTATTTATAAGAAATACTATAGCCCCTGAATTAACTGGTTTATTATGCGTTGGAATATTTATTGTCACTGGAGTTCTAACTCCTGAAAAAGCCTTATCTGGATTTGGAAGCCCATCTTTAATCACTTTGATGGGTTTATTTGCAGTTTCATCTGCATTATTTAAAAGTGGTGCGTTAGACAGAGTAAGGGAACTTATATCTTCTGAAAATATTAAAACGCCTAGAAAATTAATTTTACTTATAACTTTTTTAATAGCTCCAATATCTGGAATCGTTCCTAATACGCCAGTTGTAGCATCCCTTTTGCCTTTAATTGAAGGCTGGTGTGAACGACGAAATATTTCACCTTCCAAAGTCCTTTTACCTTTATCTTTTGCAACTCTATTAGGAGGAACACTTACATTATTAGGTAGCTCAGTAAATCTGCTAGTAAGTGATATTAGTCAGCAATTAGGCTATGGGTCTCTTGAATTATTTAGCTTGACTTCAATAGGGATTCCAGTTTGGTTAATAGGCACAACATATATGATCTTAGTCTCTGACGTTCTTTTGCCTGATAGAGGAAGAAATAAAGATTTTATTAAAAATGGTAATATGAATATTTATTTTACAGAAGTTACCATTCCTTCTTCCTCTGAATTAGTTGGCCAATCAGTAAGAAATAGTAGATTACAAAGAAGATTTGATGTTGATGTTCTTGAGTTGCAAAGAAACGGAAAAGTAATATTACCTCCTCTTGCAGATCGCAAATTTGAGCCTGAAGATAGATTGATAGTACGTGTTACTAGGGCGGATTTATTGCGATTACAACAAGAACATACAATTTTGTTAGCTGAAAATAAGAGATCTATTGTCGGCACAAATCTTCTCTCCACTGAAGAAGGTACCAAAACTTTCGAGGCTTTGCTCCCTTCAGGATCAACTTTAGCAGGAGCAAGCTTGAGAGAACTAAGATTTAGGCAACGTCATAATGCGACAGTTTTAGCCCTCAGAAGAGGACAACAAACTGTTCAGGAAAGATTAGGTCAAGCCGTTTTAAGAGCAGGAGATGTTTTGTTACTTCAGGCACCTTTAGACTCAATAAGAGGTTTGCAAGCAAGTAATGACTTATTAATTTTAGATCAATTTGAAGATGATTTACCATTTTTAATTAGAAAACCAATTGCAATTGCAATTGCAATTGGTATGGTTCTCTTGCCTTCTTTAACTAATATTCCATTAGTAGGATCAGTTCTTTTAGCAGTTATAGCGATGGTTGCTTTTGGATGTTTGCGTCCTGCAGAAATACAAAGGTCAATTAGGTTAGATATTATTTTATTATTAGGTTCACTATCAAGTTTCAGTGTAGCTATGCAAGTCACTGGATTGGCCGATCTAATAGCTATAAATTTGGATTTTGTCCTGAGTGGAATGCCACTCTATTTTGCTTTAATAGTAATTTTTGTAGCTACTGTAATACTTACTCAATTTATAAGTAACGCTGCTTCTGTTGCGCTGATATTGCCTGTAGCTATTCAGTTTTCAAGCGTTCTAGGGATCTCACCAAATGCCCTGATAATGCTTGTATTGTTCGGTGCAAGTCAATCATTCTTAACTCCAATGGGTTATCAAACAAATTTAATGGTTTATGGACCTGGGAGATATAGATTTTTTGATATTGCAAAATATGGGGCGGGTTTAACACTTATAATGTCTTTGACTGTGCCAGCTTTGATAATTTTAAATTTTAAATAAATAAAGTGAAAATAAAGAACGTTGTTTATAAATTAAAAGAAATATACAGAAAGTTATCTGTACCTCAATTCACAATTGTCACAGGATTAATTATTATTATTTTTGGAACCTTAATTTTAAGTTCTCCATTATGTTCTTCATCGGATGTAGGTTTGTGGGAAGCATTCTTTACATCTACTTCTGCAATAACTGTTACGGGGTTAACTATCATTGATGTAGGAGTTGATTTAAATATTTTTGGGCAAATCTTCTTAGCTTTAATGCTTTTATCAGGTGGTTTAGGATTAATGGCTATTACTACTTTCTTACAGGGATTTGTTGTGAAAGGTACTCAGCTTAGAACTAGATTGGATAAAGGTAAGACTCTCGATGAATTTGGGGTTGGTGGAATTGGGAGAACTTTTCAAAGCATTGCTATAACTGCCACTTCTATTATTTCTTTTGGAGCAATAGTATTATATTTTTTCGGGTTTCTAGAAATTCAAAATAATTGGCAAAGACTATGGTCTGCAATTTTTCATAGCATTTCTGCATATAACAATGCAGGTTTTTCTTTATGGTCTAATAGCCTCCAAGATTATCGATCTAATTTTGTTGTCAATATTGTATTTATTTTTTTAATTGTGATGGGAGGACTTGGTTGGAGAGTTATTGACGATATATGGAGTAATAGAAAAAATCTTTCATATAAAAAATTGAGTCTTCATTCTAGATTAGTAATTAGGACAAGTTTTTCCTTAATAATTTTTGGATCATTAGGTTTTTTCGTAACAGAGACGTTATTAAATAGTCAATTTTTTAGTGATCTAAATTTCTTTGAGAAAATTTTATCATCTATTTTCGAGACTGTGAGTGCAAGAACAGCGGGATTTACAAATTTTCCAATATCTTTAAACTCAATATCAGATACTGGTCTCTTGCTATTAATGACGTTGATGTTTATTGGAGCTAGCACCGGTGGTACTGGTGGGGGAATCAAAACTACAACTTTTATTGCCTTAATGGCAGCAACTAGATCAACGTTAAGGGGACAAAAAGATGTAATTATTAGTAATAGATTAATTTCAGATAAGGTTATTTTGAAAGCAGTTGGAATAACTGTTGGCTCTTTACTTTTTGTTCTCTTGATGGCTATGTTATTAAGTACTACGAATACTTTTATTAAAAAAGAATCATTTACATTTCTAGAAATTCTTTTCACATGTATTTCTGCATTTGCAACTGTAGGTTTTGATATCGGTTTGACAGCAAAATTAAATCATTTTGGTCAATTTATTTTAATTATTGGTATGTTCGTGGGAAGACTTGGGATTCTTTTGCTTTTAAGTGCTCTGTGGCAGGCTCTATATAAGAGTAGAATAGAAAGACAAAAAAGAATTGGCTATCCAAAAGCTGATCTTTATGTTTAGCCTTTACTAATATTTATTATGGCTGATTGGTGGCAATGGTCTCAACAAAAAGAAGAGCAAGCTCTAACTTTCGCAGTTGTAGGAGTTGGAAGATTTGGAACGGCTGTTTGTAGAGAACTTATAAGTAATGGCGTAGATGTTTTAGCTGCAGATGCTTCTGAGAAGGCTATTGATGATTTAAGACAATTAGAACCTTCTATTGAAGCCAGAGTAATAGATTGTACTGATGAGGAATCAATGAAGGAATCAGGTATCTTAGAGATGAATACAGTTGTGGTCGGTATTAGTGAGCCTATTGAAGCAAGTATTACCACTACTCTTATTGCTAAGGATAGTGAAGGAACAAAAGTAAAAAGAGTAATTGCAAGAGCCACGAGTGATTTGCATGAAAAGATGTTAAAAAGAGTAGGTGCTGATAAGGTCGTTTTCCCTTCTAGAATGCAAGGTGAAAGGTTAGGTTTAGAACTTGTTAGACCCAATCTAATTGAAAGATTAGAATTGGATAATCAAACTGGAATAGATGAAATAACAGTTCCAGAAGAATTTATTGGTAGATCTTTAAGAGATTTAAATTTAAGAAAAAATTATTTAGTTAACGTTCTTGCTGCTGGTCCTCCAGAACAATTAACAGTAAATCCTCCTGCAAAATATATTCTTGAGAGAGGAAATATTTTGGTAGTTATGGGGAAAACTTTAGATTTACAAAAATTACCTCAAAATTAATTATTTATTCTCGGATTTTTTGGTATATCTAATCCTTTGAGGAGCTCCTTTTAATCTTTTAATACTTTGTCTTTCTAATGTATCTCTGAAATTATCGGTATCAATATTAGTATCTGATGTTTGTGATTTAGCTTCTCTTTTGAAATAATTTTTAATTCCTTCCTGAATCAATACCTTTGCCATATTGCTGACGGTTCTTGATTCATTTTCAGCTAAAGAATTTAGCTGCTCACAAATTAATTCTGGAAGAACCACTTGAATTCTAGGGGATTTTGGCTTCCCATTAGTTGAGTTTTGGCGGGTTGCCATTAGTCAAACTGAATAACTGTTACTTATAAGTATACACAGTTAGTCAAGGGTAGTATCTTTGTGTATATTAATAGTAAGGATATAAGCCTTTGATTAATTTGTTCCTTGTGTAAATTATGAAAAATTCAAGAAATCTTGATTCTTCTCAAAGATCAACAATTGATAAAAAGAAAAAAAAATTAATGCAGTCTGAGTCTTTAAGTAACGAGAATAGTGATGTATTAGTATCTGCAGTGATCAGTCCGTATTTGTTGACACATCTGCATCAAATTTTGCAACGTTCTGAATATTATGCTCAGAAAGATGGAAGAATATCTCATGCTGCTAATTTTGCAAAGCTTAGGAAAGTTCTATGTTTAGATGCAAGAAGTATGGCAGATGCCTCAGCCAAAGAAATAAAAGATACTGATCATGATTTATCTATAAATAAATATAACGAACAAAATGTAGCTTGAGGGAATAGTCTATTGATATGAATTAATGGAAACTGATGACTAGTAATGTTGAGAAACTCTACAATTTAATAGCTGATGATTCAAGAAAAAAACAAAGTTTATTTTTGATGGCTCTTAATAATCCAAAATCAGCTCTTGAAAAAATTTGCGAGATTGGTAGAGAAGTAGATATTCAGGTTACTAAAGAAGAGGTAATAGAGTATTTGTCGACTGTTGATGACGAAGCAACTAAATTATGGTTGATCAAGGCTCGAGGAGGTCTTTAGCAAAAGATTTTGCGTAGTTCCTTCTTTTAATGTTGGGGTTATTCTTCTGTTGTAACCTCCACCACCAGCCAATGTCCAAAAAAACCAGTAACTTGGAATTGCCAATGCTGCAGCTATGAAAATTACCACGATTTGTTCTATTCTTTTCATATAACAATTTTATTCCACAAAAATTTTTTTGGTAAAAAGTCTCTAAGTTTGTAAATTCAATTTTTTTAAAGTGATTAGATTTGATAATGTAAGCAAAATTTACTCTACTGATGTTGTTCTAAAAAATATTAATTGGGAAATTAGGAAGGGAGAAAAGATAGGCTTAGTTGGTTCTAATGGAGCAGGTAAATCTACTCAGTTTAAAATCTTAATTGGAGAGGAGGATCAAACAAGTGGACTTGTTCTTAAAGAAGGAAGTCCCAAAATTTCCCACTTAAAACAGGAATTGGATTGTAATTTAAATCGAACAGTCAGAGAAGAATTAGAAAGTTCTTTCAAAGATATTCAATTAGTTTCAAATAAACTTCTAGAGATTGAAAATGAAATGAAATTTTTAGAAACTAGCAAAGACTCTGAAAAACTTGATCATCTTGTAAATCAACTAGCCAAATTTCAAGAAAAGTTTGAAGTTTTAGGTGGCTACCAAATGCAGGCAGAAGTAGAGAAGATACTGCCAAAACTAGGTTTTTCTCAGGATGATGCAGACAAATTGGTAGGTAATTTTTCTGGGGGTTGGCAAATGAAAGTTGCTCTTGGAAAAATTATTTTGCAAAAACCTGATTTACTTTTACTTGATGAGCCAACTAATCATTTAGATTTGGAAACAATTTTTTGGCTAGAGGAATATTTAATATCTCTAAAAATATCAATCATATTAATTAGTCATGATCGATATTTTTTAGATAAATTATGTAAAAAGATTATTTTTATAGAAAGAGGAATTTCTGAAACATATAATGGGAATTATTCTTTTTTTATTGAACAAAAGTCTTTAAATGAAGCAACTCAAAGTAAAGCTTTTGAGTTGCAGCAAAAAGAGATCGAAACACAAAAAAAGTATATTGAAAGATTTCGAGCTAGTGCGACAAGGAGTACTCAAGCTAAAAGTAGGGAGAAGCAATTAAAAAAGATTGTAAAAATTGATGCACCTATTTCAAGACTAAAAAGTCCTTCTTTTAATTTTCCTGAGTGTCCTCGTTCTGGTAAATTAGTTCTTCAAATTAAGAATTTATCTCATAGTTTTGAAGAAAAAATACTATTATTTGATGTCAATTTAAAGGTTTCTGCGGGAGAAAAAATAGCAATTTTAGGTCCTAATGGATGTGGTAAATCTACTTTGTTAAAGTTGATTATGAAAAAAATAGAACCTGAAATAGGAGAAGTTAATTTAGGTAAACATAATATAATTACAAGTTATTATGAGCAAAATCAGGCTGCAGCACTTGCTGTTGAAAAACAGGTTATTGATTTAATATATTCAAAAGCACCAGATTGGTCTCAACAAAAAGTAAGGACATTCTTAGGAAGTTTTGGCTTTCATAATGATGCTGTTTTTAAATATGTTCAACAACTTAGTGGTGGCGAAAAAGCTAGATTAGCATTGGCTTTGATGATAATGAATCCAAGCAATTTTTTACTTCTTGATGAACCTACAAACCATTTAGATCTACAATCGAAAGAGAATTTGGAACTTGCAATAAATAATTATAAGGGAACAGTATTTATTATTTCGCATGATAGATATTTTATTTCTAAAGTTGCAAATAGAATTATTGAAATTAAAGACTCTAAATTATTATCTTTTAATGGTAATTATGAATATTTTTTAGAGAAGAAAAGAAGTACAAAATAACTGTTTAAGTTTATCTTTGAAATATTTTATTCTTTTTCTTTTTAGTTTTGACGACTAGCTTTTAGAAAACTTTACAATCCTCTAGGCAAGATCACTTATTTTTCTTTACAGACTTCATAACTTTGATTAATGTAATAATTACGAATTTGTTTTATTGAGAATACTTATGAAAAAGTATGATTTAAAAGAAAGTAAATATGTTACTTCTGATCCAGTAGAAAGTTATTTTGAGTGTATTTCTAGTTGTGATATTTCTGATGGTATTTGTATCTCTCAATGTGTAGAAATACTCAGAGACGATAAAAGTTAAAAAATTTTTATTTTGTTAAATTAGTAATATCTATAGGTTTAACTTTTAATTTAATAATTTTATTTTTTCTTTTTAAGGTTATATTTATAAATTTATTAATTCCGTTGTTACTTATTTCATTGATAACATCTGAAGAATTATTAATATTTGTTTTCCCCACTTTTAGGATTATGTCATTAATAAAGATTCCGCTCTTTGCAGCAGGGCTATTTGGGACAACGTATCCTACTTTTACAATACTTTCATTCGTCTCAAAATAATTTTCGTCTATTAAGTTGATTCCAATCATGGGATGTATTACTTTTCCATTTTTTATTAGTTGCGAAGCGATATTTTTAGCTTTATTTATTGGGATTGCAAAACTTAAGCCTGCCCCAGGGCCTGATCTAATAAGAGTATTAATTCCAATCACTTCTCCCTTACTATTTAATAATGGCCCCCCAGAATTGCCAGGGTTTATTGCTGCATCTGTCTGAATTAATTCAAACTTTTTATCATATATTCCTAATTGTGAGACATTTCTATTTAAGTTACTAATTATTCCTAGGGTTACTGTATTTTCTAGTCCAAAAGGATTACCAACAGCTATTGCCCAATCACCAACTTCAATTTTTGTTGAATCACCTAACTTTGCTTTTGGCCAAGGTCCTTTCCCTTCAAGCTTGATAACAGCTAAATCAGTAAGTAAATCTTGTCCTATTAACTTCCCTTTATATTTTGTTCCATTTGATAAACCAACTATTAACTTTTGTGATCTATTAACAACATGTGCATTAGTCATTACGAGACCATCTCCGAATATAAAGCCGCTTCCTTGGCTCTGTTCTATCCGTGGTTGATTTTCAGGAGGTAATTGTAAGCCGAAGAATCTTTCAAAATATGGATCTAAGAATATTCTTGAATCTCTAGAAAATTGTCTATTTTCAACAAATCGTTGAGTGTCAATAGTTACTACTGAAGCCCCTGTTTTCTTTACTGCTTTTGTTATGAAAGATATATTTGAAATTTTAGATTCTTCATTAAGATTTTGATTTACTATGGGCTGAGATATTACATTTGATTTATTAATTAGGCCAAGTGTTAAACAGGATAGGAAGAATAGTTTTTTAAAAGAGAATTTTATAAATTTTCCTTTTGTGATTGTCTTTGAAAACATTCGTTTATAATTTATTATTTATGTTAGTGATAATTACATAAATCGCTAAAATTATTTGGCAAATAGAAGAATATGTTTCTTTAAATTAGCTAAATTTATTTTTTTCGAGCTATTATAGTTCATAAGTAATAATAGATTAATACACTAAATGTCTTTCTTATTTCCAATAGTTTATTCAGCTGCTCTAACCTATTTAGTTTGGAAGGCTTTTAAAGTAATGTCAAATGGTTGGGGGGCACTTGATAAACAACAAAATCGATCTTACAAAACAAATATTAAACAAAAGAAATATACTATTCATCCTGAACTTCTTGATAAATCTGGAAATATAACTCAAGAAGAATTACTTACAGTAAGGTTTTCTAATGATACAGATTCAACTCTGGAAGAAAAGGGAACTACAACTGATTAAATTCATTAAGCACATTTATAAGGATAAAAATTTGGAATTAAGAACAAAGATTGTCGCCGGAGTTATTAGATCACTTAAGTTACCGCCTAGGTTTCGTCTTAAAATGGTTAAAGAAGATCCTGTCAGACTTGAATTGAGTCTAACTCCTTCTTATGGAAAAAATCCAGTAATAGTTGGAATAGTGGAGTCTCTTGATTTAGTTGCCAGGAGAGATAGAGAGGGAAGAATGCCAAGAGATCTACAAGGAACTTGGGATTGGACTGTAAGACATGGAAAAGTAAGTACTGGAGGTTGGAACCCAATGCTTAAAGAAGCGCTCCAAACTATGTTTGAAACAGGTTTGCCATCGATAATATATGAAGAATTAACTGGAGATGAGTACAAGCCAGTTGATGGAATAAGACATGTTAGATAAATCATGAATTTTTACATAAATTCAACCTTCAAACGCTAAAATAAAATTACTTTTTCGAATAAATCATTATGAATGAGGATAATCAACCAAGATTTGGTTTTGTCAACTTTGCAGAAACTTGGAATGGCAGAATGGCAATGATGGGAATATTGATAGGTTTAGGTACAGAATTGATTACAGGACAAAGCATTCTAAGACAAATTGGGATTGGTTAAATTTTTTTCAAGAAGTATTTAAGGACAATTATTTGATTTCTTCTGCTTTTACTTCAATTGTAGTTTCGCTGGGTTTTTTCAAAATTTCAGAGCTTTTTGAATTTGTATTTTCTAAATCTGCACCACAATTCATGCAGGTATTATTAATTCCTAAACTTACAGTGCCACATTGATTACAAGTATTTACTTTTGACTTTAAGGAATTAAAACTTATCAATAAAACAGAAAGTATTAAAAGAGGAATTAAAAATACAAGTAATAAAAGATTTCCGATAAGACTTAAAAAAAAGTTAAATCCAAAAAGGGAAGTTAATATTAAAAAAATTAAAGAGTAGGTGAATAAACTTTTGTTCATTTTAGAAAAGGAAACATGTGATTCTTTTAGAATTAATTTTTTCTTCTCCTGCTTGTTAAAGACATACTAGCTATAACCACACTCCAACATTGTCCAAAATATAAAATAACGCCTAATAGCCAAACCCATAAAGTTAGTACTAAAAAACCTCCAATAAAACCATATGCTTGAAATCTTGTCCCAAGGGAAAGAATACTTTTACTAACTGCTAGATTAAGAGTAGTTAGCCCAATTCCAATCAGAATTGAACCAGGGATTAGTGGTTTTAAAGGAACTTTTCTACTAGGCAATAGTGCTTGAAGTAATAAAGCCATTAATGAAAATCCCACCAGTGGCAAAGCAAATTGACCAACTTGTAAGAGTGGTAATTTTATAATGAATTCAGATATGAAATTACTAGAATTTGATATTTTTTCTAAAACAGTAGTTGGAATCATTCTGAGGTTTGCACTGATTTGATCTAATACCATTAAAAACCCTATAAAAAATACTACTAAGAAAGCTTCAATTCTGTTCCTAAGAAATCTTGATGCTTGCTCTTGCCAGGCAGAGTTTATTCTTCTTGAAGGTAGCTCGTCTTCCCAAAGCCTATCTGAACCTCTTTGAAGTGATAAGTAGGCGTTGCCAGCAGTAAATAGTAAAAACATAGCTCCTAAAATACCTGCTCCAAAGCCTTGGTCAATTAATTTAAATAATGTTGTTTCAACTAATTCAACAACCGATGGAGGTAAAATTTGAGCGGCAACAGATATTATTTGTTGATCTAAACCATCTTGTTTACCTAGAAACCAAGAAGCTATTGAAAGAGAAATAAGGAGTATTGGAAAGAATGACTGAAGAGTGTAATAAGCAAAAGCAGCGCTTAAATCAATACAATCCGATTTACTCCATCTTTCACAAGCTCCCCATAAACTTTTAATAATCCATGTTGTACTGCGCTGCATATTAATTCTCTTCAAATACTTATCCCAAATCTTTTTTATTGTATCCAATAGGGATATTTTTCAAGTCTTTTATATATTTATGATGCAACTAATTTTCCAATAATAAATTACCCCATGGTCTTAATACTTTCATTTTTTCTTTTGTTCTAGAGGCAATTAAGGGAAAATTAGTATCTTGTAAATCTTGTTTTGCAGTTAAATGCATAGGGTTTATTTCTAACCATTCAATTGAACAATTTAGCTCCTCAAGTAATAGCCATGCTGCCGCAATGTCCCATATTTTAGGAGTTGATTCTATTGCTCCAAAAGTTTGTCCCATTGCAACGCTTGTTAAATTTAAACTGGATACACCAAGAAGTCTTATTTTCCCAGGAAATATAGAACTAGGATTTTTTTGTAAAATTTTAATAGATCTACTGCATAAAGATACGCATTCACTTTTTTGATTATTATTAACCTCAATTTTCTTGTTGTTAAGCCAAACACCTTCTCCTTTGATTGCTACAAATTTTTTCTTTAATGTAGGAATGATTAAAAAAGAAGATTGAGGGGCACCATCTACAAATCTTGCTACCGAAATAGACCAATATGGAATTCCTGCAGCAAAATTTGTCGTCCCATCAAGAGGATCTACTATCCAATAAGCATTTGTATTAGGAACTAACTTTCCTCCCTCTTCACTTAGAACCCCTTCATTTGGAGCAATTTTAGATAGAGCCTCTACTATCGTTTTATCGCTCCATAAATCACAACTTGTGATTAACGAACCATCTGACTTGTTGCTAGCACTGATGTTTCCAAAGTCTTTTAATTGGCGATCACTAACCAATTCAAATAAAGATTCTAAATCTTTTAACTGTTGACTGGTTAAATTATTTTTATTCATATTCAGATATTGCAAATAGATTGAATTTCATTTTTGATAAGATTATTTTCCTCGTTACAAATATTACTTATTTCAAGAAAAGTCAATCTTACTAATTCATCTAAATTTAAATTGTAATTATAAATTGAATCAATTTTTTTTGAATTAGCATTACTTAACTCTTTTTGTCTTACAAGAACATCTTTTAGTGTAGATATTCCTACGTCATATCTTAATCTTGCTAATCTTAAGGATTCTTCTGTAGAAGAGATTTCTTTTAGAGATGAAAGAATTTTTTCTTCATTTAATTTTAAATTCAAATAGGCTTTACTAATATTTGTCTTTAAAACATTTTCAAGATTTTTATAGGAGTAATCTTCCGATTTTGCATCAGCTTTGCTTGATTTATATAAATTTTTATTTTGCCCGCCGTCAAAAATATTCCAACCAAAATTTAAGCTGACAGTATTTGTATATGACGATCCAGATTTTTCAGGGTCTATTGTTTCTAACAAAGAAGAACCCTTAGAAAACGAACTAGTAAAAGTATTACTTATGTAAACATTTGGCTTGTAAACATTCAAATAATTCTTAGCTTGATTTTCTTTGATTGATTTTTTTAGATTAATATTTTTGAGGGAAAGGCTATTTACTAAACCCTCAGTAATATTCTTGTTTAATTTATGGTTCCAGAAACCTATTAATTTTTGCTTTTGATTAATCTCGAAGTCCCCATTTATATTTAAGATTTCTTTTAGTGCAATTTTATTAATCTGATTCTGAATTTTTTTTTCATTTAGTGATTGCCTATCTCTAGATAATTGTGCATCAGCTTCA
>OCZA010000242.1_pt1 | contig 19734 bp, 19 predicted proteins | sample 1539021 | NCBI WGS metagenome assembly OCZA01 (sample SAMEA2619376, study PRJEB22493) | marine metagenome | biome: marine biome (ENVO:00000447); feature: surface water layer (ENVO:00002042); material: "saline water (ENVO:00002010), including plankton (ENVO:xxxxxxxx)" | depth 5 m | reverse complement strand
AATACGGAGAATACTAAATGTCATTTGCTGCATTAAAGAAACAATCTAAAGCAGGCTCTCTTACAGAGAGATTGATGAAAAAAGTTGAGAAACTCAACGAAAAAGGTGGAAGTAATACTGATGAAAGGTTGTGGAAACCAGCTGTAGATAAGGCTGGTAATGGATTCGCTATCATTCGATTCCTCCCTGCACACGCCAATGCTGAACTGCCATGGACTCAAGTATGGAGTCATGCCTTCCAAGGGCCAGGTGGTTGGTATATTGAAAACTCTTTAACCACACTTGGTAAAGATGATCCTGTAGGACAACTTAACCGCACCCTATGGAATAGTGGTAAAGAGTCTGATAAAGATATTGCTCGTAAACAGAAACGTAAACTTTCTTACTATGCCAATGTCTATGTTGTAAAAGATTCAACTAATCCTGAGAACGAAGGACAAGTCAAACTTTATAAGTTTGGTAAGAAGATCTTTGATAAGATCACTGCTTCAATGCAACCAGAGTTTGAAGATGAAGAACCAATCAATCCATTTGATTTCTGGAAAGGTGCAAACTTTAAGTTAAAGATCAAACAGGTTGCAGGGTTCTGGAACTATGATAGTTCTGAGTTTGGTAAGGTAGAAGCATTACTAGATGACGATACTGCACTAGAAGCAATCTATGATAAGATCTATGATCTAAGTGAGTTTACTGCTCCTGATCAGTTCAAGAGTTATGATGAACTTAAAGCACGTTTAGATTCAGTTCTTGGTGCTAAGAAAGTAGTCACACCTCAAATTGATACAGAAGACTTAGAAGATCTAAGTGAAGGAAAACGTCCATCACAAGCAGAACTAGATCAGATATCTAATCTCTCTGCTGCTGCAACGGAAACCACGGAAGATGAAGATGACGCACTAAGTTATTTTCAAAAACTCGCTGAAGAGTAAACATTAAGAAAGGGGTCTCACGACCCCTTTTTTTATTGCCCACTAAGTCTTGGGTTATATGCTCCTTTCAATCTACTACTGATATAATCACCAGACTTCTTATATTTCATTATCTGATTCATGTCAGATACTGCAACTTCTAAGAACTGAGGTTGTAATATTCTTATCCTCCTTTTGGCATCATTTTCATTCTCTTCAAATTCATAGTTACTAACGGAAAATACATTGGTATGTGATATTATGTTACCACTAGAATCTTTAACTGTACCAGCATTATCAACACTAGACAAGTTACCCATGACACTACCACTATAAGTAACTTCTTCTTGTCTATCAAAGTTTCTTTCTAGGTATCTACTATTAAAGTTAGAATCTACAACTAATCCCTCTGGTACAACCACTCTAGAATTATCATCTAATAATAATTCAGTAACATAATGATGAATCTCGGATAATTTTTCCTCAGTGCCATACTTATCGTAGATATATCTTTGAAAGTCATTAGAATTTAATGGCCATTGATCTTGAATTTTGGTAATATTATTTGTTGTTAAAATAACCCAATCAAATCTAGGATCGCCATATACTTTTTGAGATACTTGTTCTGGTCTATCATCACCAATAATCATATAATCTTCAAACGCTGTAAGAATATTTTCAAGATCATCACGAAGTTTTGGTCTTCTAAAAATATTCTTGACAGGGATAAACTCATCATTAGAAGACCTATCGGCAGTCCTAGAGACATAATTTATATCTGGAAAGTATGAAAAATAACCTTTTGACATTTTAGTAACCTACATCTGTTGAGTATGGACTGTTTTGTTTGATAATACTTATCGGCATCAAGTCTCCAAGTTTACCTTCCTCAGTGGATTCATCATATCCTCTAGTACCAGCAGCATCTGGACTATAATCTGTATCATACACAGGTTCTAGTTCTTGAAATCTAAGAGTCATCATTACTGATATAGGCATACCATTTTCATATGCCATCCATTGACCCTCTGGTGTATAGTTAAGATCTACATTAGTCAATGCACATGACTTAAATTTATTTACACCAAGAATATTTCTATTTCCACCAGTAACGAATCTTAGTCTGAATATATTTGGAGTTCCTAAGAAAAATGATGGGCCACCAGCTTTACCTACGTTTGATAACTCTCCATTGTCTATCTTTCTAATTTTTTTAGGAGCAGACCATTGTTTAAATGCACGAATGATCATCCTTACGTTTGCTGCCTCTAATCTATTTCTTGGACTCATTAACCATTGATATTCAAAACTCCTCAGAGACACACCAGCAAACAATAATTCTGTATTTGAGTTTGCAACTACACCTACACTTCTAGAAAGAATTTGTTCTGAACTTACATCACCAAATCCAACATCACTTGCCAACTGAGCAATCTTGTTTGCAAATACCATTCCTCTGGTAGATTCCTGAGTTAACATTTCTGTCTGCATGGACATTTTTGACATAGTTGCTCCATAACCACCAAAGTCACCAAAGAAACTTAATAAAGCATTTTTACTTTTATTTTGAACTGCACCCATCTGACCAGCATCCATAGTATCTTCACCCCAGTTTCTTGGGTTTCCATCTGTCATATTATTTGGCATTGGTAGTTTGATACCAGCACCTAGTTTTCTCTTATATGGTGTTGTTCTCTCTGAACCGAAGGCAAAGGCACTTGATCTATTTTTTCTTAACAATCCATCTCCAGTCTTACCATCAAGTGCGGCTGCATAAGGTGCTCGGTATGAGTAACATTGTATAAACATATGATCCATACTATTGGACATATCCATAGGATACTTTACTATCTTTTTGAATAATGTATCTGCTTCCTCTGCACCATCATATGCTTTTTGTATTGCACCCATCGCTCTCTGGCCTTGTCCAGTGGCAGTACCGCCTGCAGCTATGCCTGGGTTATTACCTTGATTAGTTTTACTCTTATTATAATTTCTCAACTTATTTTTATACATCTGCCTTTCTCTACCATTATTAGCATTCTTTATCTTATTCTCTAGTAGTAATTGTTGAGCATCTTGATCAGATGGTATTCCATTAGAATATCCAGTTTGAGTAGTCCATTTTGGTTTTGCTAAGCCAGGAGCAGTAGCACTGATATGATCTTTTGTAGATGTTTGTATCGCTTGATGAATTCTTAGTTGATCATCTTTAGAAAATGATGATGCTGTTCCTTCTGTTAGTTTGGATTGATCCCACACTCCATCTTTGTATATTGGTTCTACGTTCTGTAATAACTGACCATTAGCATCAACCGCACGAACAGTTGTTCCACCAGTGTCTGAGTAAAATACTTTATAATTTCTGACATTACCTTCCGAATCCTGTTGAGATATTTCAACATTTGGATTTATTTCGTCACCAAATTCTGAATTTGCGATAGGTGTTGCGGTCATTTCTTCCTTCTTTTCTGGTTGCGATAATTAAATGCCTTGTACTTAGGAAACCTCACACCGTTCTTATCTATGAATTGTTCGGTGGGAAGTAAGGAGATAGCGGCCCAGTCTTCTTCTTTGGGAACTTTAAATATAGTTCTCATGTTAGACCACAGGTATTTGTGGATACTATTCTTAGGTACAGGAGACTCTCCTTTGGTATTTAGTAAGCTCGAGGCAATTACATCTCGATAATCTGGATTTATGTAATGTAGGTTACATCCAAGAAATCCTTCCTCATAGAATCCCATCACTACGGCTAAGGGTTGAACGTCCCAAAACTCATAATTTTGTGCATTTTGTGGATTATATCCAAAGAATACTAGATCACCCATTCTTACACCCTGAGTGTCAATCGCACTGGCATCTCTTTTTTGAACTGCTGACAATGCTTGTTCTAGTTGACCCACATACCATGCATCAGGTTGCAGTTCGCCTTGGGTGGCTTCTTTAATATCGTCTGCGATCATGTGAAATACCTAAATCGTCTTCTGTCATAATTTTAAATTCATACTTTCTATCAGCACAATAGTTCTGTGCTGCCTTCCACTTTGCTTGGTTTACTACCCATGTTTTAACTTCATAATACCATGATTGAGATTTTCTTTTAGGATTTCTTACAGGTTCCTTACATTGTCTCTTTGGTTTTACTTCAATAACCATAGATCTTTTAGCACCTGTTTTATCCTTATACTTAATAAAAAAATCTGGAAAGTATCTATGAGTCCTATTATCCAATGGATTCTTATATGGTATCCAGAACTCCTCAGATTGCCATTGGTCTACACTCTCAGTTAAATCACAGTATTCCATGAATTTCTTCTCCCATAAAGATCTATAAACGATCTGAGTAGGGTCACCTTTATATTTTTTGGGTCTCTTTGGTTTAAATTTTCCCTGATAAGCCATATACATAGTATGGTAAGTCATAAATTTATTTAGATGGCCAGACAACAGAACAGTTATTTTAGCGATAATAAATTAGTAAAAACTTTAGATGATTTTAGATCAGCATTAGGAGCTCCTGCCTTATCTAACTTTTTTAAAGTTCAGATGGACTTGGCACAGGATGGTGCGGAACCTGTTGATTCCTTTCCAGTTACTTTAGATTCGGCATCAAATAGTGTGTATCAAAAAGAAAAGGTTGCTAATGACCTTAGTAAGTGGTTTACATCTTGTGGGTTATTAGACAATGGACAAAAAGAAGTATATGAATTACTATGTAACGAAGCAATGTTGCCTGGGGTATCAATGTCTGTTGTACAGGAGATTGGTAGTAGACAGGGTGTAAGAGAGAGATTTGCTACACAAAGACAATATACTGATATATCATTAACTTTCTTTGTATCTCAGGATTACAAAACTTTAAAACTCTTTCAAGAATGGATTAACTTTATGAATCCTTTGTATGTCACACAGGAGGGAGTCAAACATAATCAAGGATATCCTGGCGGTTATCCAAATAATGATGAAAGATTTGCTTTTCATAGATTTAGATATCCTCATGATTACAAGAGAGACCTTTCAATCACCAAGTTTGAAAGAAATCTAGGTTCTGATGGAAACCCCGAAGAATTTAAACCTGATGCTATCAGTTATAACTTTGTAAATGCTTTTCCTATATCCATACAGGACATACCACTTAACTATTCAACAGGTAATATTATACAGGTTACAGTTGAGTTTGCGTATGATAGATATTACATTGTCAATAATCAGGGAATTGCTGCACCAGCGGTGCCACAGAAGGGTGCTACACAGTTAGTTACCGCTAATCAAACATCAGAAACCACTGTAGATAAAGCTCCAAATTAACCCGATAAATAATAACGAATAATTAATTATTATGCCTTTACCTAAAATTACGACGGCTGAGTATGACTTGAAATTACCTTCAAATGGAAAAACTATAAGGTATAGACCATTTTTGGTAAGAGAAGAAAAAATTCTCATACTTGCCCTTGAGTCGGAAGACCAAAAACAAATAACCAGTGCTGTTAAACAAGTTCTAAAAGAATGTGTTATAACAAAGGGAATTAAGATTGATCAATTACCTAGTTTTGATATTGAATATCTTTTCTTAAATATTCGTGGAAAATCTGTCGGTGAATCAATTGAACTTTTAGTAACATGTGGCGATGATGGTAAGACAGAAGTTCCTATCACAGTCCTTATTGATAATATTGAAGTGTCATCATCTGATGAACATGTTACAGATATTGAATTGGCAGATGGTTATTCTGTGAAGATGAAGTATCCATCTCTCAGTCAGTTTATAGAAACTAACTTTAATCAGGGTGATGAAGATGCTGTAGAAAAATCATTTGAGATGATAGCTACATGTATTGATATGGTTTACAATGATAAGGACATGTTTGCAGCATCTGAATGTACTAAAAAAGAATTGAAAGATTGGGTTGAATCTTTGACATCAGCACAGTTTCAGAAGATTGAAAAATTCTTTGAGACTATGCCTAAGTTGACACATACATTAGAAGTGACAAACCCAAACACTAAAAAGAAAAACACTATAGTATTAGAGGGGCTAACGGATTTTTTCGCCTAAGTATGTCTCATATAGATCTTGAGACATACTTCCGCATCAATTTCGCCCTCATGCAGTTCCATAAATATTCCCTATGGGAGTTAGAGAACATGCCGCCTTGGGAACGAGACATCTATGTTGGATTACTCAGACTTCATATTGAAGAAGAACAACTAAAACAAAGACAAAGGGAAGCACAGGCACGAAATGGGTAAACTCTCATCTACAATCGGAGCATTAGGTAAGGCCGCCAAAGGTGTGTCTAAGTCTAGAGTTGTTAGAAAAGGTGCAATCTTAGGTAAGAAAGCAGTCCGTGGTGCCAAGAAGGGAATAGACAAAGCTCAGGTAAAGGGTTCAAAGTTTCTTCAAAAGTCTGTTGCTAGAATAAAACCAATCAGGGAAGATCTGAAGCAAGGTGGAATCAGGAAGATTAATAAACTTGTAGAGACAAGAGTACAGAACTTAATTCCAAAGTTATCAAATAAAGTAGAGGAAAAGGTAGATTCATTTGATCCTAATAAGTTTTTGGGTAAGATATTTGATGGTGGATTAAATTCATTAAAATCATTTGGATCAAGTCTTGATGGTATGAAGGGTCGATTTGATTCGACTGTAGAGTTTCTTGGTAAAGCAAATGAGTTAGCAAGTAAATTTGTGAAGAAACTTGCAACAGCTAAACCTAAGAAAGGTGGAGGAGGAGGTATATTTGGTAAGTTAATTAAAGGAGTTGCTATTGCTGGTGCAGCTGCCCTTGGAACTGCTGTTGTAGCAAAAGTTGCAGTGACTGGTGGTGCGGTAAAGGGTGCCAAAAGTTTACTCAAAAGAGGTATTGACTTCGTAAGAAGTAGAAAGAAGAAAAAATTAGAGAAAAAACAAGAAGAGGCAAAGGTAAAGAAAGATAAGGGTAATGCTAATATATTCAAAAGTATATTAGATAAGTTTTCTAATGTTTTGAACTTTGATGGAACCCCAAAGGCTGTAAAGAGGTTCATGTCAGAGGGAAAAGATAACTATAGAGATAAAATTAATCTAGATGAATCCTCAAAGGATTATAGATTTAGAAGATTTACAAATACAGATGGCGACAAGAAAGTACATGATTTAAAAGTTTCATATAAAGATGGACAGATACAAGAACATGGCGATGATGAGGTCACTAGAAGAATTGTCAAGATCAAAAATGAGCTCATGGATCTAGAAGAAGATCATACTGATAACCTAACGATGGGTAAACGAGATGATGAGGATAAGGCAGCTGCCAAAGAAATAATGAAGAAAATAGTCGCATTAGAAAAAGAACTTAATGAACTTATACCTCTAGCAAAGGGCACAACAACTGTTGAAGGTACTAGAAAGAATATTGGTAAAGTTATGAAGGATCCAGCATTTGATCCTTATGAAAAGGGAGAGGATGGTAAAGATGGCAAATCAAAGCCTGGACAAATATTCAATAATATAAAGAATACCTTTGGTGGTGTGAAAGAGAAAGCTGGTAACTTCCTCAAAGGTGTTGGTAAGGCTTTAAAACCTAAACCATCAGGAGAAAAAAATAACAGGAAAAATTCTAGAATCAAGTCAGGTGAGACTATTACTAAAGATCCTATTAGTTTTGCAGATGATGCTGTACAACAAGCAGAATCAACAGTTACTCCAAATGAAAGGAAGAAACAGGCTGCAACTGATATGGCCAATGAAGTGGCAAAATCACCCAAAAGTCTTTCAACTCCATCAGGTGCTCAAAGTGGCCCTGCTGGAAACTCTGTAATACCTCTTCCATTAGCTGTACCTAAAGTTAATAACCCAGCTGATAAGATGCAAAGAGCTAATATTAGACCAGCAAATAAAGTTCCATCTTTACTCTCAGTTGACGCTAAGAATATGCATATTATACATGCAAAGTCTGTATATAACATAGTGGATGCCTTATGAAGACTTCTGTATCTACCTTAAAAGTTAATCAGAAAGCACAAAAAGCTGTTGATACTGCTGAGAGTAGTATCAAGAAGTTTTCTCGTTTCTTAACGGGCAAAAAAACTAAATTAGGCAAAGATATTCCAGGCAAATCTCAATTTACAAAAGCCGAAAACTTTATAAACAAATTTAAGGGTGATAAGAAAGGCGGCGGTGGCGGTGGTAAAATGATTATGACTGCGGTAGGTGCCATGATGATGCTTCCCTTGTTACTTTCTAAGGGAAACAAAACAAAGGCAGAGGAATTGCCTACTGATGATCAGTTTGCTGGAGATGAGAAAGCTCAAGAACAACAGATAAAGGAAGAGGACAAGACAAAGACAGATGCTCTTAAAAAAGTAGAGGAGACTGTGAAAACAGGTAAAGAGTTAAGTAAAACAGATCTAAAACAACTTAAGGAAGTTAAAACTGAAGAAAAGAAAGAAGAAGAAAAGAAAGATGATGAGGTCAGAGAAAAAGAGAAGGAGGAAAAACCAGAGGAACCTGTAGAGGAAGAAAAGAAGAAGGATGAGGTGACAGGTGATATAAATGAAGAACAACTCACCAGATTTTCTTCATTGGTTGATGGACTAAAATCTAGATTCACAGAAATGGTTTCTAATCCAGCACAACAAGAGAATGTAGAAGGTGCAATGAATGTAAAATCACAACCAACAGTAGAACAAGAGACTGGTTCTATGGAAGTAAAGGGTGAACTTACTCCAGAAATGGCAGCTGGTGGTTGGATCGAAGGGCCCCAATCAGGATACCCAGTATCATTAGACGGTAAAGGTGTTGATTTTATAGGACATGGTAAAGAATATGTAAGTAAAGGCCCTGCTGGTAGTGCATTTATTGTTCCATTTGATACCCCTGCTACAAGAAAAGATCCCAGTTTAACTGGTAGGAGAATGAAAGAGGCTAAGTCTATGGGATTCTCTGCTGGTGGTAAGTTCAATCCTAAAAGATTTTTTGGATTACCTCTGATGGCTGAGGGTGGAAAGACAGATGGACGTAAAGTAATCCCATTTACAGGCAAAGTAGGATATAGAGCTGGTGAAATAAATCCACCATCATTGATAGTCACTAGAACTAACTTCACGAGTAAGTCAAAAGAAACTCACAATAAAAAATTAAAACAGAAGGTGGGTAAGGAAATTGATATTATGAAAGAAAAAACAAGATTTGGAGAAGATGGTTACTATGGTTTCGATACTAAAGTTACAACGAAAGTATTGAAAAAATTTGAAGGTGGTACATTTGAAGAGACAGAGGTTTATGAATCATCCATTGCTAACGTTGCAATAGATGACTTGAAAGAACATCAACAACAACTAATGAAAGAGATAAGAGCAGTGAAGGGATTTGAAAAAAAGACTTTTATTGATGTCATAAATGGTACAGTGAATATGCCATTGAAAAAATACATAGACATTCTTAATACAAGTGACGCCGCAAGAGCGACATTTGAAAAGAAAGATAAAGCTTCAAAGTTGGATAGAAAGGAACATGGTTATAACTGGGTAGTTGAAGGATTCTCAAGTGGTGGATTGATTGTTCCATACAATTTTGCAAAGGGTGGTTTTTATGATAACATGAATCATTATCCAGAGTATGATAGTGGTGGAGCATATGGTGGTGCAGAGAGTGGAGGTAATACTTACCTGATGGGACAACAACCACCTTCTATGCCTTCTCAACCCAGTGGAGGTGGAGGTTCTGATACTTCAATGATTCCGATAGGTAATACTGATTCGGAAGTATTTTCAACATTCCTCTTTAACGAACTAGGAGCTTCATAATGTCAAGTCTTAATAAAATTATTATCAAGAAAGCAAACCTTACTGTAGATGAGGATATTCAGTTTGCAGGCGATAAAAGAGATCCAAGTTCTGAACAACTTAGTGCTGAAAGTATTTCTGCTAATATTATCACGGTGGATTATTTTGAAGATTTATTATCACCAGCAATAACTTGTTATATCTCAGTATCAAACACCACCAACTTACTTAGTAGACTACCAATAAGGGGTTATGAAAGATTAGATCTTACTATTGGAACTGATTTTGGTGACTTTATATTTTCTGATAGAGAAGGTAAGTTTAATAATCCTTTGTATGTAACTGGCATCTCTGATGTTTCTAGAAGTGAAGGTCAAGAGACATTTACACTTACATTGACTTCTTTGGAGAATCTAATGAACGAAACCACTAGATGTCAGAAAAAGTATCCAAGGGCCAACATAAGCAATCATATTAAAGATATTCTTACAGATCCAAAGATATTCAATATCAAAAAAGAAGAACTCGAAGAAAGATCTGAGATTGAAGATAGTATCACTCCTTATGAATTTATTGGTAATAACAGGAAACCATTTTACATTCTAACTTGGTTATGCCCAAAAGCACAACCATTACAAACAGGTAGTGTGGGTGGCACATCTGGATTTTTCTTCTATGAAACTTATGATGGATTCAAGTTTAAATCAGTTGACGGTTTAATATCACAGACAGGAGACTTAGAGGAGAAGAAAGTACAAACGCAACAGAGTCCAACTAGGGTGGCAGAGACATATACCTTCTCTACTTTCATAGAAGCAGACGAGAAACCAGAGAATAACTTTAGAATAATTCATCATTATACGGATAAGACTACCAATCTCCAGAAAAATTTAAGGGTTGGATTATATTCTAACTTGACTTATTTCTATAATCCGTTAGACTGGAGTACGAAAGCTATTCCTCATAAACTAAAGGATGAATTGAGTAAGGATGGTGTAAAGGTATCGGGTAAGGATGTTCCAATCCCAGCAGGGGATGTTAGTGAAGCAGCTTCACGAGTCTTAGTTAGAGTGGGTGATAAGGGTATGTTAGCTCCGACACTAGAAACTAACCAAGATGATAATGTAGAGGGGTCTGGTAGATCAGATTCTGACATGGCAAAAGCGTTCTCTCGATATACATTGCTCTTCCAACAGTCCCTAAATATAACAGTACCATGTAACATAAACCTACGGGCTGGAGATATTATTAAAGTTCAGGTTCCTGAATCAGGGCCAAATGATAATGAGAATAAAAACCTCGATCAAGAACTCAGTGGATATTATTTGATTCGTAGTTTGAGACACCACTTTGAAATATCAGAGGGGAGCAACACAACACATTTGAATCTTATTAGAGATTCTTATGGATTAACATAAGGAGAACCTATGGAAAGTATAGAAAAACACATCGAAAAAGACAAGAAGATTGCAGAAGATCCTCTAGCAAGCCCTGCAGCACGCAGACATGCTAAAGAAGAATTGCATGAACTAGAAGAGTATGCAGAGCATCATAAAGCAGAGATCGAAGCAGGAGATCACCATGATCCTAATGCATTAGAGATATTCTGTGACTTACATCCAGACGAACCAGAATGCTTGGTTTATGACGACTAATGCTAGACAGTGCCCTACTAAAGACCAACTTTGTTGGCCGAGATGGATTCATATGGTGGATTGGACGAGTTGCTGAACCAAGTGTTTGGCGTAACCAAGCCACTGATACGGATGCTGGATGGGCGTTTAGATGCAAAGTTAGAATAATAGGATATCATCCATTTGATGATACTACTTTACCTGATGATGATTTACCTTGGGCTCATGTTCTAGTAGATGCAACATCTGGTTCTGGCCAAGCAAATATGGGTAACAGTTCCAGAATGGTAGGAGGAGAAACTGTATTTGGTTTTTTCTTAGATGGGGAAGAAGGACAACAACCAGTTATATTTGGTGCCCTAGCAAGAAACGTCAACTCACTAGGCCCTAAAAACACTGGACAGTATAATGATGATGTAGAAAGGGAGAATGTATTTGCTGTTCTTTCTGGTAGAGAGGCAGGGGTAGAAGGCCCTACAAGTTTACCACTAGAAGAAGATAAAGCAGGCGGTGCAACACCGTCAGAAAATGCAAATATAAGAGTTGGTGAATTTAAAGAAAAGGAAACTCCATCTGGTAAAAAAGTCAATGCATTGGCAACAGAAGGTGTAAGTAAAGCACAAAAAGTTGAGGGTGCTTTCTCTAATCGTGGAGCAACTGAGGTTGTTACTATGACTAATGGTTGTGATAATGATGCTCTTAGTGACGTTACACATACTGTTGGAAGTTTTTTAAAGACAGTCAACTCACTTACTGAATATGCTGGTCAATATGTAGATACATCTAGGAACATTCTATTTGATATAGACAAAGAGATAGACAGAGCGAGTAAGTTGGCAAATGGTGCAATGAAAAAAATTGTCACTGTTCTCAGAGACAAGATAACTGCATTTTTATCAAAAAGATATAGAGACTTTATAGGATTATATGTAACTGAAGCAGAGAAAACTCCTATAATTGCAGCATTTAAAAGAATAACAGATGTTATATTTTGTGTATTCAACAAGTTAGGAACTGATCTGTTAGGTGAAATAAAAGATTTGTTCAAAGATATGGTGGGGAATGCTTTGAACGGAACTGCTTGTGCTATTGAACAGGCAATCGGTGTTCTTATGGCTGCAATCAATGATGGTATCAAAAAAGGATTGGAACCAATTACACAAGGATTAGACTGGTTGACAGGATCAGTTGGTGATATTGGAAGTTTGTTAGATAAGGTTGGCAGTTACACAGATGCAGTAATGTCTTTCTTAGAATGTGATTCACTACAGTGTAAGGAATATAAAGATTGGTCACAATCTGGGGGAATGAGAAAGAAACCAGATATCGGTTTCAAATCAGTAATAGACAACTCTAAGTTACTCTCTGCTTTAGAAGTTGCAGATCAAACTTTAGGATCTACCAACATTAATTTATTAACATCACCAAATAAATTCAAGTTCTTAAGTTTACTAGGTGGTGGAGTTCCTGATTTATTTGATTGTAATGATACAACAAATAATCCAAAAACTCAAGATGACTTATCAGACAGTGTGCCGCCAGGTTTTGTATGGCCAGATTGTATTCCTCCAAAGGTAGAAGTATATGGAAACGGAACCAAGACTGCTGCAATGATACCCATAGTTTCATCTACTGATGGAAGTATATTAACACTACAGATAATAGAGAAAGGATTTGGATACACTGTACCTCCAATCGTTAGTATTATTGACAAGACACACAATGGCGGTGGTGCAAAGGCACAGACTGTCATAGATTCTGATGGTTCAGTTGTTGATGTGTATATGATAACGCCTGGAGAGGGATATTGCCCATCAACTAACGTAGTTCCACCCAAGTATCCTGTTACAGAAGGCCCTGGCATAGGTATCACAGCTGGTACTGGTAGTGATGGAACTAACTTAGATACTATAGATCCATTCATAACATTTACAACTCCCTCTGATGATGCAGTTGGAGTTCAAACTGCCGCTTCTCTTTCTATTACCTTCAACGAGGCAATAGTTAGGGGAACTGGTAATCTTAGTATCACAGAGTCAACCAGTAACGTAGTACATGAAACCATACCAATAGGTGATAAAAGAATATCATTCTTATCTGATAGAATTATTAAAGTAGATCCATCAAAAGATTTGAAACCTAACACCGAATATCATGTACAAATGTCAATAGGATCTTTCTTAGATCTAAATGATAATGAATTTGCTGGAATTGCCAAGACAGATACTTATAACTTCACAACTAGAGGAGTTTCTGGTATTGGTAGTGAGGCAGTTGGCATAGTAACCACTCTAATTCCACAGAAGCCTGGAATTGGATACACCTCTGGTGATAGTGGCCAAGTTGGACAGTGTACTTTTGATCTCTTATTAACCCCTGCTGGATCTGTTGTTGGAGTTCAAAATATGAACTGTAAAGATAAACATAAGAAGATTCCGCCAGTCACAATAAATACAAAAACAGGAGTAGGGGCAAGACTACTTCCAGTTGTTTCATATAGTCCAGACTTTGTTGCTGATATAGGAGAAGAACCAGGCCCTGGCATGCTTGTAGTAAATGTGGTAGACTGTGTGTATAGTTTACCTAAGACACAAGTTGGTTGGGTAAATGGAAATCCATACTATGGCCCATTCCACATACATCCAGTAACAAACAGAAAAATGGTTGGTGCAGTACATGTATCCACACCACATGATACAATATACAATACAAGAGAAGAAAGTCTAGGTCAATCTGCCCCAGTAACTTATACTGATTCTACAACGACTACACCATCAACCCCTCAGACAGATGTTTCCAGCACCACAGTACAGTCTACTACAAGTGATACAACTTCAACTCCGCAAGTCGAACCTCAGCAAACAACTCAACAACCTTATACTCCTCCTACTAATAACAACACTAATACTGGTGGGTCTAGCGGAACAAGTGGGGGTGGAGGATACTAATGGCTCTAGATAAACAAGAACAAGATACACAGGAATATTACGGCAACTATCCTAACTTTAGGGTTGCCTCAGGTATAAAAATACCTGATGGTGATTTGAAAGGTGAATATGTGGATTACTCAGTAACAACTGACAATCTACAGGGTATAGCATGGTATAAAAACGGAACCCAAAAGTTAGTTGTAAATAATTGTTCCTATGAGTATGTCGGAGAGGACAGCTCGGAAGAAGAAATGTCAAAAATTATTCTGGCCAAAAATGGGAATATAAAGATCGAAGCTAAAAATGGCGACATAGAACTTCATGCAAGGAATATTACTCTTGACGCAACTGAAGAGGTAAAAATATTAGGTGATAAGATTTTTCATAATTGTACTGTTATGAATTTAAAATGTACTAATGGAAATATATTATCAAGACAAAATTTAACCATGGCAGGACAGTTTTGTGATCTTCTGGGTGCTAGTAGTCTCAATATGGACACTATGGATACTCAAACAAGGGCAAGATATGCTGGTGGTATAATGACAGTATTAAACAACAAGATAAAAGAGTTTTTTGAGGATATGAAGTAATGGGTTGGCAGATAGGATTTGGAAATATATTAGACTTCTTACAGGTAGGAACAAAAGACATGGCGTTCCTAGAGGGAAAAGGGTGGGAGAGGATTCCTGGCACACTATCTGTCAGTGGCCCATCATTCTTCAATAATACTCCTAACAGAGGTATTGCACAGGCAACTGTAATGATAGGCCCTCCTGAGTTTCAATGTAATGAAGGAAAGAAACAAACTCTAGATCATCAATTTTCATCAAAACTAAAAGCAAAAGAGATATCTTTACAAGTTGATGGTTTTTCTCTGTTTAGATCAGGTACATCAGAATTTTATAGTGAAAACTTTTACTACAGTCCTAGAACAGCATGGGCTCCTACCAAAAGATATGCACCAGAAGAGACATTTGCTACCAGTACAAAACATGCCTTAAATGTTGCAAATGCTAATTGTCAATTTAATAAAAATGTATTCATATCAGGAAGAACAGATATTGGAGGATCTTTAAAAGTTGGTGGTGTTATCTCTTGTGCTTGGTTAAATGGACAGTTGGCAACTGCAAGAGCATTGCCTGCAAAACCATTTGATATCAAACATCCAAGTAAAGATGGATGGAGACTTAGACATGTATCACTGGAAGGCCCAGAGATCGGTGTATATTTTAGAGGAGAGTTACAAGGAACTAATGAAATAGAACTTCCTGACTATTGGAAAGATCTTGTAGATGATAGAACCATAACAGCACACTTAACACCGATAGGATCTCATCAAAACTTATGTTATGCTGTTGCTAGAATGAAAGATAAGATCAGCATATTAGTGAATCCACATGGTTTCAATGTACATACAATTCGCTGTAGTTACATAGTTCATGCTGAGAGAAAAGATCTCAAACCACTGATCACAGAATATGAAGGAGAAAGTATGAAGGATTATCCAGGCGAGGATTTTGTTCAGTTAGGAGGTATTGAGTAATGGCTGCTAATCCATTTGATATTGCACAAAGACTTAGAGATGACAGAGATCAACAGGCTCAGAGTGCAGCATCTGTTAATGAATCTTTAGCGATTGTAGATGCAATCATAGATGAGTATGACGAACTTATTATCAAGTTAGATACTAAGATCCAACCTTTGATGCCCCCAATTAATGAGAAGATTAAAGCAGTTCAAACTGCATATCTGAACAGGGTATCTCATGGTTGTAGAAGTGATATGAAATGGATACAGATAGATTCAAAATCTCTGAATCTTTATAATAATAATGATGAGGAAGTAGTGGTATATGAAGTACAAAAAGATCCAAACACGTTTCAATTCTTAGGATATTACGGAGCAAAGTTCTATAGACATCCCAAGAATAGGGACTATGGTGCTAATGTTGTTCTAACTATTGACACTGCTGATGCTAACCCTGGCAGTGCCTCCTTAATTATATTGGATAGTGATGCCGCAGAACTGACTGGATTCTCAACTACAACTGCATCTGCTGGTATTAAGACAGGAGATCTTATCAAAGACTCATTAGATGACCCTATTATATTTCAGACTGCACCATCAGTAACAGGATTAGGAACTACAAGTTATGCTGCATATAACTATGCGGTGAGTGGATTTTGTACTGCTGCAGATAACAAGATATATGGAGATCAGAGAGTAGGATTTATAACAGATTTTAGTATTGGTGATGAGATTTATGACAATGCAAATAAAACCAGTAGTGGAATCATACCATCAGGTACAACTATCACAGGATTTGGAACTGCTGTAGGTATCACCAGTTATGTGCAGGCAAATGGTATTACAACCGCAATACAGGTAGTTCTTGACTTTGCTACCTTGAGTAATCCTGTCTCATCAGGTATTGCTGCAACTGTAGGTAGGAACTTTCATGTTGGTGTAGTATCAACATATTATTTTGCATCACTAAGTGCTGCTCCTGTCTCTACAGGTATAAGTAGTTCATTTTTGGTAATCAGACCTGGCGATATTAGTGACATAGAATTTGATTCATCAAAGAATCCAATAGACCCAGTAGAGATAGGTATAGCAGAAGGTGGTAATGTGGGTAAGGGACATCAACTATCTCTTATAAACAACGGTGATCCAAAAATTACTACCCAGTGGAGTGAGATAACAGATGAACCAGAACCTCCTGTTGGTGCTGGTAGAGTAGAATATTATATTGGTGATTTACAGTGGCCTACAATCACAGTTAAGGGTGGAGATGGAGATGTCACCACTACACACGCATCTTTAGGACAAAGAATAATAATAAGTGTAGGTTCTACTACAGGTGCTGGCATAGGATATACAGGAACTCCTCCAGCTGGTGCAATCCCAGGCGATTGTGGAACTTATGATGCGGCGATTGCTACAGCTGAGTCAGAAATGAATGCTATAATTGCCCAAAATACACCGATTATAAACCACTATATAAATGGAGCAGATACATTGCGATCACTGAGAGATCAGGATGAAGGACAAGCTTGGGGTTACTTACAATCCATAGGTTATCTAAACGCAAGAGGGAAGAGTTCACTAGCACAGGCACAACTAATAGAGGACTTTAACTGGACAGATGTAGACGCTTGACATTTAATATAGAATAGAGTATCATGCTTCCAGATCATTTTTATCCTTATTGGACTGTTTATGACAGTTTAGGACAAAAATATTGTGATTGTAGTCACGAAGAATATGCCATCACCACTCTAAAATTACATGAGGGTGAGGGATTTACATATAAACAGATCAATGCACCCAAACCATTGCCACCACATATCGTGGACGTAACGGCAACAACAGAGGGTGAACTGCCTGGCCAACAAGGACTACCAAGTGCCAACAAGTTAAATCAACAAGAAGCACAACAGAGGTTACATAATGATATGAAGAAACAATTCAAAGAAAGTAAAAGAATGAAGGTAGTTATTACTGATGGTTTATATTGATTGTTTCAAAGAATACTTAGATTGGTCTAAGTATGATTTGAGTGAAGATGAAATCTATGTTGTAGATCATTTATTTCCGCCTTGGTTCATTCATCATGTTCATGATATAATTATGACCAGTTATGGGTGGTTCTATGGACATACAAGTGGGTATCCAGAAGATGGCCATGACATTGGTGCCGATCCAAATTGGGCAGAAGTGGGAGCGTTAAAACAACAAATATTTCCCCCTAAATCTCCTCATGCCAATGACTCTTGTTTCAAGATGATCTACAGTGCTGTTATGAGTAGTCTACCTTTTCAAGTAGAACTTGGAGAGATCTTAGTGAATGGACAACAGTGGATACATAACACAACACCACATCAAGATTGTGAGTGTGACAATGGGATAAGTTTCTGTTACTATGTAAATAAGGAATGGAATCCAGAGTGGGGAGGACAGTTGATGTACAAAATAGGTGATGAGTGGCAAGGAATAGACCCTGCTCCAGGCAGAGTGATATTTTTCAAGGGAAACATAGAACATCATGGTAATCCTCCAAACGAAACATATCGTGGACTAAGATCTAGTCTTGTATATAAAACTATGAGAACAGTGCCTTTACCTCCAAAATGAAGAAAGAAATCTTTGCTATACCTGTCTTTGAAGATAAGGTTGACTTGGAAAAAATAAAGATACCAGAAATGGAAACAGAACCCACATGGGATGCTGGAGTGCCATCTACTTTTTCTCAGAAGTTACCTCTACAACCAGAGGCATATGAACATCTATCTAATATAATAAATCAAAATTTATATGATAACAATTTGTTAGGAATGAATCCCAAATTCGGTCATATATGGTATAATAGATATGATAAGCACCACTATCAGGATGCACACCTTCATCCAAATTGCCAGTGGAGTTTTATAATCTACGTTGATTTACACGCCAAGACATCTTTTTTGAATCCTTCAATGGGGTTGATTCAGAATCAGATTGGGAATTGTGTAGAAGAATTTCCCTTAGATTATAAACCAGATTTAGGGCCAGGGAGTATAATAATATTCCCATCATTCCTCATGCACATGGTCAACTCAGGCAATGAAGGAACTACAATCTCAGGAAACGTTTACATGGAGTATCAGTAATGGCAAAAGAAAATAGGATGACAAAAGAAGATTATGAAGCAGAATGTGCCAAGGTAGAGGACACTGCTTATGCAGAACAAGGACACCCACAATCATTTGGAAATGAATTATTACTTCAAAATATTGATGCCTTTGGTACAGAGATCGCAAGACTATCTACTGCCGTAAGGACATTAGAGAGATCGGCCAATGATGCAGAACTTCGGATCATTGGCCTTGAACATGAAATCGAGGTTCTTAACAGGGAGGTTGAAATTGGCAAAACGCACACACACGATAGTGAAGAAAAACCCACAACATAATCAAATATGGGAATGGGAAGAGACTCCAGAACTAACGGCATATATTGCTAGACAAACTGGTAAAGAAATCTTGAAGGAAAAACCTAAACTTGGATGATGGAATTATTTTCCGTACCATTTTTCACTGATAAAGTGGATCTTGAAAAAATTAATATCATTGATGAGAGTCTTGCTCCTACATTTAGGTCAGGACTCAAAACCAGTTTGAGAACAAATAAACAAATAAGCTACGAAACTATTTCTCATCTATCAGAGATTATAAAGAGAAACATAGACACTCTTGGAGTCAGATATGGTGAGGCAAAGATAGAGGAGTTATGGAGAAATAAATACGAGACGCCACAAGATTTTCAAGATCCACATATCCATTGCTATTCACAATGGAGTTTTATAATATATGAAGATGTTGATGTATCAAGAACTGTATTCTTAAATCCATATAGGTTCAGAGTTGAGTCTCAGATGGCTTTGTATGATCAGTATTTCAACATGGATTATAGACCAGAACTGCATAATGGTGATATAATAATATT
>OCZA010000240.1_pt1 | contig 19884 bp, 15 predicted proteins | sample 1539021 | NCBI WGS metagenome assembly OCZA01 (sample SAMEA2619376, study PRJEB22493) | marine metagenome | biome: marine biome (ENVO:00000447); feature: surface water layer (ENVO:00002042); material: "saline water (ENVO:00002010), including plankton (ENVO:xxxxxxxx)" | depth 5 m | reverse complement strand
AATGCAATCATCTAAAATGTCTTTTAAAAATATGATGGTGGCTCCTCACCATTTAGCAGCAAAAACTGGATCAGATATTTTAAAAGAGGGTGGTAATGCAATAGAAGCTATGATTGCATCGGCAGCAATGATATCTGTTGTTTATCCGCACATGAACTCAATGGGTGGAGATAATTTCTGGTTAATATCAGATAAAAATAAAAAGGTTACTGCCATTGATGCGTGTGGCCCCGCTGCAGAAAATGTGTCTATAGATTTTTATAAAAAACATGGCTTTAATGAAATTCCTTCGCGTGGTGCTTTATCAGCATTAACAGTTCCTGGCGCAGTATCTGGTTGGAAATTAGCATATGATTATAGTGTTAAAAATTTAGGAGGTAAACTTCCTTTAAGTCGCCTTTTATTTGATGCAGAACAGACTTCTAAAGATGGAATTGCAGTTACAAATACTCTAAAAAATAATCTAACTTCTAAATTATCACAACTTATCGATATCCCTGGATTTAAAGAGATATATTTAAAAGATGGAAAAATACCTGAAGTTGGAGATAAATTAACTTTTCCTGCAATGTCAAAGACTTTCTCTATGCTAATAAAGAATGGATTAGAAGATTTCTATTTAGGTGAGATTTCTGAGAGTATTATATCTGATTTATCTGATCTTGGATCCCCTTTGAGAAAAAATGATTTTAAAAATTTTAATGCTTCTTTTGTAAATCCTTTGGAACTGAAGGTAAAAAATGCTAAACTCTTTAACTTACCTCCTCCTACTCAAGGATTAGCATCTATATTAATTCTTGGAGTTCTAAATGAGTTGCCTAATTCTTATAAAGATGATGTTGATTTTATTCATACTATTGTTGAGGTAACAAAAGTTGTTTTCAAAATAAGAGATAGGTATGTATGTGATCCCAAATATATGAGTCAAGATATTAGTCAATTTCTTAACAATGATTATATTAAAAATTTAGCAAACAAAATTAATTTTCAAAAAGCTATGCCCTGGCCTGACTCAGATATTGGAGGAGATACAGTATGGTTAGGATCTACAGATTCATATGGCAATTCTGTCAGTTTTATTCAAAGTATTTATTGGGAATTTGGTTCAGGGTTAATCTTACCTAAAACAGGAATAACTATGCAAAATAGAGGTATAAGTTTTTCTTTAGATCAAAATAATTTTAACAAGTTAATTCCTGGTAGAAAACCATTCCATACAATTCAACCGGCTTTAGCACAATTTGATGATGGTAGGGTTATGTCTTATGGTACAATGGGTGGTGAAGGTCAACCTCAGACACAAGCCACAATTTTTTCACGATATGCAATTCAAAATTTAAATTTGCAAGAAGCTATCAATCAACCTAGGTGGCTTTTAGGGAGAACTTGGGGAGAAGAAACTACATCATTAAAAATTGAAGGAAGGTTTTCAAAAGATACTTTTGAGAAGTTAAAACTATTAGGTCATGTTATTGAAAAAGTTGGAGATTTTGAAGAGATTATGGGACATGCAGGTGCAATTGTTACTAATCCTAATGGTGTAATACATGGAGCTTATGATTTACGAAGTGATGGTGATGCGATAGGCAGTTAGTTTATAATGATTGCCAGTCACTTCCATCTAAGATTTGTCCAGGTTTAAAACGACTTTTATAAGACATACTTGATATTTCTCTTATATAATAACCCAAATATAAATGTTTGTATTTATTTTTTTTTCCAAATATTAAACATTCAGAAATCATAAAATTTCCCATGCCCAATTTACTAAGTTTGGGATCAAAAAAACTATATACAGCAGACAAATTAACACTATCAATATCTAAAAGTATTACGCCCATTAGATTTTTAGATTTGTCTCTAAACTCCATTAATTTTGTTCTTATGGGAGATGTTTCTATCATTGATATGAATTCATTTTCATCCATATCAGACATAGATCCTCCAGAGTGTCTTTCAAATTGATATTTCTTAAAAAGATTATAATGTTCCGTTGTCGCAGTATTTTTAATAATTTTGTATTGTATGTCTCTAAGATTTTTAATAACTCTTTTTAAACTTTTTGTTAATTCAAACTTTTTAATATCTACTCTATATGATTTACAAGCACTACAATTATCGCATACCGGTCTATACATCCAGTTTTCGACTCTTCTAAAACCATTAGATGCTAATTCGTTATACACTTTATTATTGTATGTTATATCTGTCGCTATTCTCTTTTCAACCCGACCTTTTAAATAAGGACAAGGTGTTGCTTTAGTAAGCATATAAATGGGTTGTTCTAATACACTTTTAGGTTTTATATCTATCATATTAACTATTACGACTTACGAAATTAATTTTTATCATCTTTGTTAAGTAATTTTTTTGCAATATTTGGAGCAAAATAAGTAATAATACCATTACACCCAGCTCTTTTGAATGCTATTAGGCTTTCAAAAATAATCCTATCCTCGTCAAACCATCCCTTCTCAATAGCGTTTTTTATCATAGAATACTCTCCTGACACTTGATAAGCATATGTTGGCATTTTAAATTCTTGTTTTACTCTATAAATTATATCTAAATAGGGCATTCCAGGCTTTACAATAACCATGTCTGCTCCTTCGCTTATATCAAGAGCTATTTCTTTTAGAGCTTCATCAGAATTAGCAGGATCCATTTGGTAACTTTTCTTAGATTTTTTTAATAGAGATAAATTTGATCCAACGGCATCTCTAAACGGGCCATAGAAAGCAGATGCATATTTTGCTGCATATGACATTATTTGTACATTTGTAAAACCATTTTTATCAAGAGCATCTCTAATAAAACCAACCCTACCATCCATCATATCACTTGGTGCAATTATATCACAACCTGCTTCAGCCTGAACAAGAGCTTGTTTACATAATATTGACAAAGTTTCGTCATTATCAATTTGATTATTAATTATAATGCCATCATGACCGTGATCCGTATATGGATCAAGAGCCACGTCACAAATGACTCCTAATTTAGGGTTAACCTTTTTTGAAATTTTAATGGCTTTACATATTAAATTATTTTTGTTTAGTGCTTCTTTACCATCAGAAGTTTTTAATGCATTTTGTACTTTAGGAAAGAAAGCAATAGCCGGAATAAATAAAGATGATATATATTCTATTTCTTTATGAAGTAAATCCAACGAATATCTATATATTCCAGGCATGGACACAATTTCCTCTTTTACATTTGAGCCGTAAGTAATAAAAATAGGATAAATCAAGTCATCTAAAGATATATTATTTTCGGAAATTAGCCGTCTTGAGAAATTTGACATCCGATTTCGTCTCATTCTTATTCTTGGAAAGTTGTTTGACGAAAATAGTTGATTTGGAGGTTGTTTCATATTTATGTCCTGCTAATAATTCCATAGGTTGTAATTTATACAGCAATAAACTATCAATCAACTTAGTTTTATTAAATTTTGAATATAAGCTTTAATAGGAATCAAATACAATGTTATTATCAAAATTCTTTATGCCTGTTTTGAAAGAAGTTCCAAAAGAAGCAGAAATTATCTCTCATGTTTTAATGTTAAGAACTGGTATGATACAACAATCATCATCAGGAATATATTCTTGGCTACCATTGGGAAAGATAGTTTTAGAAAAAATTATAGATATCTGCAGAAAAGAGATGATAGAGGCAGGAGCTAACGAAATACTCATGCCTACTTTACAATCGGCTGATATTTGGAAACAGTCAGGTAGATATGAAGATTATGGTAAGGAAATGCTTAGAATAAAAGATCGTAATGATAGAGATCTGTTATACGGGCCTACCAACGAAGAGTTGGTAACTGAAATTTTTAGAACTCATGTAAAGAGTTATAAGCAACTTCCTCTTAATCTTTTTCACATACAATGGAAATTTAGAGATGAACTAAGACCTAGATTTGGAGTTATGAGAGGTAGGGAGTTTTTAATGAAGGATGCCTATTCATTTGACATTGATTATGCCTCTTCAATTAAATCTTATAATGTAATGTTTATTTCATACATGCAGTTGTTTAAAAAAATGGGACTTAAAGCAATTCCTATGAAAGCTGATACAGGTCCAATAGGGGGGGACCTTAGCCACGAATTTATTATAATTGCTGAGACAGGAGAAAGTGAAGTTTATGTGGAAGATAACCTTCTAAATTTCCAAAGTTCATTAGAAAATATTAATTATAATGATGATCTCCAAAAAGAAGTTGATAAATATACTTCTTTTTATGCAGCTACAGAAGAAAAACATGATCCTAATGACCACAAAAACAATCTTAATTTAGTTAAAACCAGAGGAATTGAGGTAGGGCACATTTTTCATTTTGGGCAAAAATATTCAATTCCTATGAATGCTTCTGTGAGTGATAGTGAAGGAAAAAGTATTTCTCCATATATGGGCTCATATGGTGTTGGTCTCTCTCGATTAGTGGGTGCTGTAATTGAAGCCAATCATGATAATAATGGAATAGTATGGCCTAAAGAAGTTACTCCTTGGAGTTATAATATAATAAATTTGAAAAGTGGCGATCATACTTGTGACGAAATATGCTCTAATTTATATAAATTAATGAAAGAAAACTCTCTAAGCGTTCTTTATGATGATACTTTTGAAAGGGCTGGAGCAAAACTTGCTAAGGCAGATCTAATAGGTTTGCCATATCAAATCATAATCGGACCTAAAGGTGTTAAAGATAAATTATTTGATGTTAAGAATAGAAAAAGTGGAGATGTTTCTAAATTATCTTATAATGAATTATTAAATTTTTTAAATATAAAATTATAGGAATTACTTTAATCATATGATTTTTAATGAAACGGAAAGAACTATCGCTTTAAGGTATGTAAAATCAAGGCGGGCAGAGGGATTTATTTCTATTTCTGCTTGGTTTTCGCTTGTTGGTATCATGTTAGGTGTTGCAACTTTAATAGTTGTTATGTCAGTTATGAATGGATTTAGAACAGAATTAGTCGATAGAATATTAGGGATAAATGGGCATTTAATTGTTTACAATAATAAAGACCTTGAAATATCTAATTTTAATGAAGTTGTAAAAAATATCTTAGATACAGAAAATGTTGTTGCAGTCACTCCTCATCTAGAAGGGCAGGCTTTAGCTAAAACAAAAAGTACTGTTTCAGGTGTTATAGTAAGAGGAACAAACTGGTCAGATCTACCAGCAAAAAAATTATTATGGCAGTCACTCGATCAGACCTCTATTAGTAACTTTAAAGACAAGAAGAGTATAATTTTGGGTTATAGATTAGCACAAAGATTAAATGTGAATATAGGTGATTACATTTCACTTATATCCCCAAATGGGATGGAGACAGTACTTGGTATCTTACCGGTTAAAAAGAACTTCATTATAGGTGGTTTTTTTGACATAGGTATGTACGAATATGATAATAACTTTATTTTTATTCCTTGGGAAAAAGCTGAGGAATTTTTATCAACCAAAGATATTGCTCACGGTATTGAAATTTTTTTAAGTGATCAAAAATCAACGTCGCAAGTTCATGATGATTTAATAACCAAAATAGGTGATAATTTCACAATTATTGATTGGAAAAAAAGAAATTCTTCTTTTATGAATGCATTGGCGGTTGAAAAAAATGTAATGTTTTTAATTCTCACATTAATTATTGTTGTTGCAGCATTCAACATAATTTCTTCAATGATTATGTTAGTTCAAACTAAAAAATCTGATATTGCACTAATGAGAACAATGGGTGCATCAAAGTATTTGATAATAAGAGTTTTCCTTTTAACAGGATCTATTATTGGTATTTTAGGAACCTTCATTGGATCAGCCATTGGAGTAATTGTTTCAATTTATATAGAAGAAATTAGGATCTTTGTAAGCACGTTATTTGGACAAGAATTATTTTCAGCAAAAATATATTTTCTTTCCAATCTTCCTTCAAATATTAATTTTAATGAAGTTTTTATGGTTATATCTATTTCTATATTACTCACTTTAATAGCGAGTATATTTCCAGCATGGAAAGCTTCCAAAATAACGCCTGCTGAGGCTTTGAGATATGAATGAAAATGAAATAAACAAAGAAATTTTATTTTTAAAAAATATTACTCATATTTATAATCAAGATCATCAAAGAATAAAAGTTTTGGACAACATAAATGTAAGAGTTGTTAGGGGAGAAATGGTCGCTCTAATCGGGCCTAGTGGAACAGGAAAATCTACTTTATTAAATATAGCAGGATTACTTGAATCTCCAACATTTGGTTCAGTTAGTTTAGCAGGCCAAAATTGTAAAAACTTAAATGAGGATTTAAAAACTGCACTAAGAGGTTCCGAAATAGGGTTTATATTTCAGTCTCATCGATTGTTTCCAGAATTTACAGCAATTGAAAATGTAATGATTCCACAATTAATAATGGGTGAAGCTAAATTAAAAGCTGAAAAAAAATCTAAAGAGTTGTTATCGGTTCTCGGATTAGAAAAACGTTTAAACTTTAGACCAGCTAAATTATCTGGAGGAGAAGCACAAAGAGTAGCTATAGCAAGATCTTTAGCAAATTCTCCAAATTTAGTTTTAGCTGATGAACCCACGGGAAATTTAGATCCAATTAGTGCGAAAAATGTTTTTGAAATTTTATATAAATTAGTTAAATCTCTAAACATAAGTTGTTTGATTGCAACACATAATTACGATTTAGCAAAATTAATGGATAGAAGTATAGTTTTAAAAAATGGATCTACCAACAATAATTAATTTTAAAATTGAAATTTTTAAAAAATGAAAAATTTATTTGTTCATTTGAGAGTTCATAGTAATTTTTCGTTAGCTGAAGGAATGTTGTCATTTGATTATCTATCTGAATTTTGTAAAAAGAATAATCAACCAGCTATTGCGATAACAGACACCTCAAATATGTTTGGGGTATTAGAGTTTTCAATTGAAATGGTATCAAACGGCATTCAACCAATAATTGGTATTCAAGTAAATATTTCAGGTGTAACAAATCTTGATAACAGTATTGGGGAAGTTGTATTAATTGCTAAAAATGAAATTGGCTATAAAAATTTATTGGTTTTAACCAGTAAATTGTCAAACAACTCTGAATTTGATAAATTTATTAACTATGAGGACTTAAAAAATTATAGAGATGGTATAATTTTATTAACTGGCGGTATTGAAAACGGATTTGTTGGGAAACCTGCTTCTTTAGGAAATATAAAATTAGTTAATGAAAGGTTAGGGGTTCTAAAAGAATTATTTGAAGATAATCTATATATTGAACTTCAAAGACATGGTATTAAAAGTCAAATCAATGCTGAAAAAATATTATTAGATGCCAGTGAAAATTTTGATCTACCTCTTGTAGCAACAAATGATTGTTTTTTTGAAAATGAGAATAAGTTTAATGCTCATCAGGTTTTAACATGCATTGATAAAGGTTTAACGATTTCCTCAAAGAATAGAAGGTTATTAACTAAAGAGCATTATTTAAAAGACAGTAAGAAGATGGTCTCTTTATTTGAAGATATTCCTGATGCAATTGAAAACACTGTTATTATTGCTAAAAGATGTTCCTTTTTTGTTAAAACTCACGAACCAATTCTTCCTAAATTCCCTGGACTTGCAAAAATAAGTGAGACAGATTTCCTTTCTGATATTTCTAAAAAAGGTTTGATGAAAAGATTTGAGTTTTCTACTGAAAAATTTACTGATCAAGCAAAAGATAATTATTTAAATAGATTGACGAATGAACTAAACATAATTAACAAAATGGGTTTTGCTGGATACTTCTTAATTGTCTATGATTTTATTAAATGGTCCAAAAGTAATAATATTCCAGTTGGACCAGGCAGGGGATCTGGCGCAGGTTCGATTGTTGCTTGGTCTCTAAATATTACAGATTTAGACCCCATAAGGTGGGGGCTGTTGTTTGAGAGATTTTTAAATCCAGAACGTATTTCAATGCCAGACTTTGATATTGATTTCTGTCAAGATAGGAGAGAAGAAGTTATTCAGTATGTCAGGGAAAGATATGGTAAAGACAGAGTAGCTCAAATAATAACTTTTGGAAGTTTACAGGCAAAAGCAGCAATTCGAGATGTTGGAAGAGTTCTAGAAATGCCTTATGGCCAAGTTGATAAAATTGCTAAGTTAATTCCATTTATACCTTCTAGTCCAATTACAATTCAAGAAGCAATCAATAAAGAAGAAGCTCTAAAAAAAGAAATTTCAGAAGATGAACAAGTCAAACACCTTATCAAAACTGCAATTGATATTGAAGGACTTAATAGACACGCATCAACACATGCAGCTGGTTTAGTTATAGGCGATAGACCTCTAAATCAATTAGTTCCTCTTTATAAATTTAGTGAGGAAGAAATACCTGCCACACAGTTTAATATGAAATTTGTAGAAAAAGCTGGTCTTGTTAAATTTGATTTTTTAGGCCTTAAAACTTTAACTGTTTTAGCTAAGGCTGAATCATTAATTATAAAAAAAGATAAAAATTTTAGTTTGAATAATATTTCATTAAATGATTCAAGAACATATGAAATGTTATCAACGGGATCTACCACAGGAATTTTTCAGCTTGAGTCTGCTGGTATGAAAGATGTGTTAATTGGCCTTAAACCAGATAGATTTGAAGATATAGTAGCAGTCGTATCTTTGTATAGACCAGGTCCAATGGAAAATATCCCAAGCTATATTAATAGAAAGCATGGAAGAGAAAAAATTGTTTATATGCATTCTAGTTTAGAAACAATTTTACAAGAAACATATGGAATTTTTATTTATCAAGAGCAAGTTCTAAGGGCTGCACAAATTTTAGCAGACTTTTCCCTAGGCAGTGCAGATATTTTAAGAAGAGCAATGGGAAAAAAAGATAAAAACGAAATGTTTCAACAAAAAAAAGCTTTCCTAATAGGTGCCAAAAATAAAGATATTGGCGAAGATAAAGCTAATGAAATTTTTGACCAAATTTCTGCTTTTGCAGGCTATGGTTTTAATAAATCTCATGCTGCAGCATATGCATTAATAGCCTATCAGACTGCGTGGATTAAAACTAATTATCCACATGAGTTTTTTGCATCAATGATGACTGTGGAGAGTAATAATACTGAAAAATTGTCAATTTTTGTTCAAGATCTTAAAAAAATAGGAATATCTATTTTGAAACCTTGTATTAACTACAGTAGTGATGAATTTAAAATCGAAGAAGTATCTCAAAATAAGTTTGGAATTAGGTATTCTCTATCCTCATTGAAAAATGTTGGGGATGAGTGCATTAAAAAAATTGTTCAAATTCGAAAAAAAGAAGGATTTTTCAAAAATATTGATGATTTACTAAACAAGGTTTCATATGGTTTAATTACAAAAAAGACTTTTGAAAGTTTAATCAAGTCTGGGGCCTTAGATGCACTTGAAAATAATAGAAATAAGTTATTTAAATCAATTGAATTGATGATTGTTCACTCACATTCTATAGAAAAAGATAAAATCTCTAATCAACAAAATCTTTTTAATGAAACCAATCAGAATGAATTATTAATTAATCTTCCTGACACACAAGAATGGAGTGCTCACGAAAAACTAAATAATGAATTTTCATCTTTAGGATTGTATTTATCGTCCCATCCTCTCAAAAATTATTTAAATATTTTAAACAAGATTGATATTAAAAAGACTTCAGAAATCTTAGAAGAACCGCATAAGTATTTTGGAAAAAATATACAATTATGTGGTATTGTATTTAAAATTCAAAAAAAACTTTCATCCAGAGGTAGATGGGCTTCATTCTATTTAAATGACTTAGGTGGTGAAGCAGAAATTGTAATATACTCAGACACTATTAATAAATATGAAGCTCATTTAAATGAAAGAAACTTAGTTTTAGTAGATGTTGAAATAAAAAATGAAACAAACCAAGGGTGTAGGATAATTGGAAGAAGAATAAGGTCGCTTAATCAATTTATATCCGAAAAAAAATGTAACGTTTTATTACATTCTGAAAATAATAAATTTTTAAGTGAAATTGTACCTCTATTAAATGATTTAGATGTAGGTGACTCTAATATTTCATTAATTAGCTCAATTGATCAAAAGACAGTTGAAATTAAAATTAGAGAGAACATAAAATTATCATCAAAATTGATCGCAAATTTATCCTTGGTTGATGGGATAGATAGTATTAATTTTGAATAATTTATAAATTTTTTTAAACTTGCAAATTTTAAAAAATTATTTTAATAAATATCAATCTTGTGTAGTGCTTGGTTTAATAAACCATCCGGTGTTCCTTAAGCATTACTTTAACAAAAACCGGTAAAGAGGAATTATAATGACAACACCAACTTTCACTTTGCGTCAATTGCTTGAAGCTGGAGTTCATTTTGGGCATCATACGAGAAGATGGAATCCTAAAATGGAGCCTTATATTTTTGGCAAAAGAAATAATATTCATATAATTAATTTAGAAAAGACAGTCCCTATGTTGTATGAAGCATTGCAGGCTATACAATCCATAGCTAAAAATGGCGGAAAATTTTTATTTGTTGGGACCAAACGTTCTGCATCTGAATTAATTGCTCAAGCTGCAATCAATTGTGGTCAATACTATGTAAATCATAGATGGTTAGGTGGTATGTTAACTAACTGGGAGACCGTCTCTAAATCTATTAAAAAACTTAAAAGTTTGGAAGAAAGAATAGAGTCAGGAGAAATTAATAGTCTTACGAAAAAAGAAAAACTTAATATTGAAAGACAAAAGGAAAAGTTAGACCTTACCTTAGGTGGTATCAAAAATATGAATGGTGTTCCTGATGCAATGTTTATAATAGATACCAACAAAGAAGCTATAGCCGTTTTAGAGGCAAATAACCTTAACATTCCTGTAATTGCTATTTGCGATAGTAACACTAATCCTTTAGGGGTTGATTATCCCATTCCTGGAAATGATGACGCTTTGAGGGCTATTTCTCTTTACTGTGATTTAGTAGCTGCTTCCGTCTTAAAAGGGTTAGAAAGTAATCTTGAACAAAGTGGAGTTGATATTGGAGAGGCAGAGGATTTAATCGAAGAAAAAATAATTCAAGATACTCCAAACGAGATAGTTTCATCAGGAGAAGTTTCAACAGAAGAAGCTTCAACATAATAAGTGCAACAATAATTATTTTGTTGAATTTTTATTAAAATTGATGATTTTTCTACTTTTGATAACTATTAATTATTAGAAAGGAATTAATATGGCTCTTTCAGCCTCAACTATAAAAGAACTTAGAGAAAAAAGTGGTGCAGGTATGATGGATTGTAAAAAGGCACTAACTGAAACTGATGGTAATATGGAAGAAGCCATAGATTGGCTCAGAAAACAAGGACTTTCGGCTGTTGCAAAAAAATCAGGTAGAGTGGCTGCTGAAGGATTAATAGGGGTTACTATAAACAATAATTCTGGAGCAATGGTAGAAATTAATTCTGAGACGGATTTCGTAGCTAGAAATGAATTATTTCAAAATTTCGTTAAAACTTGTAGTACTCTTGTCTTATCAAGCAAAAATGATATAGAAGCATTGCAAAAACTTCCTTTTCCAAATTCTGATAGAACCGTAAATCAAGAACTTGCTAATAATATTGCTACTATTGGTGAAAATATGAACATAAGACGAGTAGAGTTTTTAGAAGTATCAGAAGGTATATTGGTGTCATATGTTCATAATAATGTTGCTGATGGCTTGGGAAGATTAGGTGTTCTAGTAGCTTTGGAATCTAAAGCTGAAAATAATAATTTATTAGAAACTGGAAAACAAGTTGCAATGCATATAGCAGCCACCTCTCCTAAATCCCTGAACATTGAAGATTTAGATCCACAAATTGTTGAAAGAGAGAGAGAAGTTCTTATAGATCAGGCGATGGCATCAGGAAAGCCTAAAGAAATAGCTGAGAAAATGGTTCAAGGTAGAATGAATAAATTTTATCAAGAAGTTGTATTAAATGAACAAGTGTCTGTTGTAGATGGTGAAACTAAAATTAAAGATCTTATAAAAAAGTTATCCTCAGATATTAATCACGATGTTAAGATTAAGGGCTTTAAAATTCTCAAGTTAGGTGATGGAATTGAGGTAGGTGAAAGTAATTTTGCTGCAGATGTAGCAGCAACCGCAGGTATATAATGATAATTTAAAATTATGGAATAAAATTTGACTAATTTTAAATGGAATAAAATTCTTCTTAAAATCTCAGGTGAATCCCTGATGGGAAATGATTCATTTGGGATTAATCCCTTAGTAGTACAATCATTTGCAAATCAAATAAAAAAAGTAGTTAACTCAGGCTTACAAATTTGTATTGTGGTTGGTGGTGGTAATATCTATAGGGGTGTATCTAGTAGCAATAATGCAATGGACAGGGCTACTGGAGACTATATGGGAATGTTAGCAACTGTAATGAATAGTCTCGCCATTCAAAATGCAATGGAACAGTTGGGTGTTCAAACAAGAGTTCAGTCCGCTCTACCAATATCGGCTGTTTGTGAGCCATATATAAGGAGAAGAGCAAAAAGACATATGGAAAAAGGAAGAGTTGTAATATTCGCAGCTGGAACTGGTAACCCTTATTTTACAACTGATACTGCAGCTGCTCTTAGAGCTTCAGAAATGAATTGTGATGCAATTATAAAAGCAACTCTTGTAGATGGAGTATATTCAGCTGATCCTAAAAAAGATAATAAAGCGGTCAAATATGATATCCTTAGTTATTTAGATGTTTTGAGTAAAGATTTGAAGGTTATGGATGCTTCAGCTATTTCTCTTGCTAGAGAAAATAAAATTCCTATTATAGTTTGCTCTATAATTAAGGATGATAATCTTAACAAGGTCTTAAAAGGACAAGGTACATTTACTCTAATTACTGATTAAAAGGAGGTTTTATGGTAGAAATCAATCCCACTGAAATTAAACTTCGAATGAGCAAAGCAATTAATAGTTTTAAAAAAGATTTAAGTGGTTTAAGAGTTGGCAGAGCCTCATCATCAATGCTTGATCAAATAAATGTAAATGCTTATGGCAACTCTATGCCCATAAATCAAATTAGTACAATTAGTGTTCCAGAAGCAAGATTATTATTAGTATCAGTTTGGGATAGTTCACTTGTATCAATTACTGAAAAAAGCATAAGAGAAAGTCCATTAGGTCTGAATCCTATGGTTGAAGGCAACGTTATTAGAATAGCAATTCCAGCGTTGTCAGAAGATAGAAGGATAGAAATCACAAAAGTTGCTGCAAAGTATGCAGAAAATGCAAAAATAGCTGTCAGGAATATCAGAAGGGATAATATAGAAAATACTAGAAAGCTTCAAAAAAATAGTGAAATAAGTGAAGATCAAAAGCATCAGGACGAATTACTCATTCAAGATATTACTGATGAAATTATAAAAAGTATCGATGATATTTTGTTAAATAAAGAAAAAGAAATTTTAGAAAATTAATTATGAAACTTAATCATTTAGCCATCATAATGGACGGCAATAGGCGCTGGGCAATTTCTAATAATTTACCTTCGTACCACGGGCACCAAAAAGGCGCTGATAATTTATGGAATATGATTAACGACATAGATAATTATTCATTTAAATATTTAACGGTTTTTATTTTTTCTACAGAAAATTGGAAAAGATCTAAAAAAGAAATATCATTTTTAATGGAATTATTGAATAAATTTTTAGATGACACTATTTCAAAAATTAAAAATGAAAATATTAAAATTAGATTCATAGGTGACTTATCAGTTTTCAATAAAAAAATTCAAAATAAACTTCATCTTATTATTAATGAAACATTAAATAATACAGGTGTTACTGTCAGTTTAGCTCTCAATTATGGTGGTAGATCTGATATAATTTCAGCTCTTAATAAGATTTTAAAAAACAATAGTATTTCTGAAATAATTAGAGAGCATGATTTTAAAAAATTTACTTTGAATGGAGATCTTCCATACCCAGACCTTTTAATTCGAACTGGAGGAGAAAAGAGATTGTCTAACTTTTTACTATGGGATTTGGCTTATACTGAATTGATGTTTTTAGATAAAATGTGGCCAGACTTTAATAAGACAACGTTAGATAAATGTATTCATAATTTTAATAAAAGAGTAAGAAATTATGGGGTATGATAATTAATTTACCTATCAAATTTAAAAATCTTTTTAATGTTAAAGAATTTAAGCTAAGGATTTTATCTACAGTAATTCTTTTATGCTTGTTTTATGGATTATATATTTTAGGAAATCCATTTTTCTCTTTTTTCTTTATTATAATTTTTTTCATATTATTTTATGAATTTGAATTTATATGTTGGAATAAAATTAAAAAAAACCAAATTTTTAAGATTTTAATTTTTCAACTTTTATTATTAACATTTCTAACAAGTGAAATATATGTATTAAATATAATTGTTGAATTTTCTAATTTTATATTTCTTTTAACTGTTTCACTTTTTATTAATTTATTGTTTTTCAAAACATATATTAATTGGCTATCTTTTTTTATTTCTAATTTAATAATTTTATCTTTTTTTTCATTAATTAATATTCTAATACAGCCTGATGGTTTGAACTATTTCTTATATTTAGTAATATTAATCAGCACAATGGACATTTTTGCATATCTTGGTGGTAAAATTTTTGGTTATCAAAAAATAGCTCCAAAAATTAGTAAAGGAAAAACAGTTGAAGGAACTTTAATTGGCCTATGTGTTACAATTTTAATGTCTATAATGACGAAATATTTAGTAAATTTTGATATTTTTCAAGCGTTCATTGCGGGTTTTTTAATAGGTTTACTAGCTTTTTTTGGAGATCTCTTAGAGTCTCATTTAAAAAGAGACATAGGTGTTAAAGACAGTGGTAAAGTAATACCGGGTCATGGTGGTGTGATGGATAGGTTTGATGGTTATTTTTTGACACTACCTCTCTATAACGTTTATTTAGTAAACTAGTTTTAGGGTAGTTATGAAAAGTAAAAAAGATATAATTTTATTAGGATCGACAGGATCAATAGGTAAATCATCTTTGCGATTACTAAGAGAAAATAGAGATAAATTTAATCTTATAGGCGTTTCAGCACACAACAATGTAAGACTATTAAGTGAAATTGTTAATGAATTTGATGTCCCTAATGTAGTTTTATCAGATGCCACAAACGCCAAAAAATATTTTGGAAAAAATGAATTGCATGTAGGTTCATTATGCTTAATGGACTTGGCAAAAATTAAGTGTGACATTGTAATAACTGGTATAATAGGTATGTCGGGATTGCATTCAGCATATGCTGCTATCAATTCTGGAAATAATCTAGCAATAGCTAATAAAGAAACTTTAGTTGCCGCTGGAAAAATTTTTATTAATAAGTCAAAAGAAAAAAATGTCAAAATTTTACCAGTTGACTCAGAACATAGTGCCATCTTTCAGTGTCTTAATAACAAAAATATTTCTAATTTAGACTATATTACTCTAACTGCTTCTGGTGGGCCATTTTTAAACACACCACTTAAAGAATTCAAAAATATAAAGCCTCAAGATGCAATTAGACATCCTGTTTGGAAAATGGGAAAAAAAATTTCTGTCGATAGTGCAACCATGATAAACAAAGCCCTTGAAATTATTGAAGCGTCCGTTTTATTTAATCTTTCCAGCAACAAAATTGATGTCTTAGTTCATCCAGAGCATATAATTCATGGTTTAGTTCATTATAAGGATGGATCAGTTATTGCAAATTTAGGTCTGCCAGATATGATTACTCCTATAAGTGTGGCATTAACCTGGCCAGAGAGATTAAACCTAAATTTAAAAAAAATGTCATTAGTAAATATTAATAAACTAACTTTTTTTAAACCTGACTTAAAAAAATTTCCTGGTTTAAAACTTGGTTGGGACGCTCTTCAAAGTCCTTACTGTTCTCCTGTGGTACTTAATGCCTCAAATGAAATAGCAGTTGATTGTTTTCTTAAAAACAAAATTGAATTTACAGATATTTTTAATATTGTTGAAGAAACGCTTAATTTTTACAATCCTGCAAAACCTCAAAATATAGACGACGTTATAGAAACAGATAAAATTGCAAGGAAACATGCATTAAAATTTATTGACAAGGTAAAATAATATGATTGAAACAAGTTTTTTTAACTCTTTAATTGGTTTTTTTATTGTTTTAACACCTTTAATTTTTATACATGAGCTCGGGCATTATTTAGCTGCTATAAAATCTAGAGTTAAAGTTGAGTCATTTTCTATTGGATTTGGACCTGAGTTATTAGGATATACTGATAAAAGGAATACTAGATGGAAATTCTCGCTTTTGCCTCTAGGTGGTTATGTCAAAATGAAGGGTGAGTTAATTGCTAATGAAGAATCAAAAAATGAAGATAATGATACTTTTTTAAAAGCAACTTTAAAAAATAGGTTCCTTATTATCTTTTCGGGGCCGTTGGCTAATCTTTTATTAGGTTTTTTTTTAATAACTTCAGTTTTTTACTTCAATGGAAAGTATGAAAGTCCTCCAATAATAAATACTATCATATCTAACCAACCAGCTGAAATAGCTGGTCTCAAGCCGGGAGACGTTATAAAAAAGATAAATCAAAAAGTCATTAACAATTTTAATGATGTTAAGACAATTGTAGAAAAAAATCCTAACATTTCTCTTACTTTTCTAATTGAAAGAAAAAATGTTGTTCTTATTAAAAATATTATTCCCAATGATCACTTTCATGATATTTATAAGCAAAATGTTGGTAGAATTGGCGTCACGGCTTTATCAGGAGAATTACAAAAATTAAATTTTCATGAAGCTGTATTTGTGGGTTTAAAACAATATTATACAATGACATTAGGATGGTTTTATGGTTTAAAATTATTTATAACAGGTAACGTAGAAAAAAAAGATATTGCGGGACCTATTAAAATAGCCAAAATTTCTGGTTCAGTTTTAGAAAAGGGTATTACAGAGATTTTAGTATTTATGTCAGTTATGTCCATTAATTTAGGATTAATAAATTTATTACCGATACCAGTTTTAGATGGAGGACATTTATGTTTTTATATTTATGAAGCTGTTTTTAAAAGGCCTTTACCTAGTTTGGTTCAAAATGTGTTATTAAGATTTGGACTAATTTTTTTGGTTAGTTTAATGATTTTAGTAATTGCATTTGATTTGGGATTTTAAATATAAATGGTATACAATAAAAAAAAAGCCTATAAAATATTGTGATGTATATGCATAATTTAAATTTTTTTTTGAAAACACTTATTACTATTTTGTTAATATTTTTTATTAACTTTTCTTTTTCTTATGCTGATCCATTAACAATTAAAAAAATTATTGTTAGTGGAGAAAAAAGACTGTCAAAGTCATTCATTCTTAATTTTTTACCTACTTATCCAAATACTAAATTTAACGATGAGGTTTTAAATCAATTTACCAAAGATTTGTATAATACCGGTTTATTTTCAGACGTTAGTTTGGAAATAAAAAAAGATATATTACAAATAAATGTTAGTGAGTTTCCAATAATAAACGAAGTTTCTTTTACTGGCAATGATTTATTAGATAACGAACAATTGAATGATATCGTTATGATTTCCCCCAGAGATACATTAAATCTAGACAAAATTAATGAGGCTGTTGATAAAATAAGAACAGAATATCAAAAAATTGGTAGATATTTAGCAGAGGTTAAACCTCAAAAAGTAAAATTAGGAGAAGGCCGAGTTAACTTAAATTTTGTTATAAATGAAGGTTCTTTATTAACTGTTAAGAATATTAATTTTGTTGGTAATCAAAATTTTTCTAATAATGAATTGAAATCTATAATTTCAACAAAAGAAGACGCCTGGTACAAATTATTTGGTTCAAATAAATTTATACCTGAACGTCTCGAATATGATAAAAAGAAATTAAAAGAGTTTTATAATCAAAGAGGATATATAGACTTCAAAGTTGAAATAGCTAGAGGGGATCTTTTGCCAGATATTTCAGGTTTCAATTTGAATTTCATAGTAAAAGAAGGCAAAAGATACACTGTTAATGATTTAGTTATTGAATCTTCATTGATTAATGACAACAAAAAGAAAATATTACTTAAAGAAATATACCTAAAAAAAGAAGAATATTTTAATTCTAGAGGTCTGGATGAAAGCATTAAGTTTCTTGTTGAGGAATTTGAACTTCTTGGATTTAATTTTATTAGAGTATTTCCTAAAATTAAAAAAGACAAAAATTTAGTAAATATTTTATTTTCTATCAAAGAAGGTTCTGAAAAATATATTAATAAAATTACAATTATTGGTAATACAAGGACTAATGACAACGTTATTAGAAGAGAATTGTCTTTATTAGAAGGTGATCCATTTAATAAAAGTAAACTTACAACTTCAATTAGTGCTTTGAGAAGATTAGGTTATTTTCAGTCTGTAAATTATAGATTAGATGAAATTGCTTCAAATTTAATAGATATAATATTAGATGTTAAAGAAACTAATACAGGGTCTGTAAGTTTTGGCGTTGGTTATTCGTCACTAAATAATACTTCATTCTCGTTTGGTTTAAATGAAAAGAATTTTCTTGGTGAAGGTAAAAAAGTAAGATTACAAGCTGATCTGTCTGAAAAAAAATCCACTTATAATATAGGTGTAACTGAACCATATTTTTTAGATAGACACTTATCATTATATGGAGATATTTTTAATCAAGAGACTGAGAATACAAAAGGCGACATTAAGTCTAGTTCTTCTGGATTTGGTTTTGGAATAGGTTTTACTAATGAATCCTTAACGCAAAGTTTTAAATATAAATTGTCAACTTCTGAGACTACTACTTCATCCACTTCAACTGCTGCTTCCGAAACTGGTGAAGAAGGAATAGAAATTATAACTTCTTCAATAACACATAGTATTTCAAAAGATACTCGAGATAGTTATTTCAATCCGACCTCTGGATATAACTGGAAATTTAGCAATACTTTAGCTGGTATTGGAGGAGATGCAACTTTTTATAAATCAATTCTTAATTCAAGAATTTATTATCCAATAGATTATGGAGATTATGTTTTTGGGTTTAAGTCTGGTGCAGGATTTATTACCGCTATAGATGATAAAATAACGTCATCTAATCGTTTTTTTCTAGGTGGTAAAAAGTTAAGAGGTTTTGATAATGGAGGTTTAGGGCCTAGAGATACTGGTAACAACCAAGCTGTTGGAGGAAATAATTTTTATAATTTTTCTTTTGAATTAAAATCAAACAAATTCATGCCTGAAGATACTGGTTTAGAATGGCTTGTATTCTCTGATATAGGATCAATTTGGGGGACGGATTATGAAACCAATGTAAAAGGATTTGATGATATTGAGCCTAGAATTACTAGTGGTTTTGGACTGGCAATGGTAACACCTGTTGGACCTCTACAAATGATTTGGGGTTTCCCAGTACAAAGCCAAGATTATGACATAGAAGAAAATTTTCAATTTTCAATTGGAACAAGTTTTTAAATATTTTTCAAATAAAGGGCAGTAAATGCTTTTTACAAAAATTATAATTATTTCGAGTTGTATTTATGGTAGCACACCTTCTTCTTTAATGATGCATAGAAGTGACTGCTTTATGAGTAATTCAAGTAAGTATTTAATTTCTAACATACCCGAGGCACATAAAATAGGTATCGTTGACTTCAGATATATATTAAAGAAGTCAAATGCTATGAAAACTTTAGGTAACAAATTTTTATTATTTGAAAAAAAAATTATTGAAAAATTTAAACGTAAACAAAATGATCTTAAGAAAAAAGAAAAAATGATTAGAAAAGAAAAGTCAAAATTAACTGCGGTAGAATATAAAAAA
>OCZA010000239.1_pt1 | contig 19908 bp, 23 predicted proteins | sample 1539021 | NCBI WGS metagenome assembly OCZA01 (sample SAMEA2619376, study PRJEB22493) | marine metagenome | biome: marine biome (ENVO:00000447); feature: surface water layer (ENVO:00002042); material: "saline water (ENVO:00002010), including plankton (ENVO:xxxxxxxx)" | depth 5 m | reverse complement strand
GAAGGTATATTTTATGGAATGGAAGCTGGATATTTGTTAGCTAAAGAAACATTTACATCTTTAGACGGTACTGATTTAAATAAAAATATTAAAAGATATGAAAAAGCTCTTAACAAAAGATTTGGAAAACATTTTTTAAGTTGTGCATTAGCAAGACTAGTACTTCAAAGTCCATTTATGACTAAGAGACTTTTGAAAATTGCATCAATAGATAAAAATACAATAAACTTTGTTGTAGAGCTTTTATTTGATGAAGCTAGGTTAACTCTAAAAGAGACTTTTTTACTATCAGCAAAATTTATTTTACCCTTCAAAACATTGAGGTTTTTCACCAAATCTCCATCTTTTTCGCTATAACAAAAACCTGAATAAGTACTAAAATAGAATCACACATTGTGAAAATTTTCACAAATAGGGAGGGAATGTGATTAACTGGTTACCAATCTTGGTAATGTTATTTATAGGCATTGGATTTGCACTTGCATCATTAGGTGTTTCATATTTGTTGTCTCCCAAAAATCCAACACCTGAAAAGTTATCTCCATATGAGTCTGGAATATTTCCTGAAGAAGAACCCTCTCAACGATTCCCAGTGAAATTTTATATGGTTGCCATGCTGTATATAGTTTTTGATATTGAAATAATTTTCCTACTCGCTTGGGCAACTAGATTTGAGCAACTTGGCTGGTATGGAATTATCGTAATTTTCATATTTACATTTTTTGTTCTTGAAACTTTATATTATGTCTGGAAAAGAAATGTCTTAGATTGGAATGTACCTAGAAGACAAAGATATCACGAACCAGTCAAAGATTATGAGGGAAGTAGTTAATGTATTCACCTGATAATATTTTTACAACCACAATTGATAAAGCTGTGAGATGGTCTCGTACACAATCCATGTGGCCCGTAACCTTTGGTCTTGCATGTTGTGCAATAGAAATGATGGCAGCAGGTTCAGCAAAGTATGATCTAGCAAGATACGGAATGGAAGTTTTTAGAGCTTCTCCAAGACAAGCTGACCTAATGATAGTTGCTGGAAGAGTCTCACAAAAAATGGCTCCTGTATTGAGACAAGTCTATGATCAAATGGCCGAGCCAAAATGGGTAATTGCAATGGGGGCATGTTCCTCGACTGGGGGAATGTTTAACAATTATGCATTAGTTCAAGGTGTTGATCACATAGTTCCTGTAGATATATATGTACCTGGATGTCCTCCCGGACCTCAATCATTAATGCACGGAATTTTAACATTACATCAGAAAATTATGGACAGAGAGATTAATAGATAATGTTTGAAAATATAGAACTTAGTCCAAATGAATATTTTGAAAAAGTTGAAGAACTAAAAAATGATGGTTTTGAAATGATGGTCGACTTAACAGCTATAGATTGGTTTAGGAAAAAAGAACCCAGATTCGAAATTGTAGTTAATTTCTTATCTGTTTCCAAAAATAAAAGAGTATGTTTAGTGGTAAAAGTTAATGATGATTTAAATGTTCCCTCGATCACAAGCCTCTATCCAAGCGCTAACTTTTACGAAAGAGAAGTATTTGATATGTTTGGTATCAACTTTGAAGATCATCCTGATTTAACAAGAATTTTAATGCCAGATGATTGGAATGGTCACCCACTAAGAAAAGATTATGGTTCTGGAAGAATTCCAGTTCAATTTAAAAATGCACCGAAGGTTGAATAAATATGGAAGAAAATAAAGAATCCTTAAAAGACGTAGATTTTTGGGCAACAAATTCTGAGGAAGGCGGTTGGAATATTTCATCAACTGATGAAGGATCTCAAAAAATGCTAGATCAAGAGGATGATATTAACACAAAGATACAGATGGGTTCAGAGGTTGTTGATGATTACTTCATAGAAGAAGATGTATCAGATGATGAAAGAATGATACTAAACATGGGCCCACAGCACCCATCAACTCATGGTGTTCTAAGGCTTCAAGTGGAGCTTGAAGGTGAAGTAGTTAGAAGAGTCCAGCCTGTAATCGGTTATTTACATACTGGAATGGAAAAAACAGGAGAAGAGCTAAATTATTTTCAAGGTCCGACAAACACTACAAGAATGGATTATTTATCACCATTTTTTAATGAACTTGTTTTTTCTTTAGCAACTGAAAAATTGCTTGATATAGAAGTTCCCGAAAGAGCATCAACAATAAGAATTCTTATGACAGAGCTGAATAGAGTTTCTTCACACCTTGTTGCTTTAGCTACTGGAGGTATGGATATTGGAGCTTTATCAATGATGATTTTTGGATTCAGGGAGCGAGAATTAATTTTAGATTTTTTTGAAAAAACAACTGGTCTAAGAATGAATCATAACTTCATTAGACCTGGTGGCGTCGCAGCGGACTTACCAGACAATTGGCAAAAAGATGTTGAGCAAATATTAAAAATAATTCCTGAAAAACTAAAAGATTATGATGAGATGCTTTTAGATAATCCAATCTGGCAGGGTAGATTAAAAAATGTTGGAATTTTAACAACTGAAGAATGCTTTGCTTATGGAATTACAGGTCCAAGTCTTAGAGCAAGCGGTTATGCGTGGGACTTAAGAAAAATGCAACCTTATTCAGGCATAGATAAATATGAATTTGATGTTCCGGTATTAAAAGAAGGGGATGTTTTTGCTCGTTGGAGAATTAAAGTCCTCGAAATTTTTGAAAGTCTTAAAATTGTCGAACAGGTTATGGGAGATATGCCAAAAGGGCCTTTCAAAATTCAAGATAAAAAAATTACACCTCCTCCTCGTAAAAGATTAGATGAATCGATGGAAGCATTAATTCACCATTTCAAAATCTATACAGAAGGATTTAAAGTTCCACCAGGTCAGGTTTACACAACAGTAGAATCTCCAAGAGGAGAATTAGGTTGTTTTATTGTTTCTGATGGATCACCAAAACCCTACAGAATGCATGTCAGAGGTCCTTCGTTTTGTAATCTCCAGGCTTTACCAGTAGTTATGTCGGACAGCCCGATAGCAGATGCTGTAGCTGCGATAGCATCTCTTGATCCAGTTTTAGGAGATGTTGATCGATGAGTTGGGATAATGAACTGCTTGAAAGAGCTCATAAGATAATTGAATTGTATCCACAAAAAAGATCTGCACTTGGTCCACTGTTATATTTGGCCCAAGAAAAAGATGGATTTATTTCTGATGATTCCATTGTTGAAATAAGTAATCTCGTTGACATAACGGAGGTTCAAGTAAAATCTGTCTCTTCTTTTTATTCAATGTATAAAGAGGAACAAACAGGAACTTATTTATTAAGTGTGTGTAAATCAATATCTTGTGAAATTAATGATTCTAGAAGTGTTATCAACTCCGTAAAAGAATTCACTGGATTAGAAAATTACGAAACAGATCAAGATAAGCTATTTACTTTCGAAGAAGTCGAATGCATTGGAGCTTGTGGAGGAGCTCCTGCTGTACAAGTGAATTATGAAACGGTAGAGGGATTAACACCTGAAAAAACCATCGAAATGTGTGAGTGGTTAAAAAATGACAAACCAGAAATAATTGTTGCTGATCAATTACAGAATAAATTCGGAGGTACAAAATCTTTTGACTGGGCAATTGAAGACAATACCGGTTCAGCATATACAGTGCCAGGTTTTCAAAATATTGGAACAGCAAAAGAGAAAGATAATTAATGAAAGAAACTTTATTACTTACCAAACATATGCGCGATTTTCCTGAGAACAGTCACAACATTGAAGTCTATGAAAAAAATAATGGCTACAGTGCTTTAAAAAAAGTCTTAAAAGAAGACAATCCGGAAAATGTAATTAACGAAATTAAAGATTCAAACATAAGAGGTAGAGGAGGAGCAGGTTTTCCTACAGGGGTAAAATGGGGCTTTTTAGCCGAGGATGAAGACAGGTATTTAGTAATTAATGGTGATGAATCCGAGCCGGGTACATTTAAAGATAGGATTCTATTGGAAAGAGATCCACACCAATTAATTGAAGGTGTAATAATTACATGTTTTGCCTCAAATATTAAAAAAGCATTCATTTATATTCGTGGTGAATATGCAAAACCGGCAAGAAGAGTACAAGAAGCTGTAGAGCAAGCTTATGAGAAAGGATATCTGGGTGATAACATACTTGGAACCAATTTATCACTTGATATTGTAGTTCACCTAGGGGCAGGAGCCTATATATGTGGAGAAGAAACTGCTCTTCTTAACTCACTTGAAGGAAAGAGAGGAGAACCGAGACTAAAACCACCTTACTTTCCTGCCGTGATGGGATTATATAACAAACCAACTTTGGTTAATAATGTTGAAACGATATCTTCAGTTCCATGGATCATAAATAATTCAGGAAAAGAGTACGCAAAGCTTGGAGTAGAAGGTTCAACAGGAACAAGAATCTTTAGTCTTTCAGGACACGTTAGAACTCCAGGAAATTTTGAAATAGAAATGGGAAAAAGTTTTGGAGAGTTTGTTGATACTTTTGGTAATGGAATTAAAGATGACAAAAAAGTAAAAGCATATATTCCTGGAGGTGCTTCAGCGCCATGGTTTACTGGAGATCAACTCGATATAAAAATGACAATAGACGATGTTGCTAATGCTGGATCTATGCTGGGTTCAGGCGCAGTTGTTGTAATGGACGAAGATACTAATTTAGTCTATGCAGCGAAAAGCATTGTAAGTTTTTTTGCTCATGAATCTTGTGGTCAATGTACTCCTTGTAGAGAGGGAACTACATGGTTAGAAATGATACTGGAGCGAATAGCAAGCGGAAGAGGAAGGCTGTCAGACATAAGCTTGTTGGTAGATGTTTGTGATAATATTTCACCAGGTTTGTCATGGCCACCTAAAATGACAACAATTTGTCCTTTAGGTCCATCTGCTGTATCTCCGATAACATCTTTGTTAGACAATTTTTCAGATGAATTAATGAAGATGTTGCCAACAAAAATTCCTATTGCTCAATGAGTGATCAAATTAACATAAATGTTAATGGTTCAGAAATTAGAACAGATTCTGATCAGCTAATTATTGAAGCTTGTGAAGATTCTGGTATTCATATTCCAAGATTTTGCTGGCACAAACGCATGGATCCAGTTGGCATGTGCCGCATGTGCTTAGTTGAAATTGAAACCCCACGTGGAAAAGCTCTAGTCCCCTCATGCACTACTAAAGTTTCAGAAGATTTAGTTGTAGATACTGAATCAGAAGTAGTAAAAAAAGCTCAAGAAGGTGTTTTAGAATTTTTATTAATAAATCATCCCTTGGATTGTCCTGTATGCGATAAGGCTGGAGAGTGCCCTTTGCAAGACCAAACTATGGCTTATGGACCTGGTGAGTCTCGATTTGTTGAAGATAAAAGACATTTTGAAAAACCTATACCAATTTCAGAAATAATTCTCCTTGATAGAGAAAGATGTATTTTGTGTGCACGTTGTACCAGATTTTCTGATGAAATATCTGGTGATCCGTTGATTGAATTTATTCAAAGAGGTAACAAAACTCAAGTCAACACATTTCCAGATGAACCCTTTAGATCATACTTTTCAGGCAACACAGTGCAAATCTGCCCTGTTGGAGCATTGACATCTACCTCATATAGATTTAAAGCAAGACCATGGGATCTTAAAAAAGTCTCATCTACCTCTAATTGTTCTTCAATGGGATGCTCAGTTGAATTAAATGTATCCCAAAACAAAATGCTACGTATTTTAGGTGAAGATAATGAATTCACAAATCAGGGTTGGTTGTCAGATAAAGGCAGGTACAACTTTGAATATTTACATTCAGAAAAAAGAATTTTAAAACCTGTACTTAATAACGATTCAACAAATGAAATAAGTATAAATGAATCAATGGAATTAATCAGTAATGAAATATCTGTTGATGATAATTCAAATATCAGCTTTATAGTTGGTCACAACAGTACTAACGAGGAATATTATGCACTAAATAATTTTGTAGAAAATTTAAATAAAGTTCACAAAAATCAAAATATGAATGTCTATTTAAGTGATGATTACTTATATGAAGGATTTTTTCAGAACACTGATTTATTGGGGAAAGTTCAAGACTTAGATTCAGTAGATACAATAATTTTATGGGCACAAGATATAAAAGATAACCTACCCACTCTTTATTTAAGAATAAGACAGGCAGTCAAAAATGGAAAAAAATTAGTAATATTCGGTCATACAAATACAGCTATGAAGGAACTAGCAGATTCATATTTTGGTCAAGAAATAATTTCAAAAAACTTAGAATTCAATGTAGAAATATCTGAAATACCAAATTTCGATGAATTAATAAATGAAAAAAATGTATTAGCAATAATTGGAAAGTCGTCGCCAATTCAAAACACAAATCCAATTTCAAATTTAATTAATTATTTAGATAAAAACTCAAATCTAAAAATACTTAATTGTTTTTCAAAGGGTAATACATTTGGTGCTTTACAGAATATAGATTTAGTGAAGGGTTTAAATGAGTTTATTAATGAATTTGATAGCAGCAAAAACAATATTGTATTTACGATTGGATCTAATCCAGTCAACAGCTCAATTTACAGTAACCAAATAAAAGATAAATTAATAAATGCAAATTTTGTGGTTTCCTTAGATTTGTTTAAAAATGAAACAACAGAACTAGCTAATATAATTCTTCCAACAACTTCTTTTGGAGAAAAAGAGGGAACATTTACAAATCTTGAAATGAGAACACTTAAGCAAAACAAAATACTACCTACTCCTGGTTCTGTCTTAAATGAATGGGAATATTGGTCAATGATGCTAAATAAAATAGATATTGAAAACAATTATGAATCTGAATTCGAGTTAAATTTACAATTATGCGAGGAGTATTTAGATAAAGACAATGTTCCCTCTTTTGACAATTTAAACAAGCCCTCAAATCTGGATGGAGTTTTAAATTCAAAATCTATCAACATTGAAATAGAAAATGTTGAGCCAGGAAAGCTTGAAATACTATTTGTTAATAGACTTTATGGAGATTCTTCTACTCAAATTAATTCACCTTCAATTTCGATGTTGGGAGCCGAAAGATTCATAGAAATGAATAACGATACTTTCATTAAGCATAACCTATCTAGCTACACGGTGAACCTTGTACAAGGAGAAAGTACGTTACAGGTAAAAATTAAAATTAATAATTACTTACCTAATGAATTAATAATTGCTCCTCTAAACAGAAGAGGATTTAGAGATATTGATACAACTAAACCATATGAGCTAATTGAAGTAAAAAATCTGGAGGAACTAAGTGTCAATTGATATTTTAGTTTCATTGATTAAACCTCTATTAGTTTTAGGGATTGTATTAACAAATACAATCATTCTTATATGGTTAGAAAGAAAAGTTGTTGCCGGGATGCAATCAAGGGTTGGACCAGATAGAGCAGGACCTTTCGGGATCCTTCAAACCCTTGCTGATGCAATAAAACTTTTATTAAAGGAGCAAATCCTTCCACTGAGGGCTGATAAAGCAATGTATTTGCTGGCTCCAATAATTGCCCTAGTACCTTCTTTTTTGATTTTTATGATAATTCCATTAGGCCCAGGTTTTGATTTAACAATTGGAGGGGAAACTAGATTTATAAATTTAGTGGGCGCAGATATAAATGTAGGAGTTTTATTTTTTTTAGCGATCTCTTCTTTAGCTGTCTACAGTGTTGTTTTAGCAGGTTGGTCATCAGGTTCTAAATATCCACTACTTGGAGGTGTTAGAGCATCTGCTCAAATGATCTCTTATGAGGCTGCTATGGGACTTTCTTTAGTTCCGGTAATTTTATATTCAGGATCTATGTCAATGTCAAAAATTGTAGAAAGTCAGTCTGGAAATTTATCAAGCACTATTCCTGTAATTGATTCTATAGTTAGATTTATTCCAAATTGGAATGTGTTTCCTCAATTTTTAGCTTTTGGGATCTTCTTTGTAGCATCGATTGCAGAGGTAAACCGTGCACCTTTTGATCTCGTTGAGGCAGAACAGGAATTAGTTGGTGGGTTTCATACAGAATACTCAGGGTTTAGGTTTGCAATGTTTTTTTTAGCAGAGTACATAAACATGTTTAACATGTGTGCTATTACCGCAACTTTTTTTCTTGGTGGCTGGTTAGGTCCAACTTTTCCTGGAATTTTTCCTCCATTATTATCGGCAATGATGCCAACAATATGGCTTGGTCTTAAAACAGTCGGTCTTTTATTTGTCTATTTTTGGATAAGAGCTACATTACCAAGATTAAGATATGATCAACTAATGGAATTAGGATGGAAAAGGTTAATCCCAATATCCCTGATTTGGCTTCTAGTTTCTGCAATTGTCTTAGGAATTAGAGATTTTGGATTACCTTGGAGTTAGGAACGGTATGAGCGCAGGATATGATTTAGTAAAAGGTTTAAAAGTAACATTCAAAGAATTGTTCAAAAAATCTGTGACTGATAAATACCCTAAAGAATTTAGGACCAAGCCACAAAGATTTCACGGACGACATGTTCTAAATAAATATGAAGATGGAATGGAAAAGTGCATAGGCTGTGAACTTTGTGCGGGGGTCTGTCCAGCACAATGTATTTATGTCAGAGGAGAAGATAATCCAGAAGAACAACCAGTTAGTCCAGGAGAAAGATATGGATTCATTTATGAGATCAATATGCTTAGATGTATTTACTGTGGATTATGTGTAGAAGCCTGCCCAACAGAAGCAATCACAATGACGTCTCTTTTTGAGATCAGTATTGGATCAAGAGATGAGGCTGTATTTGATAAAGATGTTTTATTAGTTGACGAAGAGGGGATTCCAAATACTCATGAGGAACAGACTAAATTAACAAACTTTAATGAATTAAAAACTTCAGATGGATGGATGAGAGCAACTTCTTCAAACGGAAATCCGAACTACCAAAACTTAGTAAGTTGGACAGGTTCATTAGGAGTTGGTAAAAGAGATCCTGAAAAAGGCCAATTCTTAGAGGAAGAATAGTGTGACAGAGATACTACTTTTTGCGATACCAGCATTGTTGATAATACTAGGGGCGCTAATTGTAGTATTCGCTAAAAACCCAGTGCATAATGCAATGGGATTGGTTTTGACATTAACTTCTTTAGCTATCGTTTACATTACTTTAAATGCAACATTTGTAGCTATGGTCCAAATGCTTGTTTATGCAGGAGCAGTAATGACCTTGTTTCTTTTTGTAATAATGATGATTGGAGTTGATAAACCAGAACAATCAAGAAAAGAAATTAAAGGTCAAACCTTTCTAATATCAGGAACTTTAATCCTTTTGGTCTCAATTATTGTATATATTGGTTTAGAGAATGGACTTAACTGGGACTTACTATTTCCTGAATCTGAAAATGCAATTGAGGGAACTCCTTCACTTCTAGCATCTTCAATGTTCACTTCATGGGTATTTCCTTTTGAGGTAATTTCAATTCTTTTAATCGTTGCTACCACTTCAGCTTTGGCATTAGCTTACGAGTTTAAGAAAAGTGAATCCAATGATTGAAGTAACTTCGGACTGGTACCTAACCCTTTCCGCCATATTATTTTCGATTGGTTTTTTAGGGATGATGTTTAGAAAAAATGCATTAATTATGTTTATGTGTATTGAATTGATGTTGAATGCAGTAAATCTAACTTTTATAACTGCTTCAAAGCATTTGGGATTAATTGATGGACAAATTGCTGTATTTTTTGTACTTGTCGTAGCCGCCGCTGAAGTAGTAGTGGGTCTTGCAATAATTGTTTCTATTTTCAAAAAACAAGAATCTGCTTCAGTAGATATGTTGAGTTCATCGAAAGGGTAATTTTGGAGATTCTAATTCTTGCTGTAGTGACACTCCCTCTTTTGACAGCTTTATTTCTTAAAGTTGCAAATAGGTTTTTAAATGAACTGCTTACAAATTTTATAACAATTAATGCTGCTCTACTTTCAGTTGCAGTATCGTTTTTTATGTTTGGCTATCTTTTATTGGATAAATTTAAACCAATCAAATTTGAATTATTTGAATGGTATCCAAGTCCACAAATAATTTTTGAATTTTATTTGGATGGTTTATCTGGAGTAATGATGATTCTTATTTCTGGTCTAAGTCTTGTAATTCAATTATTTTCTACCTCTTATATGAGTAAAGACGAAAAATATACGAAATATTTTGAATACTTTAATTTCTTTGTTTTCTCAATGCTTTTACTTGTACTTTCTGGAAATTTTCTTGTAATGTTTTTTGGTTGGGAGCTTGTAGGATTGAGCTCTTATTTACTAATTTCTTTTTGGTATGAAAAAAATTCTGCAGCAAAAGCAGGAAATAAAGCTTTTATTTTGAATCGTATTGGTGATTTTGGCTTTCTAATTGGCTTAATGATGATTTTAAATTATTTTGAAACATTTAATTTTGTTAACATTTTTGAATCAGTATTAATCAAACAACCTTCAAATCTCGATCTAATAATTTTATTTCTATTATTAGGTGCATTTGGCAAGTCTGCGCAGTTTCCTTTATTTAGTTGGCTTCCAGATGCAATGGAGGGACCAACTCCTGCAAGTGCTTTAATTCATGCTGCAACAATGGTTACTGCTGGGGTATTTATGCTTGTTAGAGTTTCCCCGATGTTGCAATTTTCAGAACTTGCGAGTTTGACCATAATTGGATTTGGACTTTTAACAGCTCTTATTGCTGCATTTGCTGCAATAAATCAAGATGATATTAAGAAAGTGTTGGCTTATTCGACGATATCTCAACTTGGATTTATGTTTATTGCAATTGGTGCTGGGGCGTATGTTGCGGCAATATTTCATTTAGTCACACACGCATTTTTTAAAGCTCTCTTATTTCTAGGGGCTGGTGCAGTTATTCATGAAATGCACCATGAACAGAATATTCACAAGATGGGAGGATTGAGAAAAAAGATGCCTATAACTGCGGCCATGATGGGAATAGGTACTTTAGCAATATCGGGAATACCTCCTCTTGCAGGATTTTGGTCAAAGGATGAAATACTTGCATCAGTCTTTTCAAAAGGTGGAATTTATTATGGTTTTTGGGCTTTATCGTTGTTAGCTGCCTTTATGACTGCATTTTATATGGGTAGACACTGGTTATTAATTTTTGTTAAAGAACCAAAAAATAGTTTAGAAAATATTCATGAAGCTCCAAAAAATATGACAAGACCATTGATTCTTCTTGGTATATTTACAATTTTTATTGGCTTCATAAATACGCCTTTTTTTCATGGTCTAGAAAAAGTTTTGGAAGAAACGCTTCACCACGTAGAAGTTACTCACTTGCCAAAAGGATTAACTCTTGCAGTTTTGGCAGTATTGTCGATAGGTGCAGGATTTACTGGTCTTGTTTTGGCATATCTAGTTTATATTTTTGATATCATTTCCTACTTCAAATTAAAAATTCCGTTTATCAATGAAATTAAAAACTTATCAAAGAACGTTATCTTCATTAATGATATTGGAAACATAGTATTTGTTAAGGGTTTGAAATCGGTATCAAGAAGAGTAGCTGTAACTGTTGACGCAATGACAATTGATGGAATAGTCAATGGTATCTCAAAGTATTTTCTTAAATCATCAAAGCAGTTGTCCTATACCCAGACAGGATTAGTTAGAAACTATGTAGTTTACTTTGGATTATTTACATTAATTTTGGTACTTATATTTTTAATTTCTCCAGAGGTTTTAGCATGATAGGTTTAACTTATAGCTTTATACTTCTTCCAATAGTTAATTCATTATTTATATTCTTGATACCAAAAAAAAGGGCAGAGTTATTTAGGCCCTTAACAGTCTTTTTGAGCCTAATTCCACTTGGCTTATGTTTGTATGTATTTTTAAATCAAAATTTAAAAACTAGCTTTTATGTTGTAGATAAGTTTTCCTGGATAAGTGCATATGGTATTGATTTAATTATTGGACTTTCTGGTATGTCCTTTTTACTGGTTACATTAAATTGTTTACTTGTTTTGCTTTCAATTCTTTCTTTAAATGAAAACCATTCTTTTAGTAAAGGATTTTTGAGTTCACTAATGTTACTACAAGCTTCTGTGAACGGTGTGTTCTTAGCAGGTGATTTAATTTCTTTATTTATTTTCTTTGAAGCCTTGCTTATACCAATGTATTTCTTAATGGGAATTTGGGGTGGTGAAAACAGAAGATATGCAACCATCAAGTTTATTCTTTACACAGTTTTTGGATCAATTTTTATTCTTGCTGGAACAATATACACAGGAGTTTTGAGTTATCTTTCATCAGGAAATTTTGCACTCGATTTTGACTCTTTATCCACATTATCAATAACTTCAAGTCAATCAAAAATATTATTTCTTCTCTTTACATTCGGTTTCTTAATTAAAGTCCCTATTTTTCCACTTCATACTTGGTTGCCTGATGCACACGTAGAGGCCCCAACAGCAGGGAGTATTTTACTTGCTGGAGTACTTTTAAAAGTCGGAGCTTACGGAATATTAAGAGTATCAATTCCTTTTTTCACAGAGGGATTTATTGAGTATCAGTTTTTAATCGCTACTTTATCAGTGGTTGGAATTATATACGGAGCAGTAGTAGCTATTGTTCAGATAGATATAAAGAAATTAATTGCATATTCTTCAATAAGTCATATGGGTTTTGTAATGCTTGGTATTTCGGCAGGAAGATATTTAAGTTTAGAGGGAGCAGTAATTCAGATGATAAATCACGGAATTACATCTGGCGCGCTATTCATGCTCGTTGGCTTTCTTTATGAGAGAAGACACACAAGACGTATCTCTGATTTTGGTGGATTAAAAAAATCTATGCCTATTTATGCAGGAATTTTTCTATTTACTTCGTTTGCTTCTATAGGGTTGCCTGGTTTAAATGGATTTGTTGGAGAGTTTATGATTTTAATGGGAAGTTTCCCAACATTTAATGTACTTTCTTCAATAGCAGCTTTTGGAGTTGTGCTTGCTGCAATATACATGTTGTGGGCTTACCAGAGAATGTTTAATGGAGAGTTAACACATGAAGATAACAAAAATGTACTTGATTTAAATTCAAAAGAAATTGTATCAGTTGCTCCTTTACTTATCCTGATGTTGTTCATAGGACTGTATCCAAGCTTTATTGAAAGTTATGTTGTTCAAGATGTATCAATTATTTATGAATCAATAAACAACACATTAGGACTATCAAAATGAGCCAAATAGCTGAAGCCATCGGATTTAATTTAATTGTGATTTCTCCTACTGTTGCATTAGTAATTACTGTTCTGATACTTTTATTCTTTACGATAACTGTTGAAACTAGCCTCACTGTTAAGAAATGGATTACGTTTTTGGGAATACTCGTAACAGTATTTTGTGTATTTTTAAAATTTGGCTTGTTTCTTCAAAATGGAATAAGTTCCTATTTCACTCAAAAAATCCTCCTAGATGAATTTTCATTATTTGGAAATGTATTGATTGCTATGATATTATTTTTAAATTTTCTACCAATATGGGATACCTCCTCCAAATTAAATGAAAAAACTTCTGAAGCTATTATTTTAATTTTGATGAGTGCCTCTGGCTTCTTCCTAATGGTTGATGCAGAGAACTTAATTATGTTATTTATTGGACTTGAAATAGGATCAATAAGTTTGTATGCATTGGCTGGGTTAAATAGAAGCGACAAGTTAAGCAATGAAGCATCTTTAAAGTATTTTCTACTTGGATCTTTGGCTTCTTGTGTTTTAATTTACGGGGTTGCATTGGTATATGTTTCATATTCTGTCATGAGTCTCTATGATTTTGCGTTAGCACTTGCATATACAGGACCTGACATTGTACCTTTAACTACTTTCGTAGGCGTCTTATTCATATTTGTTGGCTTACTATTTAAGATTGCAGCTGCTCCATTTCAATCATGGGCGCCTGATGTTTATCAAGGCTCACCGACTGGATACGTAGGATACATGGCTTCAATTGCCAAAGTAGCTTCTTTTATTGTTATAGCGAGAATGTGTATGGTATCAATAGCATTTATTCTTGAAGATTTTCAAACTTTTTTCTTTGTAGTGATTCTCCTTTCAGTTTTAATTGGATCATTTTTTGCGTCTGTACAATCAGATCTAAAGAGGCTTATTGCATATAGTGGAGTTGTTCAGTCTGGCTTTATTCTTTCTGGCATAACTTCAGGTGTAAATGGAACAAGTGCATCTATGTTTTATTTATTTGCTTACATTCTTCAACTAATTGGAGTTTTCACAATATTTTCAATAATAAGTGGAAAATTGTCTTCTAACTTTGAAATGGACAATATTAAAGGTCTTATAAAAAATAATAGGTTTTTAGGAATTTCATTTTGTGTTTTCATGTTTGGATTAGCTGGGATACCTCTAACGAGTGGCTTTGTCTCAAAATTTATTTTATTAACAAATCTTTGGGCCTATGAAAAATATTTTTTAGTGTCAATTCTTTTACTTTCAACAGTTGTTGGTTTTTATTTCTATCTAAGACCTATTTGGATAGCAACTATTGAAAAAGTAGATGAACCCGTAGAAACGCTTTTGATTAAAAAATCAGAATATCTGTTAATTGGATCTTTAGCATCCTTAACAATCTTATTTGGCCTTCTTCCAGATACATTGATAAATATTTCAAGATGGGTTGTACAGAATTACCTATGATTTTTATTTATACAAATATTCCGCCAGTTTTTCATCATCAAGGAGGATGGGATGAAATGCTTATGTTTTTAATTCCTGCTCTTCTACTTACCTGGCTGAGAAAAAAACAAAATTCTGAAGACAGCGAAAATTAAAAATTTATTTTTTATATAATTGAACAATGATTGAAATTCAAAACTTAACCATGAAATACAAAAATGGTAAAGGCGTCTCTGACATCAGTATTTCTGTTGACAATGGAGAAGTAAAAGGTTTACTCGGTCCAAATGGTGCAGGAAAATCAACAACAATGAGAAGCTTAATGGGTTTCTTAAAATCCTCGAAGGGTTCTCTTACAGTTGAAGGAATCAATACAATTGAAAATCCAGTTGAAGCAAAAGAAATCATTGGATATCTTCCTGGTGACCCACAGCTTCCACAAAATCTCAATTCTAAATCACTATTTAAACTTGGTGCTGATATGAGAGGACAGTCAACTGACTACGCAATGGAATTAGCAGACAAATTTGAATTAGAAGTGGATCCCTCTATTAAAGAACTGTCCAAAGGAAACAGACAAAAAGCAGCCATAATCCTTGCAGTGCTGCACAAGCCAAAAGCTTTAATTCTAGATGAACCAACTTCTGGCCTAGATCCATTTCATCAGAGGTCATTTTTTGAAATAGTTGAAGAATTTTCAAATAATGGAGCATCCATACTCTTATCATCTCATATAATTTCTGAAGTTGAGAAAGTAGCTAACTCGATGGCCGTTTTAAGAGAAGGTGTAAAAGTTTATGATGAAACTTATGAAACATTTTTAAGTAAAGCACAAGAAGAAGGAAAAGATTTAGAAGATGCTTTCTTTGCGTTTTATGACAGAAAGGAAACAAATGCTTAATTATCTAAAATATATGATTAGGGTACCTAGAAAATTCATATTAAATTGGGCAATATCTGGGGGAGTTTATTTGTTGATACTTCCATTAGCTTTCGCAAACTCAAGTGTAGAAAGTCTACTTATTGATACTCAAAGAGAAGCTTTTAGAGGAATGTCTGAAAATGATACTGCGATGAGTTTATTAGGAATATCAGATTGGGATAATGTTTTTACACTAGAAGGGATGGTAACAACCTATTTCTTAGTACCATTTGTACCACTTTTGATTGGTACAGCGACAATAATTCTTTTAAATAAGTTGGGATCAAAAGCTGAGGAAGATGGAACTTTTGAATTTGTTGCTTCACTACCAATGACAAGATCAACAGTATATTTATCACAAGCAATCATTACAGTGCTCTTTGGCTTGTTTATTACCTTCGCATGGACCAATATAATGTTTATTCCAATTGCGACAATGGAGCTTAGTCAAACACTTGATTATGGGCCGTTGATGAAAGCAACACTTCAAGCAGCATTAGCTGGTGTAAGTTTTGGTGCACTCGGTTTTGCACTTGGGGCTTTCACTGGAAAGTCTTCAATGGCATGGGCTTTTGGTGGAGGCTTAATGGCTTTTGAGTACCTAACAAATTCACTTTCAGGAACTAATGATTTCTTTCAATGGGTTGATGACAATATTTCATCCTTTGGAGCATATGGAAATCCTTATCAAGATGGTTTAGTTGCTGAAGATATGATCCTTGTAATAGCAAAAATAATAATATTCATAGCAATAGGTTTTATAGGATTTAGGAACAGATCCTTAAATCTTAGATAAATTTATTTCAAACTAAACATTCTTTCGCTTAAAATATAAACATGCCATTATATTCAAGAACAATAACTGTTAAAGGCGATATCGAATCAGCATTCAATTTCACTGCTGATTTTCGCAATCTTGAGAAATGGGATACCGCTAGTACTGCAGAGTTAGTTACTAATGAACCTATAAGAGAAGGAACTATTTTTAGAGCCACTACAGATTTTAACAATAGAGAAATGGTTTTAGACTATGAGGTGATTGAGTGGGGAGCACCTTTAAGAGCCTCTCTACAGGCCGAAACAAAGAACTTTAAGCTCATTGACACTATATTTTTATCTGCAAACTCAAGAGGAACTGAACTAACTTATAGTGTAGAAGTTAAATACAAAGGAATCTTCATTATTGTAGGCTTGTTCTTTGGACCAATTTGGACAAAGCTTATGAATACACAAATTAAAAATCTTGAGGAAGTCCTTGGTCCAGTTTAAATTTAAAAAATATATATTAATTTTTCTACTTACAATTAGTTGTCAATCAAGCGAAAATATATATATGAGTGGTGAAATTAATGAGTTTCCCTCAATTGAAGGAAATAATTTAAATAAAGAAAAGAAAATTGTTCCAGATGATTTTGTGGATAAAGATTTAATTATAATTGTCGCGTTTCAACAATGGCATCAAGGCTTAGTAGACCAATCAATAAATCTATTGGAAGGAAATGATATGGATTCCACTCACAATATTATTGAGGTTCCAACAATTAGAAAAACAAATAAATTAAACGAGCTTTACTTAGATGGCGTAATGAGGGCTGGAATCAGAGATGATAGAATTCGTAATCGAACAATAACTGCTTACCTTGATAAAGAGGCTTTTAAAAATGACCTGGATATACCAAATGAAGATACAATTTATTGGTTTTTAATTGAAGAAGGCTCAAGCAATATACTCCTTCAAGGAGTCGGTGTTATTACTGAGCAAGAATTAGATTTGATTAGGTCAAATTAGATATAAATTGTCGCTAGATATACAACAATTAAGGCACTCACTAACATAAATCCATTTAGCATACCTCTAATACCTGAACTTAAGTTTGAAGCAAAGCTGTGAAGCCCTATTAGAAGACCTGCAAAAGCTAAGACTGAAAGCTCTCTTCCCCACGATGACATGGGATTATCAACTGAAAAAAATAGCCCAACTCCAGTTAGAAAAGATAATGCGTAAGAACCCCAAGAAAGATTGCTGAAGGTTTTTCTTAAGACGTTTGTTGTATTTCTTGTCGGATCAATTTTATATAATTTTGGAGCAAACATTGCCCACATCACCATCGAACCAAGCCATATTGAAAGTCCTAGAATATGACCATACTTTAATAAATTTTCCATATTTATATGATACAAAAGGATAAAGATAACAATAAAACGGTAATATAAAAACATGGCAAAACTTTATTTTTATTATGCGGCAATGAATGCTGGTAAAAGTACAAACTTACTTCAGTCTGCTCACAACTATGAAGAAAGAAACATGAAAACATTAATTTTTACTCCAAAACTTGATGATAGATTTGGAGAAGGAAAGGTTTCATCTCGAATTGGACTTGAGAGGGATGTAGAAAAATTCGAGGGTGAAGATGATTTATATGTTTGGACAGCTCATGAACATCAAAGAGAGAAAATCTCCTGTGTTTTAGTTGATGAAGCTCAATTTCTTACTCCAAAACAAGTACTCCAGCTCTCCTTAGTAGTAGACAAATTAAAAATACCAGTCTTATGTTATGGCTTAAGAACTGATTTTAGAGGAGAACCATTTCCCGGAAGTATATATCTTTTAGGCTGGTCAGATGAAATAACTGAGTTAAAAACAATTTGTAAATCTGGAAAAAAAGCAACCTTTAATGCTCGATTAGATGAAAACGGAAACAGAGTTACAGAAGGCGACCAAATATCAATAGGTCTGAATTATGAGGCTCAAGCTAGAGATGTATTTGAATTAGATAAAGTTTCACCTATAGATTATCAAATCCCAGAAGCTAATTAGTTTTAACTGGTTTCTAAAGGTGGCTCAGGTCTTGTAGCTAACCAAACACAAAGGGCTACTCCAAACGAACCAAATATTAAATCTCCAACGAGTGAAAATACTAGAAATATGGTTAAAACGAAGGTCGGAATTATCATCAAAATAGCAAGCTTTTTAGCTCTTCTTGAAAGACCTCTGTATGTTTTCCAATTTAAAATCATTGGACCAAAAAGTCTATGATTTTCTAACCATAATGTAAATCTATCTGAGCATTTCGAGAAAGCCCACGCTGCAATCAAAATAAAAACAGTTGTGGGAAGGCCAGGAATTATTATTCCAATATAACCAAGTGATAATGACAATACACCAAGCGTAAAGAAGAATGGCTTATGTATCTTGATAAAAACTTTTGGAAAAAACCTATAAAGAATAATCAAAACAAAAATACCAACACCTATATATAAAAATAGATTTCTAGGAATTTGTTCTAAAAAGTTTGTCATATCTTAATTATTAAGCAGATTAAAAATAATCATAAATTATATCAGACGACAAATACTCTTTTTGCTATAAACTGATCAATACCAAAATAATCATTTTTATTTGTACTGATGGTTATTGAATAATCTCCTGCATCCGCAACATTAATTGTTGATCCAGGAATCATTTCATGAGTTTGTAGAAAATCAATCATTGACGAGTCTTTTTTCAGCTCTTCAGTTATTTTTTCTATAGAGTAAGTTTTATTTGATTCTACATTTAATAAACTCAACATACTTTTTTCTTGATAATTTGAATATGGAATGGGGTTTCCAAAAGGACCTGTTTTTGGATAACCTAACATTTTTAACATTGCTTTTTCAGTAATCGGGCTTAAAACATTTTCCCATCTAGAGGTTTCTTCGTAAACCTGGTCCCAAGGTAAGTTCAATATCTCAGACAGAAATCGTTCAGTTATTCTATGTCTTCTTGCAATATTCTTTGCAAGACATTCCCCAGTTTCAGTAAGTTTCAAGTCATCATTAAATTCAATTAAACCGCTATTCTGCATTCTTCCAACTACTTGTGATACATTTGCTCTACTAACACCCAGCCACTCAGCAACACGAGTTTGTTTTATTTCAATACCGACTTCTTTCAGATGAAATATGGCTTCAGCATGGGTATAAAATGATTTAGGAAATTTTTCTATCTCTTCATAGCTCAATATTTGATCTTCATTTGAGATATTTTGAGAGTTTAAATCATCAATTTGCATATTGTAGATATGTTAACAGGTATTAACATTATCGCCATTTTGAGAAATTCTAAAATACAGGACAACCTACAACTGCGGTAAGGGCAATAAAGGCTAACCATACTAATGGCTCAAACTTAGTTATTAACTTGGGGTTATCCTCTAATTCTTTAATATTGTTATCCATTTCTTTTATTTTAACATTGTTGTAAAATAATAATATGGCATGTCCTTTTGCATACTTACTAGTAGCTTTTATGTGGGTAGTCCGTAATGGCGGAAAAATATTTCCACG
>OCZA010000238.1_pt1 | contig 19908 bp, 16 predicted proteins | sample 1539021 | NCBI WGS metagenome assembly OCZA01 (sample SAMEA2619376, study PRJEB22493) | marine metagenome | biome: marine biome (ENVO:00000447); feature: surface water layer (ENVO:00002042); material: "saline water (ENVO:00002010), including plankton (ENVO:xxxxxxxx)" | depth 5 m | reverse complement strand
CTTTTCTTTGTTCCATTTCATCACTTTGAGCAATTTTTAATTCATGATCCATTTCATTATCAACTACCCAGTCTTGCCACTCATCTCCATCTTCACCTATTGGAGCATTTAAAGATTGTTCTTTTCCTGAAAGTCGTCTATTCATTGAAACAACTTCACTTTCACTTACTGAAAGTCTCTTAGCTATGTCTTGAACATGTTCTTTTCTTAGATCACCTTCAGACCGAGGAGCAATTTGATTTTTAATTTTTTTTAGATTAAAAAAAAGTTTTTTCTGTGCTGTCGTTGTTCCTATTTTTACTAAACTCCATGATCTTAATATATATTCTTGTATTGAAGCTTTGATCCACCACATTGCATAAGTTGCAAGTCTAAAACCTTTTTCTGGCTCAAATTTTTTTACTGCCTGCATTAATCCCACATTACCTTCAGATATCATCTCGTTAAGAGGTAAACCATAACCTTTGTAACCCATTGCTATCTTTGCAACTAGTCTCAAATGGCTAGTTACAAGTTTTTCTGCTGATTTAACATTTCCAGTTGATTGCCAATTTTTAGCTAACATATATTCTTCTTCAGCTGCAAGCATTGGAAATTTCTTAATCTGAGCAAGATAAGCAGCTAATCCACCTTCATTTGAAAGTGCTGGTAAGTTGTATGTATTTTTATTCATTCGAAGTATTTATTTAATAAATAATTAAATTTTTACAATGCTTTTATTACTTGATTTTTCTTAGTTTTTTTAAAATCTGTTCTAAATCTGATGGTAATTTTGATGTAAATTCAAGTCTTGCATTATTATTAGGATGATTAAAGCCAATAGTTTTCGCATGTAAAAATTGTCTATTAAGTCCGATTATACTATCCTCAAGCTCACTATCAATACCTACAAATTTTTTATACTTTTTTTTATATTTTTTATCACCTAAAATATTATTACCTTTGTATGACAAATGAACTCTTATTTGATGTGTTCTTCCAGTTTCTAGTTTACATTCAACAAGACTAAATGTTGGAATTTTTTCATCTTCAAATATTTCTAAAGTTTTATAATTGGTCACAGCCTTTTTGCCTTTCTTAGATGAAACTTCCATCATTTGTCTGTTTCTTGAACTTCGAGTTATAAAAGTCTCTATTTTTCCATTTTGAGGTCTTATTTTACCCCAGACTAAAGCTTGGTAAACTCTAGTAATAGAATGATCAGAAAATTGTTTAGATAAATTTTCGTGTGAAATATTATTTTTAGCAATAACTATTAATCCAGATGTATCTTTGTCTATCCTGTGTACAATTCCAGGTCTTAGTTCGTTTCCAATATTTGATAAATTTTTGCTATCATAGTTTATCAATGCATTTACAATAGTATTGTCATAATTTCCAGGTCCAGGATGCATAGAAATACCTGCAGACTTATTTATAACTATTAAATCTCTATCTTCGTGGATAATATCAAGAGGATATTCAAATGGCTCAAGAGTCTCTTTTTTTGGTTCTGAAATCTCAAAATAAATTTCATCATTCAATTTAATTTTCTTAGAGGGGTCGTTAATAATAATATTATTAATTTTTAATTTATTTTCTAAAATTAAACTTTTTACTCTTGACCTACTTAATTTATTATCCTGATTGGATAATAGAATGTCTATTCTTAAATTTTTTTCTTTATTTTTAACTTTTATATTTATAATACTTTTCATATTGATATAATTATACAATATGCGCTTGTAGCTCAACTGGATAGAGCGCCAGATTTCGGCTCTGGAGGTTCAGGGTTCGACTCCTTGCGGGCGCACCATTATTCACCCATATTAATCAAAGTCCCCTTATTTTTTGCGGCATTGAAAGAATAATAAAATAAAGCAATTGAAAGAGAAAAATAAAAAGCGTTCCAAATAAATGCATAGTAAACATTTTCGATATTAACTGTTTGATTAATCAAAATATTTCTAGCTTCTTCAAATATGTAAACCAATGGAAGTACATAAGCTATTTTTTGAAATATTTCTGGAAGAGTTTCTATTGGATAATAAATGCATCCAAAAGGTGCCAGTAAAAACATTGTTGACCATGCTATATTTTCAAATGATGGACCAAATCTAAGCAAACCTGAAGAAACTAAAATACCAAGTGTAATTCCAAAAATATAAAGACTTAAAAAAAGAAAAAATAAAAATATTCCTAAATCTAAAATTGAAATTCCAAACAATGGGGATGTAAGTAAAATTGCTGGAACCAGACCAATTAGTGACCTAATTAAAGCAGTTATAACAAGTGAGGTTAAAATCTCACCAATTCTCATTGGTGCTATGAAAAGATTAGTAAAATTTCTACTCCAAATTTCTTCCAAAAAAAGCATATTGAAACCAATACTTGTCCTAAACAAAAAATCATAAAGAATTGCACACGTAAGGATTACACCAACTGCATTATTATAATAAGTTGTGTGCGTTGCAAAAAAATTAGATATAAATCCCCATAATGTAATTTGAATAGATGGCCAGTAAACTAGATCTAATATTCTAGGAAATGATCTAGTGATTAGATAAAAATGCCTTAAAAATAAACCGTATATTCTAGTTAAACTCACTTTTACTCCTTGATAGTTTTAAAAAGACTTCCTCTAGATTTGCTCTTCCATGTTTTGTAATTAAATCTTCAGGTTTACCTTGGTCTATTATTTCTCCATTTTTCATCATTAATACAGATTTACATAAGCGTGTGACTTCATTCATATTATGAGAAGCTAAAAGTATCGAAATTTTTTTTTCTTTTTTATAATCTTCTAAAAATGTTCTAACAAAATCTCCTACTTCTGGGTCTAAAGAAGCAGTTGGTTCGTCAAGTAGCAGAACTTTTGGTTCATTAACTAGGGCTTTGGCTAAACTTACTCTATTTTTTTGACCTGATGAAAGTTCCCCGGTAATACTGTTTAATAATTCACCTATTCTTAGCTTTTCCGACAAATACTCAATTCGTTCCTTAATATTTTTAACTTTATAAAGTTTAGAGTAAACATATAAATTTTGTTTAACTGTAAGTTTTTTGGGGAGTTCAATATAAGGCGATATAAAATTAATCATTTCAAGAATTTCAATTCTATTTTCTTCAAGTTTAAGATTATTGATAAATATTTGACCACTGGTAGGCTTAAGTAAGCCTAGCAACATTCCAATAGTTGTTGTTTTTCCAGATCCATTAGGACCAAGCAAACCTAAAATTTCATCTTCCTCAACATTAAATGATATTCCTTTTACAGCTTCTTTTTTGCCATAATTTTTTTTTATGTTTTGAACTTCAATTAAATTTTTCATTTTTTTGATGCTCTTAAAATTCTATCATTAATAGCTTCACCAATATTAATATTTGGTATTTTTTCAATAGCAATTTTTTTGTACCCATTTTTTTTTATTTTTCTTAAAGTCTTATATAAATTTTTTGCAGCCTCTTTTAAATTACTTGTCTTACTTATATAAAAATAGTTTTTGTCTAATTTTTTTCTTTTTTTTATCAATATATATGCTTCATTTTGATAATTTTTTTTGGCATTTAGTCTCACAGGTATTCCAGGTGAATAATGCAATTTGCTAGTACCAGGAACTTTTATTTTAATCTTTTTTTTATTCTTATTTTCTAATGGATTAATTAATTTATAGATTAATTTACTATTTATTCCCCCTAATCTTAAAATATGAGGTTTTCCAATAAGATTTATAATCGTTGATTCTAAACCTATTTTCGAAGAACCACCATCTAAGATAAACTTTAATTTAGGACCAAATTCATCAACCACATCCTGTTTTGAAACAGGACTTATACTTGTTGAAATATTTGCGCTAGGTGCTGCAAGTGGATAATTAATTTTTTTTAACAGTTTTCTAGTTAAAGGATGACTTGGAAATCTTACTGCTACTGAATTTGAATTATTTGTAATGATTTTTGAAACCCTACTTTTCTTTTTTAATTTTAAAACAAATGATATCGGTCCTGGGCAAAATTTTTTGTAAAGTTTAATAAAAGTATTATCAATTTCACAATCTTTTTTTAAGCTATTAATGCTATAATAGTGAGCAATTAAAGGATTGCTTCTAGGTCTTTTTTTTAATTTATATACTCTTGAAACTGCTTTATCCGAGTACGCATTTCCTGCCAGTCCATAGACTGTCTCGGTAGGGATCGCTATACATTCATTATTATTTAAGTATTTTATTGCTTTTTTAATATTTGAATCATTCTTTTTCATATAATATTACCAACTAATATATGAATGAAAAAAATTTGCCAGATGATATTGCGTCAAAATCTTTAAATGAGCTTACTGATTTGGCAGACGAAATTATTAAAAATTTGGAAAATAGAAATAATCTAGAAAATACATCTGAAGACTATGCAAATTTATTAAAAATTAATAGATTAATAGAAAAAAAATTCCAAAAAAATTTTAAAGAAATATCTGATAAAACAATTTTTAAAATTAAAGATATAAAATCAAATAAAAATGCAAAAAAAGTTAAATAAAATAGTTAATAGAACTAACAATTATCTTTATAAATATTTTTCCAAACAAAAAAAAACTGAACTTATCAAACCAATGCTTTATGGACTTTTACCTGGAGGTAAAAAAGTAAGATCAAAAATACTCTTTGATATTGGGTCTATATTCGAAGTAGATAAAAAAAATATTTTGCAAGTTGCAGCAGCAGTTGAATGTATACATGCTTATTCATTAATACATGATGACTTACCATGTATGGATAATGATAATTTGAGAAGAGGAAAATTGACAACACACAAAAAGTTTAGCGAGTCAACGGCAATTCTTGCTGGCAATTCTCTACTTACTATTGCATTTCAAATTCTTAGTGAAAAAAGATTAAATTTAGACGACCATAAAAAAATAGAATTAATAAACCTACTTTCCGAAAGCTCGGGACATACAGGAATTGCTGGTGGGCAGTTTTTAGACTTAAGTTATGAAAAAATTAAAAAAAATAAAAAACAAATTATAAATATGCAAATTAAAAAAACTGGAAAGCTATTTAGTTTCTGTTGTGTTGCTCCTATTATAATGTCTGGTAAAACAAAATACCTGAATAAGTTTACTAAAATAGGCAACGAAATTGGATTATTATTTCAAATTGCTGATGACTTGATAGATTTAAGAGGCAAAACATCTAGTGCAGGAAAAAAAACCAAAAAAGATTTAAAAATGGGAAAAGCTACTTTAATAAGTTTACTAGGCACTAATAATACTATTAAATATGCAGATAACTTAAAATTAAAAATATTTAAAAGTTTAAAAATTTTTGGAAAAAAAGGCGACGATTTTAGAGAAACAATAAATTATATTTTAAATAGAACAAAGTGAGCAATAATTATAAATTTCTAGATAATATCAATTTTCCTGATGATGTAAGAAAATTATCACAATCTGATATTAAAATTTTGGCAGACGAGGTTCGACAAGAGTTAATTGATGTTGTTTCTGAAACAGGAGGGCATTTAGGTGCTGGACTAGGAGTTGTAGAATTGACTGTTGTCTTACACTATATATTTAATACTCCTCATGATAAATTAATTTGGGATGTAGGGCATCAAACTTATCCGCATAAAATATTAACTGGTAGAAAAAAACAAATAAGAACTCTTAGAAAAGGTGAAGGATTATCAGGTTTTACAAAAAGATCAGAAAGTGAGTATGATCCATTTGGTGCTGCTCATAGTTCAACTTCTATTTCATCTGCATTAGGAATAGCAGTAGCTAATAAGTTATCAAATAAATCAGGTAATGTAATTGCAGTCATAGGTGATGGGGCGATAAGTGCTGGTATGGCTTATGAGGCTATGAATAATGCAGGTGGAAGCAAAACAAAGATGATTGTTGTTTTAAATGATAACGATATGTCAATTTCAAAACCTGTTGGTGCTATGAGAAAATATCTAGCAAAAATTTTATCTGGTAAAGTTTACTTTAGTTTTAGAGAAACATTAAAATTAATTATATCTGCTTTTTCAAAAAGATTTAAAAATCAAGCTGGAAAAGCTGAAGATTTTTTAAGATCTGCAGTAACTGGTGGAACATTATTTAATTCTATGGGATTTTACTATATTGGACCAATTGATGGACACGATATTGATTCAATGGTCTCAGTATTTAATAATGTAAAGGATATTAATTATGATGGACCAATTTTAATCCATGTTAAAACTGAAAAAGGAAAAGGTTATTCGTTTGCTGAAAAATCGGAGGATAAATTTCATGGTGTTTCAAAATTTAATGTAAAAACAGGAGAACAAGAAAAGTCTAAATCTAATACTCCTTCTTATACAAAAGTATTCGCCAATTCATTAATCAAACATGCAGAAAAAGATAGTAAGGTCGTTGGCATAACTGCCGCTATGCCATCAGGAACAGGGATGGATTTATTTGGAAAAAAATTTCCAGAAAGAATGTTTGATGTTGGGATAGCCGAGCAACATGCTGTTACTTTTGCTGCGGGTATGGCTACTGAAGGGTATAAACCTTACGCTGCAATATACTCAACATTTCTTCAAAGAGCTTACGATCAGGTCGTCCACGATGTTGCCATACAATCTTTGCCTGTTAGATTTGCAATCGACAGAGCGGGGTTAGTTGGTGCTGATGGCCCAACACATGCTGGATCTTTTGATATAACATACCTTTCAACATTACCAAATTTTGTGGTAATGGCTGCAAGTGATGAAGCCGAGCTTGTAAGAATGATAAATACATCAATGGATATAAACGATAGACCATCAGCTTTTAGATATCCAAGGGGCAATGGTGTGGGAGTTCAATTACCTGAAATAACTGAGAAAATTGAGTTGGGTAAAGCAAAAATAATTAAAGAAGGAAAAAAAGTTGCAATTTTAAATTTTGGAGCAAGATTACAGGAGTGTATTTTGGCTTCCGAAAATTTAATAAAAAAAGGAATTGATATCTCTATTATTGATGCAAGATTTGCAAAACCGTTAGATGAAAACCTAATATGGCAAATCGCTACAGAACATGAGGTTTTGATTACAATAGAAGAAGGTTCAATAGGGGGATTTGGATCTCACGTGAGCCAATTTTTAAGTGAAAAAAATTTATTAGACAGTAATCTTAAATTTAGATCAATGATATTGCCTGATAGATTTATTGATCATGATAAACCAGAGCTAATGTATAAGTTTGCTAATTTAGACTCTATTGGTATTGAAAATAAAATATTAGATACTTTGAATTCAAAAGTTTTAATTAAAAAATCTAATTAAATTTTATTTTGAGCTGCATTCATTAAATAGTGATCAAGAATTACACAATGCATCATCGCCTCTCCTATTGGAACCGCTCTAATTCCAACACATGGGTCGTGTCTTCCTTTTACAGATATTGTCGTATTCTTCCCAAATCTATCGATTGTTTTCCTCGATGACAAAATAGATGATGTTGGTTTTACTGCAAATGAAACATTTATTTCTTGTCCAGTAGATATTCCTCCAAGAATTCCTCCTGCATTATTTGATTTGAAACTAGTTTTACCTTTTTTTTTCAAAATTTCATCAGAGTTTTCCTCACCAGTTAACATTGCAGAGTTCATTCCTGATCCAATATTTACACCCTTTACAGCATTAATGCTCATCATTGCTGCCGCAAGATCCATATCTAATTTTGAGTATATTGGCGCTCCAAGTCCCAAAGGAACTCCTCTTGCTCTAACTTCAATTATTGCTCCACAAGATGATCCAGCTTTTCTTATCCCAAGTAAATATTTTTCCCAAAGTTTAATCACAGTTTTATCAGGACAAAAAAATGGGTTACTAGAAATTGTTTTGTCTTTCCATTTCTTTAAGTCACATCCTAATATCCCTAATTGTGTAACAGCACCAACAGCTTGATACTTCTTTCCAATTTTACTTTTCAAAACAACTTTTGCAATAGCACCCGCTGCAACTCTAGCAGCAGTCTCGCGAGCAGATTGTCTTCCACCACCTCTGTAATCCCGGATACCGTATTTTTTGAAATAAGTATAATCTGCATGTCCTGGTCTAAATTTATTCTTTATTGTCTCATAATCTCTAGATCTCATATCTTTATTATAAATTATTAGGGAAATTGGAGTTCCAGTTGTTCTACCCTCAAAAACACCAGATAAAATATTAATTTTGTCGTCCTCTTTTCTTTGAGTTGTAAATTTAGATTGTCCTGGTTTTCTTTTATTAAGTTCTTTTTGTATATCACTTTCTTTTATTGGAATATTTGGAGGGCAGCCATCTACAACGCATCCAATAGCCGGACCATGTGACTCTCCCCAAGTGGTAAACCTAAATAACTTTCCAAAAGTATTAAATGACATTATTTTAATGTATAAATTATTTTTTTAAATTTATGAACGAAAAAAACTCACTTGGACTAAATCTTTGCTTTAAAGAACATAATAACCCAATAAAACTTTTTGAAGAATGGTTCAATAAAGCAAAAAAAACAGAAATTAATGATCCAAACGCATTTGCAGTTGGAACTGTAAATAAAAATGGGTTTCCAACAGTTAGAATGGTGCTTCTTAAAGATTTTGATAAAAATGGATTTGTTTTTTATACAAACCTTAATAGTGATAAAAGCAAAGCAATCAGAAATACCTCAAAAATTTCGATGTGCTTTCATTGGAAAAGTTTGCAAAGGCAAATTAGAATAGTTGGCGTTGCATCTAAAGTATCAAAAAAAGAAGCTGATGATTATTATAATTCAAGAGCCTATGGAAGTAGAATAGGTGCTTGGGCCTCAAAGCAAAGTTCTATTTTAAAACAAAGACAAGATTTATATAAGTCCATTGAGGAATTTAAGAAAAAATATCCAAATAAAAATAATATACCACGTCCTGAACATTGGTCTGGTTGGAGAATTAAACCAAAGGAAATTGAATTTTGGCTAGATGGACAGAATCGAATTCATGAAAGGTTAAAATATATTAGATTACCCAAAAAATGGAAAAAAGTATTATTAAGTCCTTAAAAATTTCTTTCAATACTAAAAGAAGTTAAGTTTTTTAATATATTTTTTTCTTCAGACTCTTCAAATACACTTAAAGAATTAGAAGCTAAATTAATATAATGTTCTGCTTTTTTATAACACTCATTAATAATATTATTTTTTTTTATTAGAACTAGGACATGTTCTAAATCTTGCTTTTCACGAATATCTTTTTCAAAAAAAGATTTTAATTTTTCTTTTTCAAACTTATCAACTTTTTGATAAAGTAAAATTATAGGCAAAGTCACTTTACCTTCGTAAAAGTCATTGCCAATATTTTTTCCAAATAATTTTAATTCAGAATTATAGTCTAATGTGTCATCTGCTATTTGAAATGTAAGCCCTAAGTTTTTTCCATAAAATTCCAAAGCATTTTTATATTTTAAATCTTTTTCAGCAATAATTGCGCCAACTTTAGTAGCTGCTGCAAATAAAGAAGCTGTTTTTGATGAAATAATATTTAGATATGTTTCTTCCAAGATATCTATTTCTTTATTGTGTTGTAACTGAAGAACTTCACCTTGGGCAATTTCAGATGATGTAGTTGCTAAAAGTTTTAATAGTTCTAAATTCCCGTCCTCTACCATCATTTCAAAACATTTACTAAGTAAATAATCACCTACCAAAATTGATGAATGATTTCCCCAAATTGTATTAAGTGTTTTTTTACCTCGTCTAATGTCAGCACTATCTATTACATCGTCATGCATTAAAGTAGCTGCATGTATAAGTTCTACACAAGCGGCAAGATTTACATCTCTTAATCCTTTTTGATATTCACAAATTTTAGCACATTGCAAGGTTAAGAGTGCTCTTAGTCTTTTTCCACCAGTTTTTAAATGATACTTGGTCATCTTTTGAACCAATTCAACTTTACTTGCTAGTCTAGAATTGATTTTTTCTTCAACTAGAATCAATTTATCATCGACCGAATTTTTTAAATCTGCATATGAATTATTAATTTGTTTTTTTAGCTGTATTACAGTTCCCATTAATTAAAACTATTATATCCAATTTATTAATATACTTATCAATTGACGCACCTTATTCTTTAATTATAACTAGGGTTTATAATATATTTAAAAAACTTATAACAATTCTAATGTTCTCATTTTTTAAAAAAAAAAAGATAATAAGTCACCTCAAATTATCAGGGGTTATAGGAAATGTTGGAAGGTTCAGGCAAGGAATAGAATATTCAAGTGAAGAAGAAATTATAAAAAAGGCTTTTTCAGTAAAGAAAGCATTAGCCGTTGCAATTACAATTAATTCACCTGGTGGATCCCCAGTACAATCACATTTGATATGTAAATTAATAAAAGAACAATCTAAGAAAACAAAAAAGAAAGTAATTATTTTTGCTGAGGATGTGGCAGCATCTGGAGGATATCTTATTGCATGTGCTGGTGATGAAATTTATGCTAACTCAAGCTCAATCATAGGATCTATCGGAGTTATTTCTGCATCATTTGGTTTTAAAAATTTAATTGAAAAAATTGGGATTGAAAGAAGAGTTTACACCGCTGGAAAAAATAAAAGCACTTTAGATCCTTTTTTGGATGAAAAAGAAGAAGATATTAATCGTTTAAAAAATATCCAATTAGAAATTCATCAAGATTTTATAGATGTTGTTGAAGAAAGCAGAAAAGAAAAACTAAACAAAAACTCTGGTATTGAACTTTTCTCTGGAGAATTTTGGGCAGGAAAAAAAGCAAAAGAATTAGGGCTAATCGATGGAATAGGAAATGCAGATCAAATATTAAGAGAGAAATACGGAGATGATTTAGAAATTAAGAAATTTGGAAAAAGTAAAGGATGGTTATCAAAAAAGCTATCATCTTCTGAAAATTATACTGATAAAGTAATTAGTGTATTAGAAGAAAGATCAATCTGGCAAAGGTATGGTCTCTAAAATAAAAAAAAAAACTTTATCTTTTCAAGATACAATCTTTAACTTACAAAAGTACTGGTCTAAAAAAGGTTGTGTAATATTACAACCGTACGATCTAGAGGTCGGTGCTGGGACATTCCATCCAGCAACCACTTTAAGATCGCTTGGCCCAAAACCATGGAAAACTGCATATGTTCAACCATCACGCCGCCCGACTGATGGAAGATATGGTGACAACCCTAATAGATTGCAACATTACTATCAATTCCAAGTTTTAATTAAACCTTCACCAAAAGAAATAAAAAAGATGTATTTAAATAGCTTGTCATCAATAGGTATTAATCATGAGGAACACGATATAAGGTTTGTTGAAGATGACTGGGAAAGTCCTACATTAGGAGCGGCAGGTCTTGGATGGGAAGTTTGGTGTGATGGAATGGAAGTTACACAATTTACCTATTTCCAACAAATGGCTGGAGTTGAATGTAAACCTGTATCTGTTGAAATTACATATGGATTAGAGAGATTGTGCATGTTTATTCAAAACAAAAAAAGTGTTTTTGACTTAATTTGGAATGATGAAGGAATTACTTACAAAGATGTTTTTCATCAGTCAGAGAAAGAATTTTCAGCATATAATTTTGAATATGCCAATACTGATAATTTATTTAAAATATTTGAAATGCTTGAAGAAGAAACAAAATTATTAGTTGAAAAAAAGATTTCTCTTCCAGCTTATGATCAATGTTTAAAATGTAGTCATGTCTTCAATATTTTAGATGCAAGAGGGGTGATTAGTGTAGCACAAAGGGCTGAATATATTGCAAGAATAAGGGAACTAACTAAATCAATTGGGAAAGTTTGGATTGAAAGCCAAAGTTAATGTCAGAATTATTTGTAGAGCTATTTAGTGAGGAAATTCCTGCAAGGCTTCAAATAAACGCAAGGAATGAATTAAAAAAAAATATTAAAAATTTTTTTATTGATAACCAAATCAAATTCAATGAAAATTTCAATGTTTATTCAACACCAAATAGATTAGTTCTACATGTTGATAAAATCCCTAATGAAATCAAATTAAGCTCAGAGGAAATTAAAGGCCCAAATGTTAATGCTCCTGAAAAAGCATTAGAGGGATTTATTAGATCAAACAATACAATATTAGAAAAAATCTTTAAAAAAAATACTGAGAAAGGTGAATTTTATTTTTTTAATAAAGAGTCTAGAAAAATAAAAGTTTCAGATTTACTAGAAAAAAATTTAAGTGAAATCTTAAAAAAGATTGCTTGGAATAAATCAATGAAATGGGCAAATTATGATCTTTATTGGGGAAGACCTCTTAAATCTATTTTAGCAATATTTAATAAAAAACCTCTAAATTTTGATTTTAACCACATAAATAGCTCCAACAAAACTTTTATAGATAAATCACTAGAAGAAGGTATGAAAATTTTTAACGACTTTCATTCGTATTTAAAATTTTTTAAACAAAAAGGTATTTTAATTGATCAAGATTTAAGAAAAAAAATAATACAGAATAAGATTAATGAAATAATTAATAAAAAAAATTTAAAAATCGAACAGAATGATAGGCTTATAGATGAAATAGTAAATATAGTTGAAAAGCCGGCGGTAATTGTTTGTGATTTTGACAAAAAATTTTTAAATATACCAAGTGAAATATTGATTACGACTATGCAGAGTCATCAAAAATATTTACCAACTTTTGATAAAAAAAATAATCTTACAAATAATTTTTTTGTAGTTTCAGATATAAAAGACACTAAAGGATTTGTTAAATTAGGAAATCAGAGAGTGATTGAAGCAAGATTAAGCGATGCTGAGTTTTTTTGGGAAAAAAATAAAACCCAAAATTTAGTTAAACAAGTAGATAAATTAAAAAATATAAATTATTTTAAAGGTTTAGGATCTTACTTTGACAAAATTCAGCGTATGAGAAAGTTATCATCATTAATTTCTGATGATTTTTTAATTAGTAAAGATAAAATTGAAATAGCTTCATCAATTTGTAAAGTTGATTTAATGTCTGATCTTGTTGGAGAGTTTCCAGAACTCCAAGGCATTGTTGGAGGTCATTTTGCAAGGTTTCAAGGGTTTGATAAAGAAGTTTGTCTTGCTGTATCTGAACAATATTTGCCTAACGGGATGGAAAGCAAATTACCAAAAAAAATGTACAGTGTTGCTTTATCTTTAAGTGATAAACTAGACTCATTAGTTGGTTTTTTTGGAATTAATCTGAAACCTACTAGTTCAAAAGACCCATATGCCATAAGAAGAATGGCTATAAGTCTTGTCAGATTAATTGTTGAAAATGAAATAAAAATCAAACTAAAAGATTTAATTGTTTACACCTGTTCAGTATATAGAGATCAGGGCTATGAATTTGATATTAAAAAGATACAAAACGAATTAAGTGATTTTATAATTGAAAGATTAAAAAATTATTTAAAAGAAAAAAAAATAAGACAAGATATAATTGAAAGCTCAACATTTTTGCTTGGATTAGATGATATATTAAAGGCTTATAAAAAATCTTTATGTTTAAATAAAAATATTAAAAAAGAAATCGGCTTTGAAACTATTGCAGCATACAAAAGATCTTCAAATATATTAAATACTGAAGAAAAAATGTCTACTGAATCCCTTGGTTTTGCAGATCCAGGTTTATTTAAAAATGATTATGAGAAAAAATTATATAAAAAAATAAATGATATAAGAAAATATTTTTTGAGTATTGGGAAAGACGAAAATTACGAGGAGAGTTTAAAAATCTTATCAAGTATTAAGAACGAGGTAAACGATTTTTTTGATAATGTTATTGTTAATGATGAAGATATAATAATTAAAAAAAATAGATTAGAATTATTAAATATGTTGTGTAAAACTTTTGATAACTATTTTAATTTTTCAAAAATAGAAGCCTAGTATGAAAAAATTTATATTTAATTTTAAATCAAATAAAATAAAAAAAATTAAACTACCAAAAAATATTCTTGGTGGCAAAGGTGCAAATCTTTCTGAGATGGGAAGAATGGGGCTACCTGTACCCCCTGGTTTTACAATATCAACAGAGGTATGTGATTTATTTTATAAGAATAAAAAAAAATTAAATAAAAAAATACTTAATGAAATAAATAAAGAATTAAAATTTATTGAAAAAGATTCAGGAAAAAAATTTGGAGATTTAAAAAATCCTCTTTTAGTTTCTGTAAGATCTGGAGCTAGAGTTTCTATGCCTGGTATGATGGATACAATTTTAAATTTAGGTCTAAATGATAATACGGTAATAGCACTTGCAAAAAAAACTTCAAATTTAAGATTTGCAAATGATAGCTATAGGCGTTTTATTCAAATGTATTCTAGTGTTGTATTGGGAATAGAAAGTTATCACTTTGAGGATATAATCGAGAACTATAAGTTAACAAAAGGAGTATTATTAGACACAGAATTAGATGAGTATGACTGGCAAGCTTTAATAAAAGATTTTAAAAACATCGTTAAAGAAAAAACAAAAAAAGATTTTCCTCAAAATGTCAATGAACAACTGATAGGAGCTATAAGTGCTGTTTTTTTATCTTGGGAAAGCCACAGAGCAAAAGTCTATAGAAAATTAAATCAAATACCGTCTAATTGGGGTACAGCAGTTAATGTACAATCAATGGTTTTTGGAAATATGGGAAATGATTGTGCAACTGGTGTAGTCTTTACTAGAAATCCATCAGATGGATCAAAAAATATTTATGGAGAATATTTAATAAATGCGCAAGGAGAGGATGTTGTTGCTGGAACTAGAACACCACAACATATTACAAAAAAAGCTAGAGTTGAATCAAAAGAAACTCTTAAGTCAATGGAAGAGGCAATGCCAAAGACATACAATCAATTAAAAAATATATTAATCAAATTAGAAAAACATTACAAAGATATGCAGGATGTTGAGTTTACAGTTGAAAATAAAAAACTTTGGATGCTTCAAACACGCTCTGGAAAACGAACAGCTAAGTCTGCTGTAAAAATAGCTGTAGATATGGTTAAAGAAAAATTGATTACTAAAAAAGATGCAATATTGCGAATAGAACCAAGTTCTTTAGACACTTTGCTTCATCCAACTTTAGATGAGAAAGCAAACTTAGAAGTAATTGGGTCAGGCTTACCCGCATCACCCGGTGCTGCAAGTGGAAAAGTTGTTTTTACGTCCGAGGAGGCTGAAAGACTAAATAGTATGATGCAAAGTACAATATTAGTTCGTGTAGAAACTTCGCCAGAAGATATACATGGTATGCATGCAGCAAAAGGAATACTTACCTCAAGAGGAGGTATGACAAGTCATGCTGCAGTAGTTGCTAGAGGGATGGGACGACCATGTGTTTCTGGATCTAGTGAAATAGAAATTGATTATGAAAACAAATTATTCAAAACAAACAATAAAGTAATTAAAGAGGGAGAAATAATTACAATTGATGGTTCAACAGGCAGAATAATTATTGGCGAGATAAAAACAGTTAAACCAGAAATATCAGGTGATTTCTCAAAAATAATGAGTTGGTCTGATGATTTTAGAAAATTAAAAATTAGAACTAATTCAGAAACACCATTGGATAGCAAAACTGCTAGAGAATTTGGTGCAGAGGGTATTGGTTTGTGTAGAACTGAACATATGTTTTTTGAGGAGGAAAGAATTCTATCAGTAAGAGAAATGATATTATCAAAAACAATTGAAGATCGATCTAATGCACTTAAAAAGCTATTACCACATCAAAAAAAGGATTTTATTGAAATATTTAAAATAATGAGAGGTTTACCAGTAACAGTAAGGTTGCTTGACCCACCACTACATGAATTTTTGCCAAAAAGTAATAATGAAATTAATGATGTTGCAGTTTCACTAAATATTCCCATTAAAGAACTTGAAGTTAGAATTTCAGAACTTCATGAACAAAATCCAATGCTAGGTCATAGAGGTTGTAGATTGGCAATTTCATTCCCCGAAATTTATGAGATGCAGTGTACGGCAATTTTTGAAGCTTTAGTAGAATGTAAAAAACAAAAAATTCAATCAACTATGCCTGAAATCATGATCCCTTTAGTTTCAACAGAAGCAGAAATAAAAATTATGAAAGATTTAGTCATTAGGGTTGCAAAAAAAGTTCAAGATGAGAATAAAATTAAAATTGATTTTTTAGTTGGAACAATGATTGAATTGCCAAGAGCAGCAATAAAGGCAAAAGATATCGCTAAACACGCTGAATTTTTTAGTTTTGGAACAAATGATTTAACTCAAACTACATTTGGAATTAGTAGAGATGATAGTGGTAAATTCCTTAATGATTATATCGAGAACAAAATTTTTGATATTGATCCTTTTGTATCAATTGATGAAGGAGTTGGAGACTTAATAAAAATTGCAACTGATAAAGGCAGAAAACAAAACAAAAAAATTAAACTTGGAATTTGTGGTGAGCATGGTGGAGATCCTAAAAGTATAGAATTTTGTGCAAAAACTGGATTAGATTATGTATCTTGTTCACCTTACAGAGTTCCAGTTGCAAGATTAGCGGCAGCGCAAGCTCAAATAAGAAAAAATTAAATCTCTAATTTTAAATCCAAAGCTTGAATACTATGTGTTAACTCACCTACTGATATTCTATCAACGTTTGTTGCAGCTAGATTTTTTACATTTTTTAAAGTTATTCCTCCAGAGGCTTCAGTTTCATATTTCCCTTTTGCATATTTAATAGCCACCTCAAGAGTTTTCGGACTCATATTATCAAACAGAACTGTATTAAAATTAAGTCCATTAATTCTTTTAAATTGCTTCAAAGTGTCTACTTCGACAGTAATTTTTCTTTTCTTTTTATTTTTAATTGCTTTTTTCACTATTTCTTCAAATTTCTTTGATGAGGCTAGATGATTGTCTTTAATTAAAAATTCATCACTTAAATTAAATCTGTGATTAGTCCCACCTCCTAGTTTTACAGCATATTTTTGAATAACTCTTAGATTAGGAATTGTTTTTCTAGTGCAACAAATTTTTGTTTTCTTGCCTGCCTTTTTTACAAATTTATTGGTTTTAGTTGCAATGCCAGAGATATGAGAGAGAAAATTTAGAGCAACTCTTTCTCCAATTAATATATTTTTAATTTTACCTTCAATTACAGCAATTACAGATCCTTTGCTAATTTTTGATCCTTCTTTTTTTTTTATATGAAATTTAATATTTCTGTCTAATAAATTAAATGTTTGTTTAGCAAATTCTAATCCACCTATAATACCTTGTTCATTACTTATTAGGTTAACTTTTGAAATTGAATTATTATTTAATAGATTTGTTGTAATATCTCCTGAAGGATATAGATCCTCATTAAGAGCTAACTTACAGGTTGATCGGATAAAATTTTTACTTAATTGAATTTTTGGCACAGAATTTATCTGCCTATTTCAGCCATTCTCTCTACTGATTTCCTAGCTCTCTCAATTGTTTTGTGGTCCATTATTAATTCGTTTGTTTCATTTTCTAAACAATCAAGTATTTTAGGCAGTGTAATTCTTTTCATGTGAGGACATAAGTTACAAGGTCTAATAAATTCTACATTAGGATTATCAATTTGAACATTATCACTCATTGAGCATTCTGTAACCATCATAACTTTTTCAGGTTGATTATCTTTTACATATTTAATCATTCCACTTGTTGAACCAGCAAAATCACTTGCTTTTATTACATCAGGAGGACATTCAGGATGAGCAATAATTTTAATTCCAGGATTATTTTTTCTTATTTCATTAATCTCTTCATCATTAAATTGCTCATGAACCTCACAAGTCCCTTTCCATGAAATAATTTCTACATCAGTCTGAGAAGCAACATATTTTGCTAAATAATCGTCTGGTAAGAAAATTACTTTTTTTACACCTAAAGAGTTTACAATTTTAACAGCATTTGCTGATGTACAACAAACGTCAGTTTCAGCCTTAACATCTGCAGAAGTGTTAACGTATGAAACTACAGGAACACCAGGATATTGTTTTTTTAAGTTTCTTACATCTTCACCAGTTATAGATGAGGATAAAGAGCAACCAGCTTTCATATCTGGTAGTAAAACTTTTTTATCTGGACTCATCAATTTGGCAGTCTCCGCCATAAAATGTACACCACACATAACAATTATATCAGCCTCTGTTTTTGCAGCTTCAATTGCTAAGGCTAACGAGTCTGCTGAAAAATCAGATATACCATGATATATTTCAGGAGTTTGGTAATTATGAGCAAGAATTACAGCGTTCTTCTCTTTTTTAAGTTTATTTATTTTATAAATGTAAGGTGCATGAGTGGCCCACTCTATTTCAGGAATGGATTTAGAAACCTTTTGATAAATAGGATCTGTTGCAATTTTAACTTGAGTTGTGAATTCCATAATAAAAACTTATCAACTTGAAATAGAATTGTCATTCATTTAATCTGACGCATGATTTGCGGCCATGCTGAAATTGGTAGACAGGCACGGTTGAGGGCCGTGTGAGCCTAGCTCATGAGAGTTCGATTCTCTCTGGCCGCACCATTAATTAATATTATATATAAAAAAAGGGGCGTTCTGTTGCCAGGTGCCCCAAACCCCGTAACTTAATTAGTAAACTAATTAAGCTGCAAGTGCGTAACTTTCGTTAGCATTTATAAATTAGCCCATCACGGCGGAACAATACCGAACGAAAGAACAACTTTTAGACACCCGTCGATCCTAATTCACCCCCTTAAGTTGTAAATGGTGGAGGTGGTGGGTACTGCCCCCACGTCCGTAATGGTTATTACGAAATTCGTTTATCGTCATAGTTGGAAAACCAACACTATTAATATAAAACCAAATACAAGAGATTCAATAATTTATTCATGAAACTTACAAAAGAACAAATAAACGACATAAAAGATCAACAATCCCAAGAGAATGTTACCAAAAGAGTTACTGCTCCTGAATTAGAAAAAGTATTATATGAAGCGATGCCAGCTTTAGATCATGGCTTTATAAGAGTTATTGACTACATGGGAGATGATAGTTCAATTGTTCAGTCTGCAAGAGTTTCTTATGGCAAAGGAACTAAACAGGTTTCAACAGATAGCGGTCTAATAAAATATCTAATGCGTCATTGGCATAGCACTCCATTCGAAATGTGTGAAATTAAATATCATGTAAAATTACCAATATTTATAGCAAGACAATGGATTAGACATCGTACAGCAAACGTCAATGAATACTCTGCAAGATATTCAATTTTAGATAAAGAATTTTATTTACCTGATCCACAAAATTTAGCAGCTCAATCAATTGCAAACAGACAAGGTAGAGGTGATGTGATTGAGGGAGAACAAGCAAAAGAAGTTTTAGAACTTTTAAAAAACGATGCTGAAAGAACATATGATAATTATGAAACTATGCTTAATCAAAAATTTGATGGGTCTACAATTGATGAAAATAAAAAAGGATTAGCTAGAGAGTTAGCGAGAATGAACCTAACTTTGAATACGTATACCCAGTGGTATTGGAAAACTGATCTTTTAAACTTAATGAATTTTTTAAGATTACGTGCTGACCATCATGCTCAATATGAAATTAGAGTTTATGCAGATATAATGCTGGATACATTAAAAAGATGGGTTCCAATAACATATGATGCCTTTATGGATTACAGAGTAGGTGGCACGGAGGTTTCTGCTAAAGGAAAAGCAATTATACAAAAATTATTGAAAGGTGAGGAAATAAATTTAGAACAATCTGGACTTTCAAAAAGAGAGTGGAATGAACTTATGGAAGCTTTTGAAATTACAGATAAGATTGTTTAATTTCCTCAGCAAATTTTAAATAAATTTTTGTAATTTCATGTTCTGGATCTTTCTCAACAATAGGAATTCCCATATCTCCATATTTTCCAACATCAGAGTTTATTGGTATTTGTCCTAAAAATTTCTTCTCAA
>OCZA010000237.1_pt1 | contig 19940 bp, 21 predicted proteins | sample 1539021 | NCBI WGS metagenome assembly OCZA01 (sample SAMEA2619376, study PRJEB22493) | marine metagenome | biome: marine biome (ENVO:00000447); feature: surface water layer (ENVO:00002042); material: "saline water (ENVO:00002010), including plankton (ENVO:xxxxxxxx)" | depth 5 m | reverse complement strand
TGACAGACGTGCAATATTTCCAAACAAAACTTTACAAAGCGTTAAATGTTCCTGCTGGTAGATTAGAAAGTGGCACTTCATTTAACATCGGTAGATCATCTGAGATCACTAGAGATGAATTAAAGTTCACTAAGTTTGTAGGTAAACTACGTAAGAAGTTCAGTGACATCTTCCAAGATACATTGAAAACACAGTTGATCTTAAAGAGTGTTATCACTCCTGAGGATTGGGATGACATGAAGGAGCATATTCAATATGACTATCTTTATGACAATCACTTTACAGAACTTAAGAATCTTGAAATGATGACTGAGAAACTCAATGTCATTGCTGCCATGGATCCTTATGTTGGTAAATATTTCTCCACTACATACATCCGTTCTGAAATTCTTGGACACACTGAGAAACAGATGGAAGAGATGGATGTTGATATGGAAGATGATATAAAAAGCGGAAGAGTTCTTGACCCTCTAGATCAAACAGGTTTTGAAGGAGATCAGTTAGCTGCTGATTCAGAAAATCTTGCATTAGATCAGGAGTTAAAGAAGGCACAAATCAAGCAAGCAAAGCAACCTCCGCAAACTCAAAACGGTAACGGTAATAAATAAATCTAGACAAAGAATATATTATGGCTACACAGGAACGAGAAATCGTAGATCTACTTTGGGATGGTGGACAGGCAGATGCCTTAGACAAACTCAAAGATATGCTGCAAGTAAAAGCTGCAGCAGCAGTTGATGCAAGCAAATTAGATGTTGCAAATAGAATGTTTCCGCATGTCCCTGATGAGGGAAATGTAAATTCTAGAGAGACAGGTCTTCCTCCAGAAGGCGAAGCATCTCCAGAAGAAACAGCGGAGGTAATTAACCGCAACGTCGAACCCGACCAAGAGGAAACCAACTGATGAAGTTAATCACGGAACAAATTGAACCCGTTGAAATTCTTGTAGAAGAAAAAGACGGTAAGAAAGACACCTATATTAAGGGTGTGTTTTTACAGACCGAGATTACTAATCGTAATGGACGTATGTACAAGTTTGGTACTATGAATCGTGAGGTTCAAAAGTACAACGAAGATTTCATCAAACGCGGAAGAGCTCTTGGTGAACTTGGACATCCAGATGGTCCTACCATCAATTTGGATCGTGTGTCGCATAAGATAGTTGAACTACAACCAGAAGGTCATAACTTTATTGGTAAGGCAAAACTACTTGAAACCCCAATGGGTAAGATCGCAAAGAGCTTGCTAGAGGAAGGGGTGCAACTTGGTGTTTCATCCAGAGGATTAGGTTCTTTGAAAAAAGAGAACGCTGTCTCTGTTGTTGCCGACGACTTTGTTCTCTCTACAGCAGCAGATATAGTTGCTGATCCATCCGCACCTGACGCTTTCGTTGAAGGCATCATGGAAGGTAGGGAATGGACACTTGTAGATGGCAAGATAAAAGAAGCACAAATTGAAGCAATCCAACAGTCTTTGGATAACGCTCCCTCATATGAGGAACTTGCACAAAGAAAGCTCCGTGCTTTCGAGCAATTACTCAGAAGCTTGTGATTTATAAATAATTAATATTAAATCTTAAAGCAGTCTAATTTATCCGTTAAGGAGTACGTAAATGTCAAGTATTGATGAAAAATTCAAAAAGGTGATCGCAGAAACCGCGGCTCCTAAAACAGAAACAGTAAAGGAAGATGCTGCCACTGGCGATACCGCTATCAAAAAAGGTGCAGTTCCTCCTCAACCATCTCCACTATCTAATAGTGCAACAGAGGTTGGTGGTTCAACTAAAGAGAAGCCTGAAGGACCTGATAACGTCGGTGCTAAGGCTGCTGCCCCTGTAGCAACAACAGGAGATTCTACAATCAAAACAAAACCATCTGGTGCATCATCTAGTATGCCTGGTGCATTATCTGCAAAGATTTTTGATGACGTAGAAGCTGAAGGAGAGACAATCTCCGAAGAAGAAGTCAACGAAGACATCAAGGCAGTATTGTCTGGTGCAGACCTTGACGAAGAATTCCAAAAGAAAGCGTCAACCGTATTTGAAGCTGCAGTATCTGCAAAGGTTTCTGCAAAGGTTGAATCACTTAAGGAAACTGCAGAACGCAGGATCGGTGAAGAACTCGAAACTATCAAAGAAGAGTTCGCTGGTCGTATAGAGAATTTCCTCTCATATGCTTGTGAAGAGTGGATGACTGAGAACGAACTTGCTGTTGAAGCAGGACTACGTGCTGAAGTCACCGAAGCATTCATGGGTGGATTAAAAGCATTGTTCGTAGAAAGCAACATCAATCTGCCAGATGAGCAGTTAGATGCAGTTGCTGATATGGGCAACAAACTTGATGAAATGGAGACCCGACTCAACGAACAAGTTGAGAAGAACATTGCATTACATGAAGCCGTAGGTAACTATCGTAAAAATGAGATCTTGAGCGAACTATCCAGAGGACTTGCAGAAGTTCAGAAGGACAAGTTTACATCCTTGGCTGAAGCAGTGGAATTCAAAACAGAGGAGTCGTATCGTGAAAAGTTGGAGCAAATTAAGGAGTCTTACTTCGGTGCTAAGAAACCAGAAGTGAAAGAAGAGATTTCTGATGAGCAACCAGCAAAAGTTGAAGCCATTAGCGAGAGCATGTCTTCATATGTTCAACAACTCGCTAAAAGGTTGTAAAACTGTTAACCCAAACTAACACTAGGAGTGTTTAAAAGCATGTTTAATGCAGAAAAACTCCAAGAGAAGTGGGCACCAGTACTTAATCATGATGGTCTTCCTGAGATAAAGGATAACTATCGTAAGTCTGTTACTGCTATACTCTTGGACAACCAAGAAAAAGCTTTACGCGAAGAGCGTGCAGTTTTGACAGAAGCACCAACAAACGTTGGTCCTATCAACACACAAACAACAGGTTCTGGAGCCATTGATGGTTTCGATCCTATCCTAATTAGCTTGATCCGTCGTGCTATGCCTAAGCTTATTGCTTATGACATTGCTGGCGTTCAACCTATGTCAGGACCTACTGGACTTATCTTCGCGATGAGATCTCAGTATACACAGCAGGGTGGTAACGAAGCATTCTTCGACGAACCTGATGCACAGTTCTCTGGAACTAAAGGTGGTACACCTCCAACAGCAACAACTGAGAAAAACCCAGGTTTAATCAACGATGCTACTGGTGGCGGTACAACTGAAGGTAACTATGACCTAGCATCTTCTAAGTTCACAACTTCAGAGCAAGAATCTTTAGGAGATTCATCTGGTAATGCTTTCATGGAAATGGCATTCAGCATAGACCGTATTGCGGTTGAAGCTAAAGGTCGTGCCTTAAGAGCAGACTACTCAGTTGAACTTGCTCAAGACTTGAAAGCAATCCATGGATTGGATGCCGAGTCTGAGTTAGCAAACATTCTCTCAACAGAGATACTTGCTGAAATCAACAGAGAAGTTGTTAGAACAGTGTACAGAGGTGCAAAACCTGGTGCACAAGCTAACGTTGCAAACGCTGGTGTATTCGATCTAGACGTTGACTCAAACGGAAGATGGTCAGTTGAGAAATTCAAAGGACTTATGTTCCAGATTGAGAGAGACGCGAACGCAATTGCAAACGAGACTCGTAGAGGGAAGGGTAATGTGATCATCACTTCTAGTGATGTTGCATCCGCACTTGCTATGTCAGGTGTTCTTGACTACGATTCTGGAATCAAAGGTGCAGTTGGCGGTATCGGAGAAGTTGATGATACAGGAAACACATTCGTTGGTACACTTAACGGACGTTTCAAAGTATACATCGACCCATACTCAGCAAACGTATCTAGCGATCAGTACTACGTTGTAGGTTACAAAGGATCTAATGCATATGATGCAGGATTATTCTATTGTCCTTATGTGCCCCTACAAATGTACAGAGCGATTGGTCAGGATACATTCCAACCACGTATCGGGTTTAAGACTCGTTATGGAATGGTTCTTAACCCATTTGCTAAGGGACTTGCAGCTCTATCTAATAGTGACCCACAGCATTCTTCAAACTTGAATGCTAACGCTTACTACAGAAGAGTTAAAGTAGCAAACCTAATGTAAGCAAGACGCTTATATTACATAATATTAAGAGATCCTTCGGGGTCTCTTTTTTTGTGTATAAATAGTCTTACCGTCTTGCAAACGACTTGCAACTATAGTCAGAGACGCTAATTCACATAGTCAGGAGAAAATCATGACCGCATTCGCACCCCTAAGAAGGGTAAGTTCTGCTGTGCAGGACGTTTGGCAACTAGTCGAACACACCATACGTCGAGGTATATCGGGCGTAAGAAAAAGATTTAAGAAGAGTCAGTTCATTAAAGTAGAATACGTTCCATTAAAGGAATTGAAAGTTGACTCTAAGTACCAGAGATTAATAAACACAAACTTAATAAAGAAAGCAGGAGTGTTTAGACCAGAATTGGTTAAACCTCTTTCTGTTTTTAAAAGACCAAACGGTGACTTAATGGTTGTCGATGGTCAACATACTTGTGTATTAGCAGGAATCTATGTCGAAGATGCTGCTAACTTTGAACTACCAGTTCAAATACAATCACACAAAGACTACTTAACCACAGAAGAGTGTGAGATTGCTGAAGCAAAGTACTTCAAAGACTTTAACACATCAAGAACCAACGTTAGTTCTGTTGCTAAACTACGTGCAGACCTTGCTCAAGGAGCACAATATGCTCGTACAATAGAAGAGAACTTTCAAACACTTGGCATACATGTTGAGTTGATTGGTGCTGATGATGACGGTACAAACGGAATCTATGGTTTCAAACAAGTCAGAGAAACAATCCAAAAGTACAAGTTAGTTTATACTGGTCAAGCAATTGATCTCTATAAAGAGTTGAATGAAACAAAAACATTCAAAGGATGGAATACTTTAAAAGGTGATATGATCTGTGGACTTGGAGCGTTATACCATTTCATTGACAACTACGTAGGTGACGGTAGGAAAAAGGAAAACCTATTGGACTACATCCAAACTCACCTAGGTAAAGAGTCAGTTGCAGAATTGACAAAGAAATCTCAAGGACCTTTACAGGATCAGATTATCCTTGAAAGGATACTTGAAAAGTATAACACCGTAGCAAAGGTACTAGACTACGTAACTATTGGAACTGATAAGGATGGAATCTTCCAACAATGGAAAGACGATCCTAAGAGTCGTAACGAATACTTAACTGAATCAGACGACGAAGATTAAGTTCTCCAAATGCCTATGAGTATAAACTCGTAGGCATTTCTTTTTGTTAAATTGTAACCGTAAATACGGTGTTGATTTGCATACATAATAGTAGACTTAGCGAGGAATTAATGCACAATCTAGTAAGTAAAAATCAACTAAGCGGTTGGAGTGTAAGTGTCGATAACAACAGTAATTTAGAAATAGACAAGATCGACGATTACTTTGACTGCCTAATAGAGTGTACAGACTTACCTAATTCGTGTCGAAGAATATGCAAAGTCATGTTGGAGTAACCAAATGAACGAAAGTAAAAAGGGAGGTTAACACCTCTCTTTTTTTATGCTAATATATAAGTGTATGAAAATATCAAATATCAATGGTCTTGGTAGTTTTGGTATCTATATTGATGATGTAGATCTAAACCATATTACAGACGATGAATGGAATGAAATAGGAAGGTTGCACCTTAAGACGTTAGTTACCATCATACGAGGTGCTAACTTAAATCGTGCGACGTTTTATAATTTGATGAAGAAGTGGGGAGATGATCGTCTCAATTGGGTTGCGTATCTGTACAATAAGTATCCGTGGGCAAATAGGCATTTTGAAAACATATTGAATAGTGACGATGTAGATCCGATAGACAAAGATATATGCAGAGAGTTTAATAATATAAGAGTTGGTAATCATCCTATGCAATTTGGTAACATGTTAAATGTTACTGGAATGAAGAAGAATGGAAAGAGGATGGGAATCTTTGCTGAGGGTGAATTGCTATGGCACAGCAATGAAAGTGGTGATATATGTTTTACACCTGGCATTGGATTACTAGGTGTCAAAGGTACAACTAGGAGTGCAACAGGTTTTATGACCACTACAGACTATTATGAGGGGGTCTCAGAGAGTTTTCGTAGTGAACTAGATGAAATGATATTGATTCATAACTTCACACCTGGCAAGATTAATCCTGGTTTAAATGATATGCAGGACAATTTGATGTATAAAAATATGTGTCCTTTCCCAGATACTGAGATACCATTAGTAATTCAAAGTCCTGGTTGCATCAAAGGATTACACTATAGTTTCAATACTGTCACAGGTATCAAAGGTATGAGTGATCATGATGCAGAGTTAGTATTGTCAGAGATAAGAAAAGGATTGGAACCATACACATACGATCATTGGTATAAAGAAGATGGAGATCTTTTACTATTTGATAATAGTATTGTACAGCACAGAAGACTGGGTGCTATCAATGATAGACTGTGTTACAGGTATGCCTATGACTATACAAACATACAACCAGAACCATATCGACCATACTTCCAAGAATCCTTTCACAGAGAATACCTAAATAAGACAGAGATAATATTATCATGTCACCTATAAAATGGTTTGCGGCTATATTAGGATTAGCAGTGGGTGTGACTCACATTGGTATGATCGGAATGGTTAGCAGACGAAATAACGATAAACTACCAGACCTAGACATACCTGTAGGTCCTTACACTTCTTATGTTGTTCAAGCAGATAAGGAAGGATACAAGATCAGTTATACTGCTAATGATCCCAAGACAGCGTACATAACTAAGGACATCAAAGAGAAAGGTGGTTTCTTAGGACTAGCAACAGAAACAACAAAGGTTGTTGAAGAGTACTACATGGACGGTCAGATCAACCAAGGAGCTCCAGTATCTAATCAAAGATCATGGATTGCACCTCTTGATGAGTTTGTCAAGGATAACCCAGAACTGTCACAGAAAGACCTTGCCTGTATCAAAGCAGTCGGAAGTGCAGAAGGAACTGGGAGACTGGTTGGGACTAGCGTTGGTGCTGCTGCTGCTCCTGCTGTTTCCTCTATTCCCTTTGTTGGTTGGGTTGCTGCTGGTTGGATAGCAATGTTCGGTGGAGAACAAGGTTCTAACATCGGTGGCGACATGGCTGAGAACTTAAACAAAAACTGCTAATGGCATACGACCAGACACTATTTAATCCTTCCAATAAAAACTTTCTATCTCCTGTAGGTTTTAAGTTTGTTATTGGTAGGACACCAAATGTAGATTATTTCTGCCAGTCCGCTTCTATACCAGAAGTGAACATTGGTGTAAGAGAGGTACCCACACCTGTCAAGGATTACTCAGTGCCAGGTGATAAGATGACCTTTGGAGATCTCAACCTAAGGTTCTTAGTCAATGAAGACTTAGACAATTACTATGAGATTTTTAAATGGTTGAAAGGATTGACCAATCCTAAACATCAAAAAGACTTCTTCGCATATATAAACTCTGTTGATGAGAAAGGTAGACCAGAACCTTTTGAGAGACAGATGAGTGATGCTAGACTGTTAATACTGAATAGTAACTACAACACTATATCCACAGTCAACTTTATGAACATATTTCCAACAAGTTTGACCACACTAGAGTTTGATTCATCCGCAACTGACATCAACTACTTTACAGCAGAGGTCAACTTCAAGTATACTATGTACGAGATAACTGATAAAAACAATAATAAAGTATGAATCTAGAAACCTTGAATGACATGTGGGAGAAAGATGCTCCCTTAGATGATGAAAAACTAGACACCGACTCGTTATCAATCCCCAAATTACATGCTAAATATTTAAGACTTTACAATAGTTTTGTCACCCTTAAGGATCAGGCAGAACTAGATGTGAAGCGAACTTACCGTGACAGGTGGGAATACTATACTGGAAAATCGGAAACTCCATTTCCAATCAAACTGATCAAGACAGATGTACCAATCTATTTGGAAGCGGATCAGTTATATCAAAAATCTCTTCTCAAAGTAAAGTATTACAACCAGATGGTCGAGGCATTAAAGACCATTCTCTCGGCAATTAACAACCGTTCCTTTCATATAAAGAATGCGGTTGAATTCGCCAAGTTCCTAAAAGGATATGAAATCTAACGTTATTATTCAAAAGAAGAATGAAGTATATTTGAAAGTTGAATGTGAACCTCACGTAGGTCACGAGTTAGCAGATCAATTTACTTTTGAAGTGCCTCAGGCAAAGTTCATGTCAGCGTACAAGAAGAGGTTCTGGGATGGAAAAATTAAACTATTCAGTCCAGGTACAGGTGAGATTTATGTTGGTCTTCTCCCTTATATTACTTCATTCTGTGAAGAAAGAGGGTACGAGATTATCCATAGAGACAATGAACACTATGGTCTTCCATCAGAGGTGGATGAATTCGTTACCCCCGAAGGGATAGGAGACTGGATAAAGACACTAAGATTACCACACAAGGTCAGAGACTATCAGTACAAAGGAATATACGAAGCGTTAAGACACAGACGCAAGTTACTTCTATCGCCTACAGGTTCTGGTAAATCTCTTATGATCTATGCTCTCGCACGTTTTTGGGAGTTGAAAAATTTAAAGACATTGATAGTAGTTCCAACTACATCTCTCGTTGAGCAGATGTACAAGGACTTCAAAGACTATGGGTGGGATGTGAATACTCATTGCCATAGAGTCCGTGGTGGTATCAACCCTGATTCTGACAAAGATGTGATAATAACCACATGGCAGTCAGTATATAAATTGCCAAAGGTATACTTTGAACAGTTCGATGCCATCATAGGTGACGAAGCACATCTATTCAAAGCAAAGTCTTTGACTAGTATTATGAATAAATTGTATGATTGTAAATATCGCGTTGGTTTTACAGGTACATTAGATGGTACTGAAACAAACCGTCTTGTACTCGAAGGTGTATTTGGTAGTGTAAACAAGGTTACTAGAACAGAAACACTTATTAGAGATGGACATCTATCTGAGTTTCAAATAAAAGTTCTTATCCTTAAACATGGTAGGAAACCATTTGATACTTATCAAGAAGAAATGGACTATATTGTAGAGCATGATAGAAGAAATAAATTCATACGCAACCTAGTTTGTGACCTATCTGGTAATACCCTCGTCCTGTTCAACTACGTTGAACGGCATGGTATGCCCCTTTTTGAGTTAATAAATAATAAAGTAGAGGATAACCGTAAAGTCTTCCTCGTCCATGGTGGTATAGATACTGAAGACCGTGAACAGGCAAGACAGATCGCAGAGACTACAACTGATTCAATTATAGTAGCGTCTTATGGGACTTTCAGCACTGGTATTAATATTAGGAATTTACATAATGTTGTCTTTGCATCGCCTAGTAAAAGCAAAATAAGAAACCTTCAGAGCATTGGTCGTGTTCTTAGGAAGGGCGACCACAAAACCAAAGCTACTCTGTATGATATCGCTGATGATATCTCTAAGGGTCGCAATAAAAACTACACACTAAATCATTTGATTGAGCGAGTCAAAATATACAATGAAGAAAACTTTGATTATGAATTCATTGATGTCCCCATCAGGAGTAAAAATGGATAAAGCAGAATTCTTAGCAGCATTGAAGTTAGTGTCTGGAGAGGAACTACTCTCAATAGTTACTTCCGTAAGAGATGATAACGGAGACTATCTAATCGTAGACAACCCTATAGAAGTGGAAGAGGTTGTTATGTCAGGCAATAAAGCAGGAGCAAAGGTATCTCCATGGATGAAGTTCTCTAAAGAAGAACAGTTTATAATACCTAAAGATAAAATTATTACTATAGTAGAAGTTGACGCAGAGGTTCAAGTATTCTATGCTATGTCTCTACGGAAACTAAATGGAGATCTGATACCAGAGGGTAAAGGAAGAATATCTACAGTCGATGAAGCAAGAGTCTCTCTAGAGAACTCTTATAATAAGGACCAGACCAATCCTTGAAAGAGCACACTCAGAGTCTACAGACAATTTTACGGTTTGTCAAGCCCCTATTGACAATCGCTAATATTTCCTATAAAATATAACTAACAAAGACCTCCAAGATGAAAAGAAAAAGGGTACAGAGTGAGCACTACGTCAACAATAAAGAGTTTCTAGAAGCACTTGTAATCTTCAAAGCACAATGTGCTAGAGCAGAAGAAGCGGGAGAGAAACGTCCACAGATTAGTAATTACATTGGTGAGTGTTTTTTAAAGATAGCAACACACCTGTCATATAAACCAAACTTTGTCAACTACATGTTTCGTGAGGATATGATATGTGATGGCATTGAGAACTGCGTACAATATATTCAAAACTTTAATCCAGATAAAAGTAAGAACCCCTTTGCTTACTTTACTCAGATTATATACTATGCATTTCTAAGAAGGATACAGAAAGAAAAACGTCAACTAGAAATTAAAAATAAAATACTAGATAAGTCAGGATATGAAGTTGCCTTCCACACAGATGACAAAACTGGATCTTCCGACTATAATACTATTAAGGAGAACGTGCAGATAAAAATTAAGTGACCTACCCTATAACTATTGTAGATAATTTTTTTGATAACCCTGATGATATAGTAGAAGTAGCAGAAAGTTTTAAATACTATTCTCCTGATACAGGCAACTGGCCAGGTACTAGAACAAAACAACTCCACGTTTTAAACCATCGTCTCTTCACATATTTTGGACAGAAAATTCATCTTCTATTCCACGACACTTGCCCAGAAGGATGGACAATGCAATGTCATTTCCAGAACATCAGACCATTTGCTGAGGGCAACAAGAACCGTGGTTGGGTACATCAAGACATTGACACACACTTTGGTGGTATAGTATACTTGTCAAAGAACCCAGAACCTAATACAGGTACATCAATTTACAAAGCAAAGCACGGATATTCTAACCAGTATCTAAGCGAATTAAAAATAAAAGAAAGACATTACTTAGGAGAAGAAATACCAGATGAAGAATATGATGAGGCATTCAATGCTATGATGGATCAATTTACAGAGACAGTAACAGTAGAAAATGTTTACAATAGATTAGTTCTATTCAATAGTAAAACTTATCATGGAGTAAAAACATTTGGCACTAAACCAAGACTTACTCTTAATTTCTTTGGTATGGGTATGTCAGGTAAGATTCCTCCTATCATGAGGTCTAGATGAAGATAGCAATAATAACAGATCAGCACTTCGGTGCGAGGAAATCTAGTCGTGTCTTCCATGATTTCTTTAATAAGTTTTATACTAATGTATTTTTTCCTACCCTAAAAAAACGCGGGATCGACACAGTATTAGACTTAGGAGATACTTATGATAATCGTAGGACTCTAGATCTCTGGGCAGCAAACTGGAGTAAGACAGAATACTTTGACAAGTTAAGAGACATGGGCATCACAGTTCATTCTCTTGTAGGTAATCACACAGCATATTTTAAGGATACAAATGACGTTAACACTCTTGATGGTATTGTTGGCGAGTATAATAATATTCATATCTACAATAAGGCAACAGAGGTAGAGATAGGTGGGTTGCCTATTCTATTCATACCTTGGATCAATCAACAGAACTCAGAAGAAACTTATAAAAAAATTGAAGATTCCAAATGCTCTGTGGCAATGGGTCATCTAGAACTCAATGGGTTTGAAGCACACCGTGGTTACATCATGGATCACGGTGACAGTACAGCACCATACAGACACTTCAAGAAAGTATTCTCAGGTCACTTCCATCGCAAGAGTACTAGAGGTAACATATCATATCTTGGTAATCCATATCAAATCTATTGGAATGATTATAAAGACAGACGTGGATTTCATATCTTTGATACTGAAACTTTAGAATTAGAATATATCCAAAATCCATATGAAATATATCAAAAGATATATTATCATGAAGATCAGATCAACGCTGGTATGTTTAAGTTTCATGAGTATGCACATACGTTTATTAAGATCATTGTAGAAAAGAAAACTAAAGTAGATAAGTTTGAACGTTTTATTAATCAGTTATACGCTGCGGGTGTTCATGAAGTTAAAGTTATTGAAGACCCATCGTTCGAGCAAGACCTTAGCGAAGAGATAGATATAGAGAAGGAGGATACCTTAACAATACTGGAGAGGTACGTCGATGATATGGAACATTCTGATAAGGATGCACTTAAAAATATTTTAAAATCATTATATGTTGAGGCACTGGAGCTGGTATGATGTACATTCTAGCAGTTGCTGGTAAAGAAAAAGAAGGTGCATACGCTATAGAAACTGATAATAATAAACGTATGGTTTACATGTTCCTTGACAAAGACGATGCAGTACGCTATGCTGGACTTCTGGAAGCTGATGACTTTCCAGATATGTCTGTAGTAGAAGTGGATGATCGAGAGATTATTCATTCTTGTGTTAAACATGGACACGAATATTATGTTATCTCTCGTGATGATATAATTGTACCTCCTTATGTAAGAGAATAATTTTTGTCTGAATGATTATTTTTAAGTCGATTCGTTGGAAGAATTTCCTTTCAACTGGTAATGCTTTTAGTGAAATACGACTGGATGCAAGTCCTGCTACTTTGATTGTTGGTGCTAACGGTGCTGGTAAATCCACATTCTTGGATGCCATGTGCTATGCATTATTCAACAAACCTTTTCGTAAGATTACAATTTCCCAATTGGTCAATGCTGTAAACGAAAAGGATCTACTAGTTGAGTTAGACTTTACTATTGGTTCACGTGAATACATGGTACGCAGAGGGAGAAAACCTAATGTGTTTGAAATCTATCTCAATGGCATAAAAACCAAAGAGGAAGCATCCTCTGTGGAGCAGCAAAAATATCTGGAACAAAGTATACTGGGGTTGAATTATAAATCATTTACTCAGGTGGTGGTCTTAGGATCATCTTGCTTTGTTCCATTTATGCAACTCACTCCTCCCAATAGAAGAGAGGTTATAGAAGATCTTCTAGACATTCGTATCTTCTCAACTATGAATGGTCTTTTAAAAGAACGTGTCAAAGGAATCAAAGATACTATTAGAGAGGTTGAGTATCAATTTGAACTGGCAAAGAACAAAGTAGAGACACAGCAATCATTGATTGCACATCTTAAAGAACAATCCAATGCTAATACAGCACGACGTAAAAGTGAGATAATAAATCTTGAGACAGAGATAAAAGATATTACAATTCTTGTAGATAAAGACCTTGACTTGTCTAAATCATATGAGAAGTCTTTAGAAGATTATCAAAATGTTGATGCCAGTCTGTCACAACTGCGTTTATACGAAAGTAGATTTAAAGACAAACAGAAAGCATTTAAGAAAGAGTACAAATTTTTTGAATCCAATGAACATTGTCCGACTTGTCAGCAAGCAATCACAGAAGAACTTAGAACTAATAAGAAATCTGGAATTACTGATCAACTCAAGGAAGTTGAAGAAGCAGCAGAAAAACTCCGAGGAGAGTTAGATGATATCTTAGTGAAGATATCAAAGAAGAATGATATTGTAAAAGAATTATCTAGAACACAGCAAGCAATTAGTGAAGCACAACGAGAGACTCAATATCGTAAACGTCAGATAAAAGCAATAGAAAGGAAAATAGATGAAGCAACTGGTAGTAGCAGTAGTTTAAAACAAGAGAAAGATAAACTTAAAGAGTTGGCAAAGGATGGACTGAAGGTAGAGGAATCCCTACTTGACGAAAAGAAAGTGCGTGACAACTACAATACTGTCACAAACATGCTCAGAGATACAGGAATAAAGAGTACAATAATAAAGAAGTACCTTCCAGTTATGAATCAACTCATAAATAGGTATCTCAAGGAGCTAGATTTCTATGTGTCCTTTAATCTTGATGAGAATTTTTTAGAAACTATCAAGTCTAGATTTAGAGATGAGTTCTCATACGCATCCTTTTCTGAAGGAGAGAAGATGAGAATAGACTTAGCACTCTTATTCACATGGAGAACTATTGCTAAGATGAAGAACAGTGCCAATACTAATCTTCTTATCTTAGATGAAATCTTTGATAGTAGTTTAGATACATCTGGAACTGATGACTTCCTCAAGATCTTACACACAGTATCTGATAATACTAATGTGTTTGTCATCTCACATAAGACAGAATCCTTACAGGATAAATTTGCATCTACTTTAAAGGTAGAGAAAAAACAAAACTTCTCAGTCATAACTCAGGAGGAATAATGACAACCCCTAACTGGCAGCATCATTCCAAGAAGGAAAAGAAGCGTCATCTTAAACCACAAGCATTGCGTCAAGCAAGGAAGCGTCGCAACCAGTTGACAAAGTGTCTACTCAACCGTCCCAAGGGGCGGTTTTGTTATTACAATGTATAGTATAAGACACAGAGAATTATGAACATCGTCAAAGAGTCACTTGCAAAACTACTCGCACAAGAAGATCTAATCATTGAGCATCGTCCAGTACAAACTGCACAGTTTGATGTGACCAGAAGAATTCTAACACTTCCAACATGGGCACACGAAAGCAACTACGTTACTGACTTACTCATAGCACACGAAGTATCTCACGCACTTTATACACCTGATGATAATTCTTGGTTAGAAGAAGTCAATATGTCATTTGTAAATGTCGTTGAAGACATTCGTGTTGAGAAACTTATCAAGCGTAGATATCAAGGTTTACCTAAAACATTCTTCAATGGTTATGAAGTTTTACAAGGCGAAGACTTCTTTGATATTGCAGACAAAGATCTAAGTCAGTTCAATCTTGCAGACAAACTAAACTTACATTTCAAAGTAGGTCATCACGTTGACATTCCTTTCACTACAGAAGAACTATACTTCAAAGCAAAGGCAGATCTTCTAGAAACTTTTGAAGATACTATTGCTTTAGCAAAAGAGTTGCACGGATACTGCAAAGATCAACTTGATAAGCAAAAAGAGCAGTTAGAAGAATCACAACCAGATTCAGAGTCAGGTAATTCTGAAGGTGAGTCAATGCCTTCTAATGAGAAAGGTGATGCAGAACAAACTGATGGGCAGCAGCAACAGCAACAGCAATCATCTCCTAGTGATGAGGTAGAAGATCTTCTTCAAGAAACTCCTGCTCAATCACCACAGGGTACAACCGCAGGACGTTGCAACGGTCCTGAGGATGCAATCGCTGAACCTCAAGTACAAACTGCAGATTCATTTGATGAAGCAATCAAAGGATTAGTTGAAAAAACTAACAGAGAAAACTTTTACGTTGAGTTAACACCAACTCTAAGATCAAGTCACGTTGTTGATAACAAAGAGACAGATAAGTATCTTACTGATTGGTACGCTAACCAGTATGCATTGAGAAGTAAAACAGATTTCAATGATGAGTATGATATGGAATTGGCAAGAAGAATCACTGCAGACTTAGATGAGTCTGATTCTGATTACAGAAACTTTAAAGTAGGTAATACTAAAGAAGTTAACTATCTTGTCAAAGAGTTTGAGATGAAGAAAGCAGCAGATGGTTATGCACGTGCCACTACTGCAAGAACTGGAGTTCTTGATACTGGTAAGTTACACACTTACAAATACAATGAAGATCTTTTTAGAAAAGTTACTACTATTCCTAACAGCAAAAACCACGGTCTAATATTCAACATCGACTGGTCAGGTTCTATGCATCATCAGATATTAGCAACTATCAAACAGACTCTTACTATGGTATCATTCTGTCGTAAAGTTGGTATCAAGTATGATGTATATCTTTTCACAGATGCTTGGCATAAAGATCAGTATGTTACAGAAGAAGATGCTTCATTAGAAAATAAAATTATCTTAAGAAACTTTAACTTAATCAATGTTCTAACTAGCAGTTCTAACAACAGACTACACGAAAAGCAAGCATTAAATCTTTTCCGTCTAGCGAGAGCATACAGTGGAAACTATGGTTATGGTAATGTACCTCATAAACTACAATTAGGTGGCACTCCACTTAATGAAGCAATGATTGCATTGAACTACATCATTCCTCAGTTCAAGAAAAAGACAGGTGTACAAAAAGTACACGTTCTAACTTTAACTGATGGTGAAGGTTCACCTAGTGTTTCTTTCGGTAAGAAAGCAAAGAGATACTATGAGCAGGATGAGTGGAAGATCTATGCTTCTAGAATTGACTCCCATGTATTCTTACGTGATCGTAAAACTGGTAAGATGTACAAATTTAATGACGACTATTGGGGAGCAGGAATGACAGAAACTTTTGTTCTTCAACTACGTGACAGATTTCCTGAGTGTGAGTTTATGAACATCAGACTTATCACAGGTAATGACTGGGGTAGATTCAAGTCATCTTGCTTAGGCAGTACTGTATCTCAAGAAGAAATATCTAAAGCAGATCAAGTATGGAGAAGAACCAAGTCATTCATCTGCACATCATCTTTCTGGACAGTACAGTACGCATTACATATCAACGCACTTGACAACAATGCTGAGTTTGAAGTGCAAGAAGATGCTACTAAAGCACAAATCAAGAAAGCATTTAGCAAGTCTCTTGGTGGTAAGAAGATGAACAAGAAGATCTTATCTTCCTTCATCGAGCGTATCGCTTAGTGCCAATAAAATTAGTGGCACATTCATAGTAGATAAGTCCTATGCTATGTGTCATTATAATACTATACAAATCAATTTCAATTTTACATCATGCCTTTTGAAAGAAAACTATCCGTAAACTTCGTAGACGAACTACGTCAAGAACACGGTAATGAGATTGACGCATCTCATATCAGAAAATTTGCAATAAGTCGTAACTGCGGTTATGCAACTGTTGCTCGTAAACTAAAACAGTTCCAAGTCAAACGTGGTTCTTGGAATCTAACTATTGCTGAAGGTAGAGAGATACTTGAGAAAGCAGTCTCAGCACCCTCTGTAATCCCTTCAGTCAAGCAAAACCTTATTCCAGAGGTAGTTGATACCTTTGTCAAGTTCGGTAACTTTGCTGACGTCAAGAAGATTATCCAATCAGGTATCTTCTATCCTGCATTTATCACAGGTCTATCAGGCAATGGTAAAACATTTTCTGTAGAGCAAGCGTGTGCACAGGCAAAGAGAGAATTGATCAGAGTTAACATCTCTATCGAGACAGACGAAGACGATCTCATCGGTGGATTCAGACTTGTTGATGGCAGCACAGTGTGGCACAACGGTCCTGTAGTTGAAGCACTTGAAAGAGGTGCAGTTCTATTACTTGACGAGATTGACTTGGCATCTAACAAGATCTTATGTTTACAATCTATCCTTGAAGGTAAAGGTGTCTTTCTTAAGAAAATCGGCAAGTATGTAAAACCTGCAGCAGGGTTCACAGTTATCGCTACTGCTAACACAAAAGGTAAAGGTTCTGAGGATGGTAGATTCGTAGGCACTAACGTTCTTAACGAAGCATTCCTTGAGAGATTCCCTGTTACCTTTGAGCAGAACTATCCTCATCCACAGACAGAGCAGAAGATGCTTGACCTATTGTCTGATGACAAAGAGTTCAACAAGAGACTTTGTGACTGGGCAGACATCATCCGTAAGACATTCTTTGACGGTGGTATTGATGAGGTCATCTCTACTCGTAGACTTGTACACATCATTCAAGCATTCAAAATCTTTGGTAATCGTGCTAAGGCAATCACTACATGTATATCACGTTTTGATGACGAGACAAAGCAAGCGTTTCAAGAACTTTACGATAAGGTTGACGCAGACGTAGACTTTGAGGTATAATGGTGGCATACTGGTTACTTTATGACGTTTTGAAGGAGGAAGGACTATTGGAACAATATGGATTTGATTCACTAGGAGATGATATTCCAGATCTATCGGGACTTGAATTCAAGTCCCCTTATGACTATCCATCGTATTCAGAGATGATGGATATGAATATCACTATTGATGATCTAGAAACTTGTAAGTACAATGAAAAAGAAACTCTCGCTGAAGCGGAAAAATACATTGTTAAAACTTATAAGAAACACTATTCAAGTAAGGACAACTTCCAAACTCTAGATTTCATCGAAGCACTAGGTGATGCTCAAGCATTCTGTAGAGGAAATGCTATGAAGTACCTAAGTCGTTTTGACAAGAAGGGAACCCCTAAACTTGACATTTTAAAAGCAATACACTATTGTGTATTATTATATCACTTTCACAATAAGGAGAACTAATGAAACTTTCTAAAGGAACACTTGATATTCTGAAGAACTTTTCCAATATTAATCAATCAATTTGTTTTAAAGAAGGTACAGAGTTATCTACCTTATCAATACAAAAAAACATTTTATCACGTGCAGTAGTAAATGAAAAGTTTCCAAAAGACTTTGCCATCTATGATCTGAGTGAGTTCTTATCTGGTCTTACATTATTTGAAGATCCAGATTTTATATTTGACGATGACAACTATGTCGTTATCAAAGACAAGAAGTGTCAATCAAGATATTTCTTCGCTGATCCATCTACCATTATAAAACCACCAGAGAACAAGGTAGACATTCCAAGTAGGGATGTATGTTTCAGTGTTGCTTGGTCTGATTTATCAAACATAATCAAGGCAGCATCTATCTATCAAATTGCTGATCTAGCAGTTGTAGGTAACGGTAGTGAGATCAAACTTCTTGTTAGTGATAAGAAGAATAAAACATCAAACAGTTATGCTGTAACCGTTGGATCTACTGATGCTAAGTTCACTTTCAATTTCAAAGTAGAAAATCTAAAACTACTTCCTGCAGATTATGAAGTGACAATCAGCAAACAGAATGCATCCTTGTTCAGAGATCCAAAAAGAGATCTAGAATATCTTATTGCATTAGAACCAGACTCACGCTATAATGGGTAATATACCATTGTGCTATGAATATCTTTGTTACTGACCCATCACCCTATAAGTCTGCACAGGTTTTACCTGACAAGCATATTGTCAAGATGCCACTAGAAACATGTCAAATGTTATCTATTGTTGCATCAGAGAAGTGGGGTCATGGTTTTGGCACATTACCTAAGATAGATGGCACTCCATACAAAACAGACAAGGGTGCATTTCGTAATCATCCTTGCACTATCTGGGCACAGACTAACTTCTATTGGTTAATAGAACATGGTCTTGCATTGTGTGCAGAATATACACACAGATACAACAAGGTTCATAGTTGTCAGCATACTATTGAGTGTGCTGATATTATGTTTCCATCCTGCCCACCACCCACATCCTTTACACGTGCTATGCCCGATGAGTTTAAATATGACACAAGCATTGACACTTTTACTGCTTACAAGAATTACATTAGCAGCAAACCTTGGGTTGCATCTAATTATCTTCGTGACCCATCCCGCAAACCGAATTGGTTATCCTAAATTATGAGTGAGTTTCTTTGGGTAGAAAAGTATCGCCCCAAACGCATTGAACATTGTATTCTTCCACCTGAGTTGAAGTCTACCTTTGAATCATTTGTGAAGGCAGGAGAGATTCCTAATCTTCTTTTATGTGGAACTGCAGGAATTGGTAAGACTACAGTTGCAAAAGCATTATGCGAAGAATTGCAAGTTGATAGTATAGTTATCAATGGATCTGATGAAGGTAGATTCTTAGACACTGTAAGAAATAGTGCAAAACAATTTGCATCAACTGTATCATTGACCTCATCATCTAAACATAAGGTCATCATTATAGATGAAGCAGACAATACCACACATGATGTGCAGTTACTATTGCGTGCATCTATAGAAGAGTTTCAAAACAATTGTAGATTTATATTTACCTGTAATTTTAAAAACAAAATTATAGAACCACTTCACTCTCGTACAACAGTTATTGATTGCAACACTCGTGGAAAACAGAAACAACAAATTGCAGGACAATTTTTTGAGAGGTGTCGTGGAATACTTACTGCAGAGAATATACAAT